>OOCQ01000169.1_pt1 | contig 59681 bp, 49 predicted proteins | sample 1671121 | NCBI WGS metagenome assembly OOCQ01 (sample SAMN06348124, study PRJEB24527) | human gut metagenome | biome: human gut; feature: ankylosing spondylitis patient; material: feces | host: Homo sapiens | place: China | collected 2015-10 | reverse complement strand
GACTAATCTGATTCATATTTCTATCTTATTATTACTTGTTCTTAACAATCTGTGCAGTGAAAGTAGCCTCTGCCACCACCTGGTCGCCTACGAACATGTAGCCCTTCATAGAGCTGATGCCATGACGTACGGGTGCGAGCAACTCCACACGGAAGAGGAGGGTATCGCCTGGAACCACCTTCTTGCGGAACTTCACGTCGTCGAGCTTCATGAAGTAAGTGCTCCAGCGCTCAGGCTCTTCCAGCTGGTTCAATACGAGCAGACCGCCACACTGTGCCATCGCCTCTACCTGGAGAACGCCTGGCATTACTGGCTCCTCTGGGAAGTGACCGGTGAAGAATGGCTCGTTGCTGGTTACGTTCTTAACGCCCACGATGCTGGTAGGACCCATGGCGATGACCTTATCTACCAACTGCATAGGGTAGCGATGAGGCAGGAGCTGGCGGATGCGGATGTTATCCATGATTGGCTCCTCGTTTGGATCGTAGATAGGAGCCTGGATTTCGTGCTTGCGGATCTCCTTGCGCATGAGGCGGGCGAACTTGTTGTTTACGGTATGGCCCGGACGGGTAGCGATGATGCGACCCTTGATAGGCTTACCGATGAGCGCCATATCGCCGATGATGTCGAGCAGTTTATGGCGTGTACATTCGTTCTCCCACTGCAATGGGCGGTGCTGGATGTAACCCAACTTGCTGGCATCCATGTGAGGTACCTTGAGATGGTCGGCGAGCTGATCGAGCTGAGCCTGCTCTACCTGGCGCTCGTAGATAACGATGGCATTGTCCAAGTCGCCACCCTTGATAAGGTTAGCCTGGAGCAATGGCATGATATCGCGAACGAATACGAAGGTACGTGCAGAAGCAATCTCGTCAACATAGGTCTCCATTTTGTCGAGGGTAGCAAACTGGCTGTTGATGAACTTGCTCTCGAAAGAACACATCGCCGTGATACTGAACTCCTCGTCTGGAAGGATGGTGATGACAGAACCGTTGTCGTCCTTCACCTCAATCTTATGACGGATGATATAGTAGTCCTTCTCTGCATTCTGCTCCTGGATGCCTACGCTCTGAATCTTCTCTACATACATGGATGCAGAGCCGTCGAGGATAGGGAACTCAGGACCGTTTACCTGAATGAAACAGTTGTCGATGCCGAGGGCATAGAGTGCTGACATACCGTGCTCGATGGTAGAGATGCGGATATCGCCCTTACCGAGTACGGTGCCACGCTGGGTTTCAACGACGTTCTCAGCCACAGCCTGGATGATAGGCTCGCCTTCGAGGTCGATGCGCTGTATCTTATAACCGGTGTTCTCTGGTGCAGGATTGAAAGTCACGGTGAGGCTCAAGCCTGTGTGCAATCCCTTGCCGCAAAGAGAGAAGCTACCTTTCAGTGTCTTCTGTTTTGACATAATTATATATAGTTTTATTTATTTTTCTTTAATTCTTCAATCTGCTTCTTCAGGTCGTTGAGTTCCTTGTACATGTCAGGCAGGCGACGGAAGATGGCCTGTGACTTGAAGTAAGCACGCTGCTCCATAGGAGGAGTACCGATGAGCTGCTGACCGCTCTTGAGGCTGCCTGGCACACCGCTCTGTGCTCCGAGGAACACCTTGTCGCCGATGGTGATATGACCTGCGAGACCCACCTGGCCGCCAAACATACACCATTCGCCTACCTTGGTACTGCCGGCTACACCCACCTGTGCAGACATTACGGTGTTGGCACCGATGTCGGTGTTGTGGGCAATCTGAACCATATTGTCGAGCTTCACGCCCTTGCGAACGTAGGTAGAGCCCATGGTAGAGCGGTCAACGCAAGTGTTGGCACCAATCTCCACATCATCCTCGATGGTTACGATACCAATCTGAGGAATCTTGTCGTATCCATCAGGACCTGGAGCGAAGCCGAAGCCATCAGCACCGATGACGCAACCTGCATGAAGAGTCACGTTGTTGCCGAGCTTACAGCCGTGATAAATGGTTACGTGAGGGTAGATGAGGGCATTCTTGCCCACCTTCACACCCTCGCCGATGTAGGCGTGAGGATAAATCTGGCTACCTTCGCCTACCTCTGCGCCATCGCTGATATAGGCGAAAGCACCAATATAGACGTTTTCTGCCACTTTAGCCTTTGGAGAAACAAAGGCCAATGGGTCGATGCCAGTCTTCTTTGGTTTCATAGACTCGTACATCTGAAGCAACTTAGCCACACATTCGTAGGCATTCTTCACACGGATGAGGGTAGCGCTGACTGGGTGTTCCAGCTTCACGGTTTCATCGATGAGTACGATGCTAGACTTCGTGTCGTACACGAAGTGAGTATATTTTGGGTTTGAAAGGAACGAGATAGCGCCTTCCTTACCTTCTTCAATTTTGGCGAAGGTGTTGACTTTTGCATTCTCATCACCTTCCACACGGCCCTGAACGAACTGGGCTATTTGCGATGCGGTAAATTCCATATTTATCTATCTTCTAGTTTGTTCTACTTGAGTCTCCTGGTAAGATTTTCTTTAGGAAACACATTTTGTTTGCAAAAATAGCAAAAAAGATTTAAATACTTGTCATTCTTTCGTAATATTTTGCTTTTTTCGCCTATAAATAGGTATTTTTAAGGCGCAAAGCGTCTTTTTCAAGATACTTTGCGCCTAAAATCTTATTTTTGTGGGGGATTGCAAATCCCCCGGTTTAAGAGGTCGAACCTTTTTTTACGGCGGATTTCAAATCCGCCGAAACGCCCAGCGGGAGAGGATTTCAAATCCGCCGGGGCGCCTAGCGGGAGACTTGCTTGCCGGGACGCCTAGCCCAGCTTAGCAAGCTCTGCTGCCATTTGCTCCTGCAGCTCCTTTGCCTTCTGACCTGCTACCTCGGCGAAGTCATCGCCATTGCTGGCGTAGATGATGCCGCGGGATGAATTAACGAGCAGACCGCAATCCTTGATGATGCCATACTTGCATACCTCCTGGAGGCTGCCGCCCTGGGCACCTACGCCTGGAACAAGGAGGAAGTGGTTAGGAGCCACCTTGCGGATGTCCTCGAACATCTGGCCCTGGGTAGCACCTACTACGTACATCATGTTCTCATCGTTGCCCCATTCCTGGCTCTTCTTCAGAACCTTCTCAAAGAGGCGCTCGCCTTCCTTATCCTCTGTGAGCTGGAAGTCGTGGCTACCCTTGTTGCTGGTCAAAGCCAGGAGGATGACCCATTTGCCTTCATACTCGAGGAATGGCTTTACAGAATCCTCGCCCATATAAGGAGCTACGGTTACTGAATCGAGGTTGTATGCCTCGAAGAAAGTCTGGGCATACATCTTTGATGTGTTGCCGATGTCACCACGCTTGGCATCTGCGATGATGAAGTGGTGTGGATAGTGGATGTGGAGATACTTGATGGTGTTCTCGAAGGCAATCATACCGTCGATGCCACGGCTCTCGTAGAAAGCCAGGTTTGGCTTGTAAGCCACGCAATATGGGGCTGTTGCATCGATGATAGCCTTGTTGAATTTGAATATCATCTGTGATTCTGCACCCTGGATTTCTTCACTCTCTGTGATGCATTTTGGCAACTTATTGATGTCTGTGTCAAGACCTACGCACAAGAAGCTCTTCTTGGCGAAAATCTGCTCTACAAGTTCTTTTCTGTTCATAATAAGGTATCTGTAATGATTCATCGCTCCGATTATCGGAACGATGAATAAGGGTTTTACAATTCTGTTTCTTTCAGTTTCTCTGCGTTCTCAGCCACGGTCAGGGCATCAATCATATCCTGGATGTTACCAGCCAGGAAACCATTGAGGTCGTGGGTGGTGTAACCGATACGGTGGTCGGTAACACGGCCCTGTGGGAAGTTGTAGGTACGAATCTTCGCACTGCGGTCGCCGGTAGATACGAGGCTCTTGCGGCGGCTGGCGATATCATCTACATACTTCTGATGCTCACGGTCGTGGATGAAGGTATAGAGACGGCTCAAGGCACGCTCCTTGTTCTTTGGCTGGTCACGGGTCTCGGTACACTCGATGAGGATTTCCTCTACCTCGCCTGTGTTAGGGTTCTTCCAAGGATAGCGGAGGCGGACTCCAGACTCCACCTTGTTCACGTTCTGACCACCGGCACCTGAACTTCGGAAGGTATCCCACTTGATATCGCCTTCGTTGATGTTCACCTCAAACTTATCTGCCTCTGGCAATACTGCCACGGTAGCAGCAGAGGTGTGCATGCGGCCCTGAGTCTCAGTGGCAGGTACACGCTGAACACGGTGAACACCAGACTCGTACTTCAAGGTACCATAAACGTCTGTTCCGCTTACGGCGAAGTCGATTTCCTTGTATCCACCTACGGCACCTTCAGAGACAGATGTCACGCTGATGGTCCATCCCTTAGACTCGCAATATTTCTTATACATGGCAAAGAGGTCGCCAGCGAAGAGGGCAGCCTCGTCGCCACCGGCACCGCCACGAATCTCCATCTGAACATTCTTGGCATCCTCTGGGTCCTTAGGAACCAGGGCAATCTTGATTTCCTCTTCGAGCTTAGGCTGCAATGCCTCGTTCTCGTTGAGTTCCTCGCGCGCCATCTCCTTCATTTCAGGGTCGCTTTCGTTGGCGAGGATATCCTTTGCCTCCTTGATGCTGTTCAGGCAGTTGATGTATCGCTTGCGTGCGTCCATGATGTCGCCAAGGTCTTTCCACTCCTTGGTCAGCTTCACGTAGCGTGGCTGGTCGGCGATGACATCAGGGTCGGTAATGAGGGTGCTTACTTCCTCGTATCGGCTCTCTAAGCCTTCTAGCTTCTGTAATATGTTGTTATTATCCATTAATTTTAATTCTATTTTTAGTATTCGAATGTTCCGAATTCGCTCTTGATGGTCAGGCTGCGCTTGCCTTCCTCGATGTGACCCACAATCTGGGCATCGATGTTGAAGCTCTTGCTGATGGCGATAACCTTCTCGGCAACCTCTGGGCGAACATAGATTTCCATGCGGTGACCCATGTTGAATACCTGGTACATCTCCTTCCAGTCGGTCTCTGAGCAGTCGTGGATCGCCTTGAAGAGTGGAGGTACTGGGAACATGTTGTCCTTCACTACCTTGCAGTTCTCGCCTACGAAGTGCAGAACCTTGGTCTGGGCACCACCTGTGCAGTGAACCATACCGTGAACCTCTGGGCGAAGCTCATCCAGAATCTTCTTGATTACTGGGGCATAGGTGCGGGTAGGAGAGAGTACCAGCTCACCGGCGTTGATAGGAGAACCCTCAACCTCATCGGTCAACTTATACTTGCCGCTGTAAACCAACTCTTCTGGCACGGCGTGGTCGTAGCTCTCAGGATAGTTCTCAGCGAGATACTTGGCGAATACATCGTGGCGGGCAGAAGTCAAACCGTTGCTACCCATACCGCCGTTGTACTTCTTCTCGTATGTAGCCTGACCTGTAGAAGAAAGACCTACGATAACATCGCCTGGGCGGATGTTGGCATTGTCGATTACGTCGCTGCGCTTCATGCGGCAGGTTACGGTAGAGTCAACGATGATGGTACGAACCAGGTCGCCTACATCGGCAGTCTCACCGCCTGTAGGATAGATGCCGATACCCATCTCGCGCATCTCGTGGAGCAGGTCGTCGGTACCGTTGATGATAGCCGAGATCACCTCGCCAGGGATGAGCATCTTGTTGCGGCCGATGGTAGAGCTAACGAGGATGTTATCCACGGCGCCCACGCAGAGCAGGTCGTCGGTATTCATCACGATAGCATCCTGGGCGATACCCTTCCATACAGAGAGGTCGCCGGTCTCCTTCCAGTACATGTAAGCCAAGCTTGACTTGGTACCTGCACCGTCGGCGTGCATAATGTTGCAATACTCTGGGTCACCGCCCAAGATATCAGGTATAATCTTGCAGAATGCCTGTGGGAAGATACCCTTGTCGATGTTCTTGATGGCGTTGTGAACGTCTTCCTTTGCTGCGCTTACACCGCGCATCATATATCTATTGTTACTCATATTCTTACTTTGAACTTTGAAGTTTGAACTTTATGATATGCTTATTTTTCCTGGTGCCAGAAATCCCATGATGCAAAGGCTTGCAGCAAGAGCATCTCCAAACCATTCTTTACTGTGGCTCCATGCTCTTTTCCCTTCTTCATGAAGAGGGTTTCATCGGGATTGTAGATGAGGTCGTAGAGCAGCGTGTGGGTGTCCATTGCCTCGTAAGGCAGCGGAGGGCACTCATCTACATGAGGATACATGCCCACAGGAGTACAGTTGACGATGACATTGTATTCCTTGATGACCTCAGGAGTGATTTTATCGTACTGGATAGTACCTGGACGCTCGTATCGACTCACGAACACCGTCTCCAGTCCGAGTGATTTCAGACCGTAGTTCACCGCCTTTGAAGCGCCGCCTGTGCCCAGGATGAGCGCCTTCTTGTGATAAGACTCGATGAATGGTTCGATGCTCTGGGTAAACCCGATTACATCGCTGTTATATCCCTTGAGGATGGTTTCATCGCCCCTGTGCTCCACCTTCACCACGTTTACGGCTCCGATGGCATTGGCCTCCGGGCTTACGGAATCAAGATAGCTGATTACCTTCTCCTTGTAGGGGATGGTAACGTTGAGACCCTTCAGTTCGGGATTGGAATCGAGAATTTCGGGCAGGTCTCCGATGTTGGGTATCTCGAAATTGATGTATTCGGCATTGATGCCCTCGTTCTCAAACTTCTCGTTGAAGTAGTTCTTGGAGAACGAATGTCCTAGGGGGTACCCTATGAGTCCATACTTATCCATAATTTCTTTGTTTTTATTTGGTTGCAAAATAAAGGGTGCAGATGCCGAAGGTGAGTCTTGTGAACTCTGCCTTTTCAAAACCTGCCTTCCTGAACACCTCCATCATCGTTTCTCCCTGCGGGAATGCCTCGATGGTCTTCGTGAGATAGCTGTAGGCGCTCTGGTCTTTCGATATCAGCTTGCCGTAGATGGGCAGCACTGTATGTGAATAGATGTGGAACAGCTGCTTCATCGGGAAACTGACGGGTGTGGTGAGCTCCACGATGCAGAGATGTCCGCCCTTTTTGAGTACTCGGCACATTTCCCGGAGTCCCTGGTCCAGGTTCTGGAAGTTGCGGATGCCGAAGGCTGCGGTCACGGCGTCGAAGGTGTTGTCTTCGTATGAGAGGTGGAGGCAGTCTTCCTTGTCGAAGCGGATCACGTGGTCCAATCCCAACTGCTTTACCTTCTGTCTTCCTATCTCCATCATGCCCTGCGAGATGTCGGCACCGATGAGTTTTTCGGGGTGCAGCATCTGTGCGGATAGGATGGCGAAATCGCCGGTTCCGGTGGCGATGTCGAGCATTGTCTTTGGAGAGAAGGGCGCAAGACGCCTGATTGCCTTCTTGCGCCATCCCTTATCGATATCCCACGAGAGTCGGTGGTTCAGGGTGTCGTAGGTAGGGGCGATGTTATCAAACATCTCCTCTACCAACTTTCCCTTTTCTCCTGTGCCCTCGTAGGGCTTAATCTGTTCTTGTCTATACATTATATATAGTTTACTTGTGTGCAGCAAGCCACTCGCTTACGTTCTTCTCGATGCGGGCAGCGATGTCGCCTTCTTCGGCAGCCTTGTCGAACTTCTCGCCTGTGATGTGCTCGTACAGCTCGATGTAGCGGTCAGATACGCTCTCGGCATACTCGTCGGTAATCTCAGGCATAGTCTGACCTGGTTCGTTCATGAAGTTGTGCTCGATGAGCCACTGGCGAACGAACTCCTTAGAAAGCTGGCGCTGAGGCTCACCCTTCTCAAACTTCTCCTCGTAACCGTCGGCATAGAAGTAGCGGCTAGAGTCTGGAGTGTGGATCTCGTCGATGAGGTAAACCTTGCCGTCGCGCTTGCCGAACTCGTACTTGGTATCTACGAGAATCAAGCCCTGCTTGGCAGCGATTTCCTGACCACGGGCGAAGATGCGGCGTGTGTAGTCTTCCATCACGGCGTAATCCTCTGCACTAACAATACCCTGGGCGATGATCTCTTCCTTAGAGATGTTCATGTCGTGACCCTCATCAGCCTTTGTGGTAGGGGTGATGATTGGCTCAGGGAAACGTTCGTTCTCGCGCATACCGTCTGGCAACTTCACACCGCAGATCTCGCGGCAGCCCTTCTGATAGTCGCGCCATGCACTACCGGTGAGGATAGAACGGATGATCATCTCCACACGGAAACCTTCGCACTTCAAACCTACGGTAACCATTGGGTCTGGAGTAGCCAACTTCCAGTTTGGACAGATGTCTGTGGTTGTGTCCAGGAACTTAGCTGCAATCTGGTTGAGCACCTGACCCTTGAATGGGATACCCTTAGGCAGAACAACGTCGAACGCTGAGATTCTGTCGGTAGCGACCATCACGAGGATGTCGTCGTTAATGTCATACACATCACGTACTTTACCGTGGTAAACACTCTTCTGTCCATCAAAATGGAAATCTGTCTTTGTTAATGCTTTCATTTTACTTTGAACTTTGAATTTTGAACTTTGAACTTTATGATATGCTTTATTGATGATCTGCATTCTTGATGAAATCTATTTTTAAAGAATCATTCTGTTCATTCTTAATTCTGATTATTTTGAATTATCTTTTTCTGCTTTCTGAGCTTCCCGTGCTTCCGCTCTCTCCTTGTCATACTTGTCGTATGCGTTGACGATTCGGGTTACGAGCTTGTGGCGCACGATGTCCTTCTGCCCCAGCTTCACCACTCCGATGCCTTCCACACCATCTAGAATCTTGAGGGCTTCCTTCAGTCCGCTTCGCTGCTCGCGAGGCAGGTCTATCTGGGTCAGGTCGCCGGTGATGATCATCTTGGTGTTCATGCCCATTCGGGTGAGGAACATGCGAATCTGCTGTGAAGTGGTGTTCTGTGCCTCGTCGAGGATGACTACGGCGTCGCTGAGTGTGCGTCCGCGCATAAAGGCGAGGGGCGCTATCTGGATGATGTGCTTTTCCATCATGTCCTGCAGTTTCACGGCAGGAATCATGTCTTCTAACGCATCATAGAGCGGTTGCAAATAAGGGTCGATTTTATCTTTCATGTCGCCTGGCAGGAATCCGAGTTTTTCTCCGGCTTCCACGGCAGGGCGTGAGAGGATGATTTTCTTGATGGTCTTCTCCTTCAGGGCTTTCACTGCAAGGGCGATGCTGAGGTAGGTCTTACCGGTTCCGGCAGGACCCACGGCAAATACCATGTCGTTCTTTTCGTAAGCCTCGATGAGTTGCTGCTGGTTTTCGCTGCGGCTCTTGATTGGTCGGCCGCTGATGCTGTAAACCAGTACTCCCTTCACGGAGTCAGCCTTGGTCTGTTTTCCTTTTACTATATCAAGAATATCTTCTTCGTTAAGCATGTTATATTTGGCTAAGTGCTTGCGCATCAGTTCGATGTCTTCTTCTGCCTTAGCCATTTCCTCCTCGTCGCCAAGCACACGAAGCACGTTGTCACGTGCCACGATACGCAACTTAGGATACAGTGACTTAATCATCTGCAGGTGGGCATTGCCTACACCGTAGAACATCACTGGATCTACATCTTCGAGTATAATATGTTTCTCTATCAAAATCTTTATCTTTCTAAATGGTTTGCAACCTTAATGTTCTAAATAATGTTATATAACGCTGCAAAATTACTACTTTTCCTTGAAATGAGCAAATATTTCGATAGATTTTGTTACCTTTGCAGGAAATTTTTAGATATGAAGATAAGTAAGAATAGATATTTGCAAGGTTTTGTGGTTGTTGTGCTGTTTCTGGCTCTGGTTCGCCTGGTGTTTCCAAGCGTGGCTGAGCCGAGATTGGCGGAGAATGAAAAGGGACAGGATTCTAAGGAAGTGGATTCCCTGAAGGGGATTTCCGCAGCTTCTTCTGAAGAGTCTTCTACAGCAGATGATGCATCTTCTGCATCCGGTGAAGCATCTTCTTCACTCGTGGCTGATGACTTGAAGAAGGATGAGCTCTCTGCTGCGCCTGATACGGCGATGGCGGGCATGGCTTCCATTTTCTTCGATAAGGATGGCAAGGAGGTGAAGCACCGCATTTTCTCGGTGCCTCATTTCGGCAATACTTTCCCTGACCAGCAGGATGTTCAGATTCTGGCTGCCAACCAGCATGGCGTGGCTCCGGTTCAGAATCGTGAGGAGGCGGAGCATAGCAAGGGCAAACTGGTGTATGTGGGCAGCAATCCATTCTTTTATGTGGATAAGCTGAACAACAGTATTCCTTATCTGGTGCCTAAGGCATCGGTGTTGCTGCAGGATATAGGCAGGGCGTATTTTGATTCCTTGCAGATTAAGGGTATTCCGCTGCATAAGATCATCGTGACAAGTATCTTGCGCACCAAGGATGATGTGGCGAAACTCAGAACCCGTAATGGTAATGCCACCGAGAATTCGTGCCATCTTTATGGTACCACGTTCGATATCTGCTATAATAGATACAAGCAGATTCAGACCAAGAATCAGCCTCGCCGCCAGGTTCAGAATGATACCTTGAAGTGGGTGTTCAGCGAGGTGTTGAGGGATTTCCGCAATAAGAACCGCTGCTATATCAAATACGAGGTGCATCAGGGTTGCTTCCATATCACCGTGAGATAAAACTTTTGTGGCAAAAAATAAAGAAGGTGTGTCAAAGTTCATGACACACCCTCTTTTTGGAACCGATTTTTAGCTTTTTTCCTGAATCTTCTGAAGGTCAGCCTCTTCGCCTACCAGCCAGATGATATCGCCTTTTTCGAATACTCGGGTAGGCAGAACACGGGTCAGGTTCTCCCGACCCTCTTCCAGTCCTACCACCATACAGTTGTATTTATCCCTTATTCCGCTTTCTATCAGCGTCTTTCCCAGGAATTCGCTGCCGCCGCTGATGATGAGCTGGCGCAGCTTCATCTCCCTCTTTTCTATATCCACATCCTCAGGAGCAAGCTCCGAGGTGAGTGCTTGGGCAAACTTGTGATTCTGGTCGTCGTTGCCGATAATCTGAAGCTTGTCGCCAGGGAAAATCACCGTGTCACCGTTCGGAATGTTCAGGCGCTGCGAACCGCGGCGGATGCTGCTCATGTCGATGCCGAAACGTTCACGAAGATGAAGCTCCTTCAGCGATTTGCCACACCAGGTGCTATCCTCCGGCACCTCAATCTCACTGATGTGGATATCTCTATCCAGCAGATGACCCGCATAGAGCGGACGCTTCTCGCCGTTCACCTGGGCGGCAATATCGCGCGAACGCAGGTTGTGGATAAAGAGGCGCTCCATCACGATGCTGCGCTTCTTGATGTGGCGCGATGCCACCATCAGCAGTACCACCACGGCTCCGATGCAGACGATGAGCGCATTGGTGAAGCGGGAGAGGTAGTTGATGATGTAGAAGATGAACGCCAGGGCGATGATGTATCTCACCACGATGGTGAAGAGCAGCGGGATGCGGTTGATGCTGCTTTCCACCCACAGGCGCTTCCATTCCGGGCTGTGGTTCTTCTTCATCACGATGGCGCGCAGAAATGGCGAAATCAATACCACCGTGAGCAGACCCGTAAGGGCGTTGGCATACCAGTGCAACTGCCAGCCAGGCAGCAGATTGCGCATCAGCGGCAGCACGAAGGTGAACATCATGGCGATGGTTGCCGCCGAAAGGATGGAGTAGGCCACGGTGTTGATGACCATCTGGCGGATGAGCGACTTCCACTTGCTCTGCTGCTGCGTAGAAGGATGACTCATCGCAAAATGGTTCAGAATGTTGATGAACTTGCAGGGCAGATGCTTCTCCATTATCTGATAGGAAGGCAGAGCCAGGCGAATCATGTAGGGCGTGAGGAAGGTGGTAATAACGGATACTGCCACTACCACCGGATAGAGGAAGTTGCTGATAACCCCCAGCGACAGGCCCAGCGAAGCGATGATAAACGAGAACTCACCTATCTGAGCCATCGAAAAACCGCAGCGCATTGCCGACTTCAGCGATTCGCCGCCCAGCATGAATCCGAAGGTGCCGAATATGGCCTGTCCCACCAGGATGGTGCCCACCAGGGCGAGGATAGGAACGGCATATTCCACCAATATCTTAGGATCTACCAGCATACCCACCGACACGAAGAAGATGGCTCCGAAGAGATTCTTCACCGGTTCTACTAATTTGATAATCTTCTCAGCCTCAATGGTTTCTGCAAGGATGCTGCCCATGACGAAGGCTCCGAAGGCGCTGGAGAACCCCACCTTGGTGGATAATACCGCCATGCCGCAGCAGAGGCCCAGCGAAACGACGAGCAGGGTTTCGCCATTAATAAGCTTCCTTACGGAGCGCAGGAAGAGTGGGATGGCGAAGATGCCCACAATGAACCAGAGCACCAGGAAGAAGCCAATCCTCAATACCGAGGAAATCATCTGCTCGCCATCCGGATTGCTGCCTCCGGCGATGGCCGAAAGCATCACCATCATCACGATGGCAAGGATATCTTCCAGGATGAGCACGCTCATCACCATGGAGGCAAACTTCTGCTGCCTGAGTCCCATATCATCGAACGCCTTATATATAATGGTGGTGGAGCTCATGGCGAGCATACCGCCCAGGAAGATGCAGTCCATCCGGTCCCAGCCGAATCCGTGGCCCACGCTGATGCCCAGCATCATCATGCAGAAAACGATGACGATGCAGGCGATAACGGGCGAGGCACCCATCTTCACGATTTTCTTGAAGGAGAAATCCAAGCCCAGCGAGAAGAGGGTGAAGATGACACCGATGTCTGCCCAAGTCTGGATATCCGTCTCGTCCATCACCGATACGGTGTAGGGCATGTGGGGCGACACCAGGAAGCCCGCCACGATGTAACCCAGCACCAGGGGCTGCTTGAGCCGCTTGAAGATGAGGGTAACAACGCCAGCCACCATCAGGATGAGGGCGAGGTCTTTTACTAAAAAGGGAATTTCTGCCATTAGTTATAGTTTATAATTTATAGTTTATAGCGGCTTCGCTTAAAGTAGGGGGAAGCTGATAAAAATAATAGTTTATAGTAAATAAGAACTCTGCTTTGCAGCATGAATGCCCTATAAACTATAAACTATTAACTATAAACTAATCATTGTATTCTTCTGTGATTTCCGCAATCTTCACGATGGTATCTACCACCTTCTGCATCACCTGGATGCTCACAAATTCGTGAGGACCATGGAAGTTGACGCCGCCTGCGAAGATGTTTGGACAAGGAAGACCCTTGAAGCTGAGCTGTGCTCCGTCGGTACCGCCGCGGATAGGCTCCACACGTGGAGGAACGCCGCTCTCCTGCATCGCACGCAGCACAATATCAATCACGTGCATGTTAGGATCAATCTTCTCCTTCATATTATAATACTGGTCGTGGATGGCTGCGCTCACCGTACCCTCGCCGTATTTCTCGTTCATCTTCTTCACGCAATCCTCGATGAAATCCTTGCGAGCCTCAAATTTGGCTCTGTCGTGATCGCGGATGATGTAGCTGAGCTTGGCCTCCTCGCAGCGGCTCTCGATGCCGAGCAGGTGGTAGAAGCCCTGGTAACCTTCGGTATGCTCTGGAGTCTCAGCTTCTGGAATCATGTTCTGGAACTCCACGGCCAGGCGGCTGGCGTTAATCATCTTGCCCTTGGCATAGCCCGTGTGAACGCTCACGCCCTTGATGCTAATCTTGGCACCCGCAGCATTGAAGTTTTCGTATTCCAGGTCGCCCAGGTCACCGCCATCTACGGTGTACGCCCAGTCGCAGCCAAACTTCTCTACATTGAAGTGGTGTGCACCCATGCCTATTTCCTCGTCTGGGTTGAAGCCCACGCGGATGTCGCCGTGTTTGATTTCCTTGTGGTCGCGCAGGTAGCACATCGCCTGAACGATTTCTGCGATACCCGCCTTATCGTCTGCGCCGAGCAGGGTAGTGCCATCAGTAACGATGATGTCTTCGCCCTTGTGCGCCTTGAGTTCTGGGAATTTCTCTACGCTTGAGATGATGCCTGGGCTCAGTTCGATGTCCTCGCCGTCGTAGTTCTTGATAACGCGCGCCTTCACATCCTTTCCGCTGGCATCCGGACTGGTGTCCATATGAGAGATGAAACCGATGGTTGGGGTCTTTTTCTTGGTATTTCCCTTGAGCGTGGCGTAGATATAGCCCATGTCGTCCATCTCCACGTCGCTTAGACCTTCTTCCTCGAGTTCATGCTTCAAGTACTTAGCAAATTCAAGCTGTTTTGCCGTGCTAGGCACACTCTCGGAGTCTTCGCTCGATTGTGTGTCGAATTTTGTATAGTTTATAAAACGTTCTACTAAATCCATGTTCTTAATTATTATAATAATGTAGGGTGATCTCGGTGGGACTCAAACCCACGACCTCCAGAACCGGAATCTGCTGCTCTATTCAACTAAGCTACGAGACCATTTTACGAGTGCAAAGTTAATGATTTAATTTGAAACCGCCAAATATTCATGCCACTTTTTGTTCTGATATAGTAGAAAAAGTGAAGGAAGATGGCTGGATAGACCGAAAAAATGAAGGAAGATAGCTGGATAGACCGAAAAAGTGACGAAAGATGGTTGGATAGACCGGAAATGTGAGGAAAATTAGCGGATTTAGGGATAAAACCTCGGCAAAAAGATAGAAAACAAAGAAAAATGCTATCATTTTGCGAAATTTTTCGAGAAAATGCTTGCAGATTAATAATTATTTTGTACCTTTGCACCATCTTTAAAAGATAAGACATCAAAAATAGAAACATTATTAACGATAACAATATAAAATACTAAATAATGAGCAAACTGATAAAACCTGAGGGTTATAAGGCGCTGCTGGATATGCGCCAAACCGAAATGGGTATCAAAATGATAAAAGAGTTCTTCCAGCAGAACTTGGCCACCGAGTTGCGCTTGCGCCGTGTAACAGCCCCACTCTTCGTGATGCAGGGCTTGGGTATCAATGATGATCTGAACGGCGTGGAGCGCCCTGTAACATTCCCAATCAAGGATTTGGGCGATGCCAAGGCCGAGGTGGTTCACTCGTTGGCTAAATGGAAGCGTCTTACGCTTGCCGAGTATGAGGTGGAGCCGGGATATGGTGTATATACCGATATGAACGCCATCCGTGCCGATGAGGAGCTGGATAATCTCCACTCGCTCTATGTGGACCAGTGGGACTGGGAGGCTGTGATTACCAAGGAAGACCGCACCCTGGCATTCCTTGAAAATGTGGTTCGCCGCATTTATGCTGCCATCCTCCGCACCGAGTTCCTTGCCTGCGAGCATTATCCGCAGCTCAAGCCATTCCTGCCTAAGGAGATTCATTTCATCCATGCGCAGGATTTGCTCGATATGTATCCAAATCTTACTCCGAAGGAGCGCGAGGATGCCATCTGCAAGAAATATGGTGCCGTGTTCGTAGAGGGAATAGGCGGAAAACTGAGCGATGGAAAGAAACACGACGGTCGTGCTCCCGACTATGACGACTGGAGTACCATGGCAGAGAATGGCAAGGAGGGATTGAATGGTGATATCCTCATCTGGTATCCAGTATTGGGTCGCAGTTTCGAGCTGAGTTCCATGGGTATCCGTGTGGATAAGGAGAGCATGCTGCGCCAGCTGAAGCTGGAGGGCAAGGAAGATAGAGAGAAGCTCTATTTCCATCAGCAGCTTCTGAATGACAAGTTGCCATTGAGCATAGGTGGCGGTATTGGTCAGAGCCGCTTGTGTATGGTGATGCTCCACAAGGCACATATAGGCGAGATTCAGGCTAGTATCTGGCCTGAGGAAATGCGCCAGGAATGCGAAGAGGCAGGCATGCCTTTGATTTAATCTGATATTCCATTTGATCTCATATCAACATAATGAGGTTGTATAAGCATAACAGTTTCAATTTATATTGAAGAATCCCGGTTCACCTAGCAATAGGAGAACCGGGATTGTTGTTTAAAGTCTCCAGCATTTTCAGCACGCTCCCTTCTCTCCCTCCGTGCTCCCGTTCCAGGCGATTCCGTCGCCTGTCACAAGCCATTTCCATCGCCTAGAAATAATAAGTGCCCCCGAGTGTAGCAGCTCTATTTCCGAAATGCTGTCCGGCTATATCATGATATCTGCCCTCCAGGGTCCAGTGCCTGTTGATAGTCTTGTAGATACCCATTTCTGCATATAAGTTTGCCGGAGTATAGGCAGGCGTAACAGTATGCCTGCGTGTACACCAAATCATATTCGAAGTAAGACGCCAGCCGCCTGGCAGCGAAACTTGAGGTGCCAGCTTGAAAATCGCAAAATGGCTGTATTCCAGGTTTTTATTCATCGAAGTATGCTCATCAGCCCCATCGAAAATTTCAGCCTTTTCCCAGAAATAATTGAAGCCAGCCGTCAGTCTCAGAATACCCTTATGCCAGAAGGCCGTGGTACCTATGCCCAGCGTGTTGTCCCTATTCACGCCCGGCAAATCCTGGTGGATATTCTTTACCGAGGTGCTCACCACGAGATTTGGCTTGCTATACGTATATTTCAGTTCCGCCACATAAGCCAGGCGTTCGCTGATATCCGCCGTATAGACAGGCCTCCAAGCTCCCTCCATGTCGCCCGCTGTCACGAAATCGCCGAAATCAGGGTTGTAGATGCGGCGGCAGAACGTGCCCTGCAGCGTATGGCCAGGAGTAAACTGGTGATAGATGCTCAGCGTATAGCTATGATTGTGGGTGGTATGTTTCCACTTCTTTTCTGTCTCAATTAGTTTCGGACGGAAATGGATTGTGCGATAGCGGTCACCCGCCATGAAACCCCATTTCCCGATATTGTAATCTATCTGACCATAGAAATCCTGATAGTTGGAATGGTTGATATAACCCGCCACGCAGTTCTTCTCGATAGAAAAACCGCCCTCAAAACCAGCAGTAAGCCAAAGGTTTTGAGAGATAACAGGCGTAGCATACTCCACCACCACGAAAGGATAGGTAAGATGATTGCGATAAGGAGAAACACCGCTATTCAAGCCGCTTCCTCCATCCGTAGTCCCATCTCCTCCATCCGTAGCTCCACTTCCTCCATTATCGCTGATATTTTCAGCACCCAGAGTAAAGAGAATACTCGCCCCGTTTTCGCTCAGGGTTCGGGTGTAATCTGCCTGAAGATGATAGGCACGAACGAAATCGGCAGGTGTGTCCGAGAAACGGTTTCGGGTATAGGTTTGCATCGCATCCACCTCCAGCACATCCTTCTCCGTAGGAGTCCAGAGGATATTCAGCTTAGCCCCCTCGTGCGAATAATGGTTGATGATACTGCTGCTTTCACCGGGATAAGCACCCTGGTTATTATTAGAAGAGCGTTGCATGCTGCCCTCCACGTGGCTCAGAATGCGCAGCTTGTCCTGTTGGCTCAGTACGCTCACAATGCCCTTGCCTCCGCCATAGGTATCGCCAAAGAATCCAATTCTTCCGCTCGCACCATTTCCATCCTTTCCGTCTTTTTTATCTTTTCCATCGTTCACCCCCTTTCCGCTCTTTCTCAAGCTGATATCAATCACTTTTTTCAGACTACTGCAACCCTTCATCACTTCCGAGTTCTGGCAAACCTTGATGGTTTCAATTTCTCGTGCCTTAAAATGATGGAGCAGGGTAGCGTAATCCAGACCATATTCCTGGTTATCGATACGGATCACGAATTTTCCATATAGATTAGCAAAGGGATCACCGCCGATGATATTATTGCCATCCAGAGTCATCACCTCGGGGCACATCATCAGCACATCGAGCAGCGATTCCTCGCCCGTAAGTTCCAATTCTGGTACATGAATCATATATCGGTCGCCGATATGTTCTATTGGAGCCGCCATTACCTGCGGGTTAGTGCCTCCGAGCGCCATGGCTAGTAGTAAGAGGCGGCTGGTTTTTGTTATATTCTTCATCATTTATTCTTATTTTTTTTATTTTTTTCTTCATACTAAATTCTTATTCTCATTCCAAGATGCAAAGGTAAACAAAAAAACTGAAAACCAAGCCATTGGTCTCCAGTTTTTTTATATTCAAGAAAAAATCTTATATTCCTTTCTTCCTTCCTCGATCTCTTTCCATCCTCCCTTCATCTCTTTTCTTCCTTCCTAAAGCCTGTTTTCCCCTCTGCGCCCCCGTTCCAGGCGATTCCATCCTCAGTCCTCTGTCTTCCTTTCCTAGCTAAAAAGCTGTGTTATCAGTGGAATAGTAATAATGCTGCCCAGCGTAGTGATGAAAGTCATCTCAGTAATAAGCGAAGGATTCCTGCCATATTTCAGGCAGAACATCGTGCCGAAGCTAGCCACAGGCATTGCTATCACCACCGTGTTGATATTATTCACCACGTCGCTCACGCCGCAAACCTTGAAGAAAAAGTAAAGGCTCAGCGGAACCACCACAAGGCGGAGCACAGAAGCCACGTAAACCTTCGGACTGCCGATAATCTCCCTTACAGGCAGCTTCGCCATACTGCTTCCTATAATCATCAGGGCGGCAGGCACCGTCACGTTACCCACCATCGTAATCGGTCGGGCGATGACATCGGGCGTATGAACCCCAAAAGCCACCAGCAGTGCCGCCACGGCAGCCGCAATCAGAGCCGGACTCAGTAGAACCTTCGGGTTAAACTGCTTCACGCTGTATTCCCCTTTGATGAGCATTACACCAGCCGTAAAGATGAAAAACGTGTTCGGCATGTTGAGCAGGGCTGCATAGAAGATGGCCTTAGGACCGAAAATGCTCGAAACTATCGGGTATCCGATGAATCCCACGTTGGCAAACATCAGGGCAAAACCTATCATTCCCTGGTCGTCATGGTTCTTGCTGATGAGGCGGGGTACCCCGAAACCGAACACCAGCAGCAGGATATAGGTAAGAAAACCTATGCCCAGAAGCGGGAGAATGAGCGTGCGGTCGGGCAGTTCTTCTCCCATTACCGACGAGAGCACCAGCAGGGGGCAGGTAATATCTACCACGATGCTGGAAAGCTTCTTGTCAAACTTGTCGCCCATATAGCCCAGCTTACAGGCGACGTAACCCAAAATCACGATGATGAATAAAACCACCATCACCTCTAAATTCTCCATATATCCTGAAAATCTAATCTCTTATATATCTTGTTTTTGTAGGTAAGCCCCCGTGCGCTCTGTAATCCCCATCAATCTCAATCAATAAATCTCCTGGTAATATCGCCGTAGTTTTCAATACGGCGGTCGCGCAGGAATGGCCACCAGCGACGCACATCCTCGCTGTGTTTCAGGTCGATGTCAACCACCAGGCTCTCTTCCTCCTTGTCGCTCGCACGATAGTGAAGCTCGCCCTGAGGACCTGCCACGAAACTGCTGCCCCAGAACTGGATACCGTCAGTCTGACCGCTAGGATCCGGCTCGAATCCAACTCTGTTTACCGCCACCACAGGCAAACCATTCGCCACGGCATGACCACGCATCACCGTAGTCCACGCCTCACGCTGGCGCTGCTGCTCCTCCTCTGTATCGTATGTGGCATAGCCGATGGCTGTAGGGTAAATCAGGATATCCGCACCCTGCAGCGCCATCAGGCGGGCTGCCTCAGGATACCACTGATCCCAGCAAACCAGCACGCCCAACTTGCCCACCGAAGTTTGGATAGGGTTGAAGCCCAGGTCGCCAGGAGTAAAGTAGAACTTCTCGTAGTAGGCAGGATCATCCGGAATATGCATCTTGCGGTATTTTCCGGCTATGCTTCCATCCTTCTCAATCACCACCGCCGTATTGTGATACAGCCCCGGAGCACGGCGCTCGAAGAGCGAAGTAACAATCACTACGCCCAGATCCTTGGCCAGCTTGCCGTAGAATTCGGTAGAAGGACCCGGGATGGGTTCAGCGAGGTTGAAGTTCTCTACATCCTCTACCTGGCAGAAGTAGAGCGAGTTATGAAGCTCCTGCAATACGATGAGTTCTGCGCCACGCTTAGCCAGGTCGATGATGCCCTCGGCAAGGCGGGTCTTGTTATCGGCGATGTCCGCCGTGATGTGTAGTTGTAATAATCCTAATTTCATGAGTGATTTTTAATTCGATCTTTAATTCGATTTTTTATTTGATAGCCCCCTCCGGCAACTGCATGGTGAGGCAGTGGATGCTGCCGTGCTGGCGGATGATGGTGAGCGAATCCACGCCTATCACATCCCTGTCTGGGAAGGCAAGCTGAATCTGGCGCTTCGCCTCCTCGTCTTTCTCCGGCTGGTTATACGTAGGGTAAATCACTGCCCCGTTCAGAATCAGAAAGTTAGCGTAGGTGGCAGGCAGTCGGTCGCCCTTGCTGTTCTTATCCGTAGTCAGTTGGTCGCCCTCGTCGTAGATGGCATCCGGCATCGGCAGCTTGAGCAGGCGGTAAGGATATCCTTCATAATTGAACAGCTTCTGCAACTGCTTCTCCAGCGCCTGGAAATCCTCATATTGCTCATCCTCCGGGTCGTCGCAGCCCACATATAATAAGGTGTCGTGCGGAGCCACCCTCACGATGGTGTCAATATGGCCGTCGGTATCATCGCCCACCAGGTTGCCATGGTCCAGCCATACCACCTGCTTGGCGAAGAAGAAAGTCTTGAGCAGGGCATCCAGGTTCTCACGTGTGAAAGGCTGGTTTCTGTGAGGCGCCAGCAAGCATTGCGATGTGGTGAATATCGTACCCTTGCCGTTGCTTTCAATGCTTCCGCCTTCGAGCACGAAGCCCTGGTGGTTCTCCATCGCCGCATCAAAGGCACCCTGGTAGTAGAGCTGCAGGTTGATGGCATTGTCCTTCTGCCAGGCAAATTTCTCGCCCCACCCGTTGAACTTGAAGTCGAGCAGATGAATCGGGATGATATGAGAGTTTCGCTTGCCACGCGATACGATGCTGATTGGTCCGTGGTCGCGAGCCCATGTATCGTTGGTGTCTATCTCGTAAAGGTGCACGCGGTTCATCTGTCCCTCCGAAAGTCGTTCGGCGAGCATCCTCTGGGTACTTTCCATGATAGGTGTAACCACAAGCAGCTGCTCGTAGCGGGTGATGATGTCGGCAAGTTGCAGATAAGTGTTGGTTATCTGTCTGAGATAAGGTTTCCAGTCTGTACCACCGTGTGGCCAGGTCAGCATAATGGCGCTCTGAGGCTCCCATTCTGCCGGAAGTGCGAAATCGCAAGGTAATGCTGAATGATACATAAGCTATATTCTATTATTATATTGTTAACTATTCAATTCTATTTTATTCGTTCTCCAACCCCCTTAATAAGTTGAGTTGTTGAATTATAGGTGCAAAAATAATAAAAAAAACGGCAACTTCCATAATTTTTTGAAATTTTTTAGCGAAACTCTTGCTAATTTCATGAGAAATGCTTAACTTTGCAGCCTAAATTTAAGAATAAGACATATTAGGAGCGTGAAAATAAAACAAGTAGTTGATGCCCTTGAACATTACGCGCCTCTGCCCTTGCAGGAAGGATATGATAATGCCGGCCTGCAAGTTGGATTGACAGAGGCGGTAGAAATGTCAGGGGCATTGTTGTGTCTTGACGTCACCGAGGCTGTGGTGGATGAGGCCCTCGAGAAGGGCTGCAATCTCATCGTGAGCCACCATCCGCTGATATTCCGCAAACTGCAGAGAATCTCGGACGAGAACTACGTGCAGCGCACGGTGATGAAGGCCATCAAGAATGATATAACGATAGTTTCCATGCATACCAACATGGATGCTGTCCAGGGCGGCGTGAACTTCAAGATAGCCGAGAAGTTGGGATTGAAGAATCTCCTGTTTTTCGGCGGAGAGAAGGAAGTGGATGGTGTGAAGGGTGGAAATGGTGTGATGGGAGAAATCTCAGACGAGGATATACTGAAGGCTGCCCAGGCAGGAAAGCTTTCGGAAGAGGTGAAGGAGCATTTCGCCGAGGGTATCGCTGCCGACGACCTGGTGCTGCTGCTGCGCGAGCGTTTTGGCGTGGAGTGCGTGCAGTGCAACCAGCTCTTGCGCCGTCCTATCAGGAAGGTGGCGCTCTGTGGCGGGTCGGGTTCGTTCCTGCTGGGCGATGCGATAGCGGCTGGTGCCGATGCTTTCATCACGGGCGAGATGAGCTATCACGAGTATTTCGGGCATGATCAGGAGATTCAGATCTGCGTCATCGGTCACTATCAGAGTGAGCAGTTTACCAGCGAAATCTTCCGCAGCATCATCCTCTCTCATTTCCCTGATGCCAAATGCTGCATTTCGGAAATCAACACCAATCCTATCATCTATTTATAAAAAGCTTCAAAGCATCAAAAGAATAATAAAAAGGAAACAAAGGTTTAAAGATAAAATCAAGAAATTATGGCAAAGAAAGATCCTACAGATTTGACAGTAGAAGAGAAGTTGAAGACTCTCTACCAGCTTCAGGTAACCTTGTCAGGCATTGACGAGAATCGTGAGTTGAGAGGTGAGCTTCCTCTCGAGGTTCAGGACCTGGAAGACGACATCGCAGGTCTCACCACTCGTATCGAGAACATCCAGCGTGAAATCGAGCAGTTCGACCGCGCTGTGGCTCAGAAGCAGGCTGAAATTGCTGATGCACAGGCTAGCCTGGAGCGTTATCACGGTCAGCTCGAAACCGTGAGCAACAACCGTGAGTACGATACCCTGAGCAAGGAAATCGAGTTCCAGGAGTTGGAAATCGAGCTTTGCAACAAGAAGATTCGCGAGGGCTTGGCTAAGATGCGTGAGCGTGAGTACGACTTGCACAAGGCTGAGGAGCAGAAGGCCGACCGTGAACACGGATTGGTAGAGAAACGCTCTGAGCTTGAGGACATCATGGCTGAGACCCGTGAGGAGGAAGAGCGCCTTACAGAGAAGGCTCTTGAGCTTGAGAAGAAGATTGAGCCACGTTTGCTCGCCAGCTTCAAGCGTATTCGCAAGGGTGCCCGCAATGGTTTGGGCATTGTTTACGTTCAGCGTGATGCCTGTGGTGGTTGCTTCAACAAGATTCCACCTCAGCGCCAGTTGGATATCAAGATGCACAAGAAGATTATTCCTTGTGAGTATTGTGGCCGTATCCTCATCGACCCAGAGTTGGCTGGTGTAAAGATTGAGAATCCAAACACCGAGGAGAAGCCAAAGCGCAAGCGCGTATCTCGCCGCAAGAAGGCTGAGGATGCTGAATAATATTCTGAATAAAACGGATAAGTAAGAGTATTTTATAGTGAGAGGACATGCTGTAAGCTTTACTGCTTGGTGTGTCCTCTTTCTTTTTGTTTGTATTCTCTGCTCATTCTGGTGTATCCTCTTTTCTTTTGTTTGTATTCTCTGCTCATTCTTGTTGTAAATTCATTAGTTGCTAATCAGGCCTCTTTCTTGTTACGCGGTGCAAAGATACGGCATTTTTCTGATACCACCAAATTTCGGGTGGCGATAAGGCCCGATTTTCAGCAGCCTTTGATTCTGAATTTAGTTAATAAAGCTAACTCATAGTTTAGCGGCGGGAAAATCGTAGTTTTTGTGACGGAAAAACATAGAACTAGGAACGGGTATATATAACTGCCCCGATAGGAAGACTCCAGAAGTTGTGTGTAAGGCTCGCTGCAATGTGGGTACTACAAGCAAGGCTAGATAGAGCTGAATGAAACAATAACAATAACAGTTTTATTTTCCGAGGGTAGAAAAGAGTGTAATGAAATTTTATATATTATATATATAATATATAACTTTAATTCTTGCTTCTTTTCCGCTAGGGTGATGGTGCGGAATTTGAAACTGTTATTGTTATTGTTATCAGTTTTACTCTGGAGTTGTGTACATGGTGAGGAGCAATGGTCATAGCATCAGCCATGTACGGAGTAGTGCGGGAATGGTAACCTGTATCTAACCGCCAGTGGAATGACCACCAGCGGTTATTCATATTCCTTTAAATCCCCCTTGCCTTGTAGATTTTATCCTTGGCATCGTTGATTTCCTGGAACTTCTTCTCTGCGGCACGGCGCACGTCCTCGCCCAGAGCTGCTACCTTGTCGGGATGATGTTTCAGCGCCATCTTGCGATAGGCTGCCTTCACTTCATCGTTAGAGGCATCGGGCGTGATGCCCAGAATGCGGTAGGCATCCTCTAGACTTGTGGATGATGAACCCGATGAACTGCTGCCGCCATGCATGCCCAGCATCTGGTCAACATCCGATGGATCCAGCCCCATGTGGATGGCTATCTCCTTCAGAGCCTGAATCTCCTCGGCAGAAACCACATTGTCGGCCTGGGCTATCATCACAAGGAAATTAAGCAGCTGCAGGCGCTGCTCGTACATCATGTTGGCACGTATCTGGTGACAGCTGTCCTGTATCACGCTGCGATATTGCTGCATGCCCATACGCTTCTGCTGCTCAAAGAGTTTCAGAAGTATCTCCTCGCCTTGCTTCTTGGCAGATTCGCCGAAGTTCTGAAGAAGGAACCGGCGCACCAGCTCCATCTCGGAATGCATAATTTTACCATCTACGGCAATGATATAAGAAGACAATACCAGAAGCGAGAACATGAAACTGTTGCGCTCGCCCTCGTAGGCGTGCTGCTGGCCGTAGCCCTGCCCCTGCTGGCTTTTTCCGTAGCCGCTATAGGCTTCGTAGGCGTTGGAGTATTCGTTGTAGTTGTCGCCCCCGCCGTTGCCCGGCTTGTTCACCTCGTCCAGTCCGTGGTCAAAGAGTGAACCCAGGGCAAAGCCGGCTAGGGCGCCAAGAGGTCCGGCGGTGATGAAACCGAGGAAACCTCCTATCCATTTTCCTGCAGCCATGCTAGCTTAGTTCTCGAAGTAATAGAGGAACTGGGCGATGCCAGAAAGGGCTGGCTTGCGCTGACCTTCAATCTCGATGGTAAACTTGATGCTGGTCTTGCAGATGCCGCGCAGGTTCTGAATCTCATGGAGTGTTGCCACGAGGCGAACGCGTGAACCGGTAATTACTGGCTGGCCAAAACGCATCTCGTCCATGCCGTAGTTAACCAGCATCTTGATGTTGTTCACCTCGATGATCTGCTGCCAGAGGTAAGGCAACACCGAGAGGGTGAGGTAGCCGTGGGCGATGGTGCTGTGGTAAGGGCTTTCTACCTTGGCGCGCTCTACATCTACGTGGATCCACTGTGGGTCGAGGGTTGCGTCTGCAAACTTGTTGATACGATCCTGGTCAATCTGCAACCAGTCTGACTCTCCTAATTTCTCACCCAGGTGAGAAGCAAATTCCTCATAGGAATTGATAACTAACTTTGCCATTTTTTATCTATTTTAATAATTTGTTATTTTCCGTCTTCCGTCTTCCGTCTTCAGCTTTCAGCTTTCAACTATTAACTTCTAACTTTTAACTTTCAACTCAAATCAGTCTCTTCTGAAGATATCGCGGGTATATACCTTCTCCTTTACATCGTCCAGGCACTTGTCGTAGCGGTTGGCGATGATGGCCTGACTCTGGCGCTTGAACTCCTCCAGGTCGTTCACTACGAGGCTTCCGAAGAAGGTGCTTCCGCTCTTCAGCGTTGGCTCGTAGATAATCACCTGGGCACCTTTTGCCTTGATGCGCTTCATGACGCCCTGGATGCTGCTTTGGCGGAAGTTGTCGCTGTTGCTCTTCATCGTGAGGCGATATACGCCAATGGTGCAAGGCTTCTCTTCTGCCTCATTGTAGTTGTTCTGGTTGGCGTAGTCGTAGTAGCCAGCCATGTTGAGCACGCGGTCGGCGATGAAATCCTTGCGGGTACGGTTGCTCTCAACGATGGCCTGGATCAGGTTCTCAGGCACGTCGGCATAGTTGGCGAGCAACTGCTTGGTATCTTTAGGCAGACAGTAGCCGCCATAGCCGAAGGATGGGTTGTTATAGAAGGTGCCGATTCTTGGGTCCAGTCCCACACCGTCGATAATCGCCTTGGTGTCGAGTCCCTTCATTTCGGCGTATGTATCCAGCTCGTTGAAGTAGCTTACTCTCAGGGCGAGGTAGGTGTTGGCGAAGAGCTTCACGGCTTCTGCCTCGGTAAGTCCCATAAAGAGGGTTTTGATGTTTTCCTTGATGGCTCCCTCCTGCAGCAGGGCAGCGAAGGTGTGGGCTGCCTTGTCAAGACGCTCGTCGCCCTCAGGTCTTCCCACGATGATGCGGCTAGGGTAGAGGTTGTCGTAGAGAGCCTTGCTTTCGCGCAGGAATTCGGGTGCGAAGATGATGTTGTTGCTGTTCATCTTCTTGCGCACATTTTCGGTGTAGCCCACTGGGATGGTGCTCTTGATAACCATGATGGCATCCGGGTTCACCTGCTTTACGAGTTCTATCACCTCTTCTACGTGTGAGGTGTCGAAGTAGTTTCTCACAGGGTCGTAGTTAGTAGGTGTGGCGATCACCACGAAGTCGGCATCCTTGTAGGCAGCGGCTCCATCGGTAGTAGCCTTAAGGTTGAGTTCCTTTTCTGCCAGGTACTTTTCTATGTAGTCGTCCTGGATAGGCGACTTTCTTTTGTTGATGAGTTCCACTTTCTCTGGAACCACATCCACAGCCACTACCTGGTGGTGCTGGCTAAGCAACGTAGCGATGCTGAGTCCTACATAGCCTGTTCCGGCTACGGCTATTTTCATATTGTCTGTTGCCATTACTTTTTGATTTTAAAATTTCTGCAAAGATAATAATAAATAGGTAGAAAACAAAATGTAGCGCTGAATTTTATTAAAAAATAACTGTACTTGCAGTTGTTGAGCCTGGTATATACATAATTGTAAACTCATAGGAAATCCGTGTAATCCGTGTAATCCGTGCCTAAAACTGGGCATAAAACACCGCAATATAGCTTAAAAAGCCCCTCTAAAATTTGCGTATTTCAGAGCAGTTGTACAGTCGCCTGGAAATATGCAAATTTTGGAGGGGATAAATGGGGTGTTTTGACGGTAATTATGGAAAAATAGAATAGAAACGGACAAGCCTGCTTTCTGTCTTCTTTCCTTATATTGTCAATAAATCGGAGTATTCGGGAATGTCTTCAAGGAATACGTATTTTTTACCGTCATAGTCCATCTTGCAGATGTAGTGCTCCAGTCCGTTGCTTACCACTAGGAAATCTACGTGGAGCAGAAGATTATATACCGATATCTGGTCGAATACCTTCTGGGTGATGGGAATGTGGGGCGCCTTGTATTCGATAATCATTCTGGGGCGCAGCTCGCGGCTATAGAGCACGCTGTCGGCACGCAGCGTCTTGTCGCCGCATTTCAGCTGAATCTCGTTGGCGATGAGGGCTGCTGGGTAGCCCTTGTGTTCTACCAGGAAGTGAACGAAGTGCTGGCGCACCCATTCTTCGGGCGTGAGCGCCACGTATTTTCTGCGTAGCACATCCAGGATTTTAGGCTGCTGTCGGGTGCCCGAAACCTTGATGTCGAAAGTTGGTAAGTTCAAGCGAATCATATTTCTTTTTTAATTTCTCTACCTTATTATATATATAGTTCGATTTATTTTTGTACCTTTGCAGGTGAAAATGCAGGCTCCCGGGGTGTACGATGGACTGGCTCCTAGGCTGACTCCTGGGTAGGTTCCGGGCGCTGCATGGTAATAACAATGCAAAGATACAAAAAATAAATCAATGGCAGAAAAGAAAAGTGCAATAAGTTACGAGTCGATCATGAAATCGCTGAAGGCTCGGGAGTTTGCGCCTGTCTATATCCTGATGGGCGACGAACCTTTCTACATCGATAAGATCTGCGATTATATCTCGGAAACGGTGCTGCAGCCTGAGGAGCGCGACTTCAACCAGGTGGTGCTCTTTGGTGCGGACATCACGGCTAGCCAGCTGGTGGACCAGTGCAAGGGTTTCCCGATGATGGCAGAGCATAGGGTGGTGATTGTGAAGGAGGCACAGAACCTGAAGAATCTGGAGCCCTTGGAGAAGTATTTCGAGAAACCGATGGCATCAACCATCCTCGTGTTTTGTCATAAAAACGGCTCGATAGACCGTAGGAAGAAATTCCTGCCCCGCGCAGAGAAGGTGGGTGTGGTCTTTGAAAGCAAGAAACTCTACGACCGGCAGCTGCCTGGCTTCATCGAGACCTATCTCAAGACCCGAAAGGCTACCATAGAGCCGAAGGCGGTGCAGATGATAGCCGACCATATTGGAGCCGACCTGCATCGTCTCACATCGGAGCTCGACAAGCTGCTCATCTCGCTGGATGATTCTGACCGCAGGGTTACCCCAAGTCTGGTGGAGAAGGAAATCGGCGTGAGCAAAGACTTCAATGCCTTCGAACTTCGCAGTGCCATCATTCAGCGTGATGTTTTCAAGGCAAATCAGATAATAAAGTATTTTGACAGTAATCCGAAGTCGGGGTCGCTCTATGCGCTTCTCCCGTTGCTCTTCTCTTATTTCCAGAATCTGATGATAGCTTATTATGCGCCCAATAAGCAGAATGAAAATGAGCTTGCAAAATTCCTGGATTTGAAAAGTACCTGGGGTATTCGCGAATATCAGATGGGAATGAGAAACTATTCTGGCGTGAAAGTGATGCAGATAATTGATAAGATGAAGGAGGTGGATGCGAAGAGCAAGGGTGTGGATAATCCGTTCACTTCGGCTGGTGATCTGATGAAAGAGCTCATCTTTTTCATTCTCCATTAGTGAAAAATCCGCTTCATTTCCGCTCCGTTTCCGGTCTGTTTTCGACTCGGAGGAGAGGAGTGGGCGAGTGAGCGATTTTTGCTCCTTTTTCCTTTGGTTTGAAAAATGAAATGATCTGGAATGGGGGAGGGCGTTCTGCCTCCCAAAAGTGATAAGAATAGCGTTCGTTGGCGAGAAAACGGGCGCTATTTTTTTTGTTTTTCTCTCGTGCTGACTCTTGTTTTCGCTGATTCCTCATCTAGATGGTGATTTTTCCGTTTTCAGCAAAATCATACCTAACTATAGTGTGTATCAATGTGTTAACGAAAATAACCCCCTTCAAAACTCGCAAATTTGCCCAAAACTCGGACTGCGGGCTTGAAAACGCTCAAAATGGAAAAATTTGCCATCGTTTGACCCCTAAAATTTATCGTTTGCATTCTTTAAGGTTTATAGTTCTATAGTTTATAAAGATAAATCGAACAAATATAAACTGACGATTTAGTTTATAAAAGTAAACAAAAGAAAACTTTATAGTTTTAAGTACCTATGTAATTTATATATATAAATATGAATATTGCAGTTTGATTGTATAAATGTATAAATATACAACAAATATTTTGAGTTTGCAAATTGGTGAAACCCAGTGGTTTATAAAATTCGGTTGTTTAAATATACGATAGCTAATTAACAAAATCTACATAAAATGCTGCATATTCAGCCTAGCAACCCATATTTTGAATAAAATATGCGTTGGGAGTCAGTAATTTAATAGTTTTGCATTAAGTAAACATTTGTCATTAATTTAGAATCATAAAATTAGATGTATAAATCTTAATCAGAAAACTTACATCTATAAACTTTGATTTATAAATTTGGAATCATAAACGTAAAGTTTAAAAAACTAAATTTTTTCAGAAAAGTTTGGTATAACCAAATTTTTGCTTTATCTTTGTAAAATCTTAGAAAAATGGGGCAAAAATAGCCCTGTTCGGAAATAAAACATCGTATAAAACATCATATAAACGGAAAATTTTGAGTGGCATGAAAGATAGAATCAGACAGATAATGGAGGACCAGAAACTCAACCAGCAGAGTTTCGCTCAGCTCATCGGAAAATCTACAGCAACCCTGAGCAACATCTTCAACGACCGTACCAAGCCTACGCTCGACATCGTGGATGCAATCAAGAAAAAGTTCCCTCAGGTGAACATCGAGTGGTTGCTTTTCGGTACTCCTCCTATGTATATTAATAAGGTGGATGGGGGTGCTTCTGGGGCTCCGTTAGCGGCTTCTATAGGTACTGGTAACATAGGCGATGAGGATTCGCTCAATATGTATGGAGATGCTTCTGGCTCAGTGGCTATGGGTGCCCAGAGCGGCATGCAAGGCGCTGGCTGCATGGCAGGTGGCGTGGTGGAGCCTTCGCTTGATTTCGGGGCGGATGAGGCGGGCTCCTCCCCTGCTTCTCCTTCGCTTTTTGATCAGCCTCAGATACACGGTGTAAAAAGGACACCTAAAAACATCGCCCATGCGGAAGTGAAAATAGTTGACAAACCGCAGCGCAAGATTACGGAAATCCGCATCTTCTACGATGACCAGACCTGGGAGACTTTTGTGCCGAAGAAGTAAGGCAGGGCAAAAAACTTCCTCTCGGATTTGTGAAATTCGTTTTTTTGCAGTACCTTTGCACCTATAATAAATAACAGAAGTTTCGCATGTTGTTCAAGTACGGGCTGAAGGCCTCAAAAGCTCCAGAAGCAGCACGCCCTGAAAGGGCAGAAGCTCCTAGCTCAGGGCGTGTGGAGCTTACTTGCAAGACTTGAGTAAACAAGGTTGCAATAACATCAGTAAATAACATTATAATATAATAATATCGAAAAGATGAAAAAGTATGTTCTCGACCTCAAGGTGGTTTCTGTGGAAAGCCTTAGCGACAAGCATGTGTTGATTAAGCTTACCGACGAGAAACCTTTGCCAGAAATGAAGCCTGGCCAGTTTGTGGAAGTAAGAGTGGATCATTCGGCAACGACAATGCTTCGCCGACCTATCTCTATCAACTTCGTTGACCGCGAGAAGAACCAGCTCTGGCTGCTCGTAGCCATGGTGGGCGACGGCACAAAGCAGCTCGGAAAACTGCAGACGGGCGATACGCTCAACTGTATGCTCCCATTGGGCAACGGCTTCACGATGCCTACCCGGAAGGAGCAGAAATATCTGCTCGTAGGTGGTGGTGTAGGTGTGGCTCCGCTCCTCTATTTCGGCAAGCTGATTAAGGATTTCGGTGCAGAAGTAACCTTCCTGCTGGGTGCCCGCAAGGCCACTGATTTGCTGGAACTCGACGAGTTTGCCAAGATAGGAAAGATATGCATTACCACAGAGGATGGTTCTGCCGGCGAGGTGGGTTTTGTAACTAATCACTCAGTGTTGGAGAACGAGCAGTTTGATATGATTTCTACCTGCGGTCCTAAGCCTATGATGGTGAGCGTGGCCCGCTTTGCCAAGAAGGCTGGCGTGGAGTGCGAGGTGTCGCTGGAGAACAAGATGGCGTGTGGCGTGGGTGCCTGCCTCTGCTGCGTGGAGAAGACTACAGAGGGTCATAAGTGCGTTTGCACCGATGGTCCTGTCATCAACATCAAGCAGCTCACCTGGGACATCTAACCCGAGCGTTATGCTCTAAAAATGTAATAGAATATCATTTGATTTTGAAAGATTATGGCTGATTTAAGTGTAAATATAAAGGATTTGAAACTGAAGAACCCTGTGATGACAGCATCGGGTACTTTCGGCTACGGATTGGAGTTTGCAGATTTCGTTCCATTGGAGGAAATAGGCGGCATCATCGTAAAGGGTACAACCCTGGAACCACGCGAGGGAAATGACTATCCTAGAATGGCAGAAACGCCTCAGGGTATGCTCAACTGCGTGGGTCTTCAGAACAAGGGTGTGGAGTATTTCTGCGAGCACATCTATCCTCAGATTAAGGACATCGAGACCAACATGATTGTAAACGTGAGCGGACATTCGCCTGAAAGCTATGCCGAGTGTGCAGCGCGCGTAAACGAACTGGAGAAGATTCCTGCCATCGAGCTGAACATCTCTTGTCCTAACGTAAAGGATGGCGGTATGGCCTTCGGCGTTACCTGCGAGGGTGCGGCAAGCGTGGTGAAGGCTGTGCGCAAGGTGTACGACAAGACGCTTATCGTGAAGCTTTCGCCTAACGTTACCAGCATTGCCGACATAGCCCGTGCCGTAGAGGCTGAGGGTGCCGATTCCGTTTCGCTCATCAATACGCTGATGGGTATGGCGGTGGATATAGAGAAGCGCCAGCCGCTGCTGAGCATCCGCACGGGTGGCTTGAGCGGTCCTTGCGTGAAGCCTGTAGCCCTGCGCATGGTGTATGATGTGGCTCATGCCGTCAACATCCCAGTGGTGGGTTTGGGCGGTATCTCGAACGCCAAGGATGCCATCGAGTTCCTGATGTGTGGCGCTACAGCCATCGAAATCGGTACTGCCAACTTCCTGGATCCTGCCGTAACCAAGAAGGTGAAGGACGGCATGAACGAGTGGCTGGATGCCCACGGCTGCAAATCGGTGACAGAAATCATCGGAGCCATCAAGTAAATCCACATTATTATATATAAGTAATAAGATATATATATCAATATAAATAGGATAGAAAATGGATTTGAATGAAATGAATCCCGTTCTCCTGGTAGCTACCCTCACACAGCTGGTGGTGGAGCTGGAGAAGAAACTGGAGGCCGACGGTGAGGATGCCGGGAGCAAGGCTGCTCTGAGCGAGCATCTGCTGAAGCGGGGAAACCTGCTGATGCAGATGGGCGACAAGGATGGTGCCAGAAAGGATATGCAGCGATACCTGCAGCTGAACCCCGAGAAGATAGGGGAACTCAGCGGCGAGTTTAAGGCTGAAGGAAGAGAGCACTGCCGCTAAATGCAGATGGAAAGCAGATGGGATGCAGCCTGAATGCGGATGGAAAGCAGATATTAAGCAGATGGAAATCTGCCGGAATACTGATAAAAATCTGCCAGATTTCGGTTTCTTCTGATAAAAATCTGCTGAAAATCTGCTGAAAAGCATAAAATATAAGGAAATTCGTGAAATTTCTGACAAATTGTTTGGCAGTATCAAAGAAAAGTATTACTTTTGCAAACGGGTTGAGGCTTCCAGGAGTTGAAACCCGAAGCAACGAGTGAATAACAAATAAAAAAATAAGAATTATGAAGAAGTTGAACGCTTACTTTTTTAGCTATTACTTTTACTTTGCAAGCAATTGTAAAGCGGGAAGTTGCGTGTAAATTTCAACTTAGGATATTAGATTCTTTGAAATCATCGAAACGGTCCCGCTCTATCAAGAGTTGGACCGTTTTTCGTAAACTGGTAGATTTCGTGACCGGTAATATTCATAAACCGGAAGATTTCGTGACCGGAAGATTTCGCTAACTGGAAAAAAAGAGAGATACGGCAATGAAGAGAATAGCAATACAAGGAGAGTTGGGGTCGTTTCACGACATCACTGCCCATCAGTATTTTGAGGGCGAACAGATAGAGCTGATTTGCTGCGCCACCTTCGAGGAGGTGTTCGAGAACATCAAGCGAGACCCTACGGTGGTTGGCATCTGTGCCATCGAGAATACCATAGCGGGCAGTCTGCTCCACAACTACGAACTGCTCCGACAGAGTGGAACCACCGTGGTGGGCGAGCACAAGCTGCACATTGAGCACAGCATCTGCTGTCTGCCTGATGACGACTGGAGCACCCTGCAGGAGGTTCACTCCCATCCGGTGGCATTGATGCAGTGTGGCAAGTTTCTGGCCAACCATCCCAACCTCAAGGCGGTGGAGGCAGAGGATACTGCCGGTTCTGCAGCTTACATATCGCAGCACAAGGTACATGGATGGGCTGCCATCTGCTCTTCGTATGCCGCCCAGATGTACGGCATGAAGGTATTGCAGGAAGGCATCCACGACAATCCGCACAACTACACCCGATTCCTCGTGGTCTGCAATCCGCAGAAGGCCGCTCTTCTCCGTCCCATCGAGAAGGCCAACAAGGCGAGCATCGTCTTCAGTCTGCCTCACGACAAGGGTTCGCTCTCCAAGGTGCTCACCATCCTGAGTTTCTACGACATCAATCTTACCAAGATTCAGTCGCTGCCGAACATCGGACATGAGTGGGAATATCTCTTCTACGTGGATCTCACCTTCGACAACCTGACCCGCTACCGCCAGAGCATCGACGCCATTACGCCGCTGGTGAAGAAGATCAAGGTGTTGGGAGAATATGAGGAGAAAGAATAGTTTATAGTTAACAGTTTAGTTAATAGTTGAGAATTAAAAAATAAGAATTATGATACAACCAGCCAATAGAGTAACGGAAATACAGGAATACTACTTCAGCCGCAAGCTGAAGGAAGTGGCTAAGCTTAATGCTGAGGGCATGGACATCATCAGTCTTGCCATCGGAAGTCCAGACATGCCGCCTTCTAAGCAGACCATCGACAAGCTCTGCGAGGTAGCCAACAATCCAAACGCACACGGATATCAGCCTACGGTGGGTATCCCGGAACTGCGCAAGGCTATGGCTGGTTTCTACAAGAGATGGTATGATGTAGATTTAGACTGGGCTACGGAGATACAGCCGCTCATAGGTAGCAAGGAAGGCATCCTGCACGTAACGCTCGCCTTCTGCAATCCTGGCGACGAGGTGCTCATCCCGAACCCGGGCTATCCCACCTACACCGCCATCAACAAGATTCTGGGTACCAAGATTACCTACTACGACCTGCGTGAGGACAACGGATGGCAGCCCGACTTCGATGCCCTGGAGGCGATGGACCTGAGTCACGTGAAGCTGATGTGGACCAACTATCCGAACATGCCTACAGGCGGAGTGGCGAAGCGCGAGACCTACGAAAAGCTGGTAGCCTTCGCCCAGAAGCACAACATCGTGGTGGTAAACGACAATCCATATTCGCTCATCCTCAACGAACACCCGATGAGCATCATGCAGGTGCCTGGAGCCAAGGACTGCTGCATCGAATTCAATTCGCTGAGCAAGAGCCACAACATGCCGGGCTGGCGTGTGGCGATGATTTCGAGCAACAAGACCTTCATCTCGTGGATCCTGAAGGTGAAGAGCAACATCGACAACGGAAGCTTCAGAGGCATTCAGTTGGCTGCTGCCGAGGCGATGCTCAACAACACCGACGAGTGGCACCGCGAGAACAACATCCAGAACTATCGCCGCCGCCGCAACATAGCCGAGGAGATTATGAAGGTATTGGATTGCCAGTTTGACCCTAATCAGGTGGGCATGTTCCTCTGGGGCAAGATTCCTGAGAAATATGCCGATGTGGAGGACTTGACAGAGAAGGTGCTGCACGAGGCACGCGTCTTCATCACCCCAGGCTTCATCTTCGGAAGCAACGGCAAGCGATATATCCGCATCAGCCTCTGCGCCAAGGATGAGAAGATGAAGGAGGCTTTAGAGAGAATCAAGAAGGTTTTTGAAAAGTAAAAGGGGAAAAGGGTAAAAAGGTAAAAAGAGCCTTTCCCCTTTCCGTTCCCGTTCTCAGCGATTCCATCGCTGGTCCCCCGGCCCCTTCATCTTAAAGATAAAAAAAGTAAGAAATTTAAAAATATACGACTATGGAATTAGAATTAGAACCATTGAATTTTCCTAGTGACCAGGAGCGCCCTTGTGTCATCGCAGGCCCATGTTCTGCTGAGACTGAGGAGCAAGTTATGACAACAGCCAAGCAGCTTGCTGCCAAGGGCTGCCACATGTTCCGTGCGGGCGTGTGGAAGCCTCGCACCAAGCCAGGAGGCTTTGAGGGAAATGGTGAGGAGGCTTTGCCTTGGATGAAGCAGGTGAAGGAGGAAACCGGTATGCTCACCGCTACTGAGGTGGCTACTCCTGAGCACGTGGAACTCGCCTTGAAGTATGGTATCGACATTCTTTGGGTGGGTGCGCGTACTTCTGCCAACCCATTCGCCATGCAGGCATTGGCCGACAGCCTGAAGGGTGTGGATGTGCCTGTGCTGGTGAAGAACCCTGTGAACCCAGACCTGGAGCTCTGGATTGGTGCCCTGCAGCGCATCAACCAGGCTGGTATCAAGAAACTGGGTGCCATCCATCGCGGTTTCTCAAGCTTCGACAAGAAAATCTACCGCAACCTCCCAATGTGGCAGATTCCTATCGAGTTGCATCGCCGCATACCACAGTTGCCTATCATCTGCGACCCTAGCCATATCGGTGGCCGCCGCGACCTGATTGCTCCTCTCTGCCAGCAGGCAATGGACTTGGGCTTCGACGGACTCATCGTAGAGAGCCACTGCAATCCAGACGATGCATGGAGCGATGCCAAGCAGCAGGTTACTCCAGAGGTCTTAGATTACATCCTGAGTCTCCTCGTGGTTCGCGACGAGCATTATTCTACCGAGGGGCTGCACCAGTTGCGTGGCCAGATTGATGAGCTCGACAACCAGCTGATGGATCTCCTGGCAAAGCGTATGCGCGTGTGCCGTGAGATTGGTACCTACAAGAAGGAGCACAACATGACCATCGTGCAGACCAACCGCTATAACGAGATTCTCGACAAGCGTGGTGCACAGGCTGCCCTCTGCGGCATGAGTGCAGATTTCGCTGCTCAGATTTTCGAGCATATCCACGAGGAGAGTGTCCGCCAGCAGTTGGAAATCCTGAATCAGAAATAAATTAAGTGAAGAGTGAAGAACGAAGAGTGAAGAATTCATATGCTTTTTATGGGTTCTTTGTTCTTTAAACAAGAAAATTCTTCGTTCTTCACTCTTCGTTCTTCACTTTTTATAAAGAAATGAGAATATTAATCATGGGAGCAGGTAAGATGGGAAGCTTTTTCATCGACCTGCTCAGTTTCGACCACGAGGTGGCAGTTTACGAAAAGGATGCCAAGCGCCTGCGCTTCACCTACAACTGCTATCGCTTTACCAAGATGGAGGAGGTGGAGATGTTCCGTCCGGAACTTGTTATCAATGCCGTGACGGTGAAATACACCATTCCGGCGTTCGAGGAGCTGCTGCCGCATCTCTCCAGCGACTGCATCATCAGCGACATCGCATCCGTGAAGACCGGCCTGCATGAATTCTACGATAAATGTGGATTCAGATTCGTGAGCACCCACCCGATGTTCGGTCCTACCTTTGCCAACCTGAACCAGCTCTCCGAGGAGAATGCGGTGATTATCCAGGAGGGCGACTATATGGGCAAGATATTCTTCAAGGATCTCTACCAGAAGCTGGGACTGAGCCTTCATGAATATACCTTCGACGAGCACGACCAGACGGTGGCTTACTCGCTGAGTATCCCATTCGTGAGTACCTTTGCCTTCGCCGCCGTGATGAAGCATCAGGATGCTCCGGGCACCACCTTCAAGCGCCACATGCAGATAGCCAAGGGCGTGCTGAACGAAGACGACTACCTGCTGCAGGAAATCCTCTTCAACCCATATACATCGGGACAGGTGGCACAGATTCGTGAAGAGCTGGCTGAACTCATCGATATCATCGACCACAAGGATGCCAAGCGCATGAAACTCTTCCTCACCAAAATCAGAAACCACGTGAAGGAAGACATCGAGATCAGACAGCAGAAATAAGAAGGTACAGGAAAGATACTGGAAAATAGAAGAAATGTACCGGAAAGATACAAGAAAATACAGGAAAATACAGGAAGACAACAGAAGAGTAGTAGATTATGAGTGAACAGATTGATCAACAGAATAACACAGCTGAACAGCCTAGCATGTTTCAAGTGGTAAACGAGGGATTCACTATCCACGAGGCGATTGAGGAGGCCAAGAGATGCCTGCATTGCAAGATTCCTCAGTGCAAGAAGGGATGCCCTATTGAAAACGATATTCCGGACTTCGTACACGAGCTCTCCATGGGTAACATGGGTGCTGCGATGAGCATCATCAACGCCAAGAGCAACCTGCCTGCCATCTGCGGACGTGTTTGCCCGCACGAGAAGCAGTGCCAGGGACATTGTGTGTTGGGAAAGAAGGGAAAACCGGTGCAGATTGGCAAGCTGGAGCAGTTTGTTGCTGACTTCGATACCAAGATGAACCTTTCCAGAGAAAAGTTGCCTCAGAAGACGCGTGGTCGCGTGGCTGTTATCGGTTCGGGACCTGCTGGTCTTACCGTGGCTGGTGATCTCGCCCGCCAGGGTTTCAATGTTACCATCTTCGAAGGACAGGCTGAGCCGGGCGGCGTGCTGATGTATGGTATTCCGGAATACAGACTGCCTAAGAGCGTGGTGCGCGACGAGATAAGCAAGATTGAGGCACTGGGTGTACAGTTTATCACCAACTGCATGGTGGGTGAAAACAATGTCACCATCGACAGCCTCTTCCGTGCTGGTTACGATGCCATCTTCATGGGCACGGGTACCAGTGTGCCTCAGAACATGGATTCTACCCCTGGTTCTACGCTGCATGGTGTGAGCCAGAGCACCTATTTCCTGCACAACGTGAGTGCCTATAACGAGGGTGCCTTGACCCGCGACATGGTGCCGCTGAGAGATGGAGAGAAGGTGGGCGTAATCGGCGGCGGCAACGTGGCGATGGATGCTGCCCGTACAGCCATCCGTCTGGGTGCCGATGTCACCGTGCTCTACCGCAAGACCCAGGAAGAGATGCCTGCCATCCGGAGCGAATACGAGGATGCCGTGAAAGAGGGCGTCAAGTTTGAGTGGAAGACCACCGTGGAGGCTTTCCTCAAGGGCAAGAACGGCCGACTGGGAAGCTGCGTACTGAATACTCCTGAGGGAGAGAGAGTTGAGAATTTCGACAGAATCTATCTCGCCATCGGTTCCCGTCCTGCCAATCGTATCGTTTCTACCACCGCAGGTATCGAGGTGGATGAAAAGGGCTACGTAAAGGTGGTGGAGCGTCCGTTCGGTATGACTACCCGCCGTGGTGTCTTTGCTGGAGGAGATGTGGTTCACCGTCCGCAGACCGTGGTCTTGGCGATGAAGGCAGCCAAGGAAGTGGCACAGGGCATCGCCCAGTATGTGGATGCCATCAAGCTGCTTGAAGAAGCTAAACGAATCGAAAAAGAAGGCGTATAATTGCATGGGTCAGGAGGATATCTCGTCATGCAGATATCCTTCCTGAGGTTAATATCTGCTTAATCAGGTTAATATCTATTGCAATATTTTGCAGAATGCAGGATTCTTGTTATTTTTGCCTTCTCAAAAATAAGCAAAGATTATGAAGAAGATTATATTTTTTATCATCTGCCTGATGTCGGTGGCATCTATGGCACAGGCGCAGAAAACCTGCGTCATCGCCAGTGCCGAAGACCATGTGCCTATCCGCGAAGCGCTGATTCATACCGACAAGAACCAGTGGGCACGCACCGATTACCGAGGCTATTGGAACATGCGCTATCAGTTTGACTCTGCCACCGTGTCGAAACCCGGCTACGTGAAGGCTACCATCCGCTACAAGGAACTGCCTGATACCGTGTTCCTGCTGCCGGAAGCCAAGCAGATAGGCGAGGTGACCGTGTGGGGCAAAAACCAGGAAAACGTCGGTAAGGTTAAGAGCCAGGCCTGTCAGGAAGCTGTGGAGGCAGGCAGAAATGCCGCGCTGGGACATACCCGTCTGGTAGGCTTCGATCTGGGCAACATGATGGATAGCCAGGGGCGTCGCGACCAGAAACATCTGAGGGAGGCCAGGAAGGTGTTCTCGAAGATGGAAAACAACGATCCGCTCATCAATGCCTACGAAAAAGCTACGGGAAAGAAGTATGAATTGAAAAATCCTATCAATCTGAGCGCTAAGAAGAAAGTGACATCGGAAAAGCAGGATGAGACCAAGCAGAAATCAGCAGAGAATACGCTTCTCGATATTCAAAATGATGCAAAAGAGCAAGATTTTGAAAAATAATCAAAATTGAGTTGGCTTTCTCGAAAAAAGTTCGTAACTTTGTGCCCGAAATAAAAAAGTACAATTAAGAACATGTTTGAAAATTTAAGTGATAGATTAGAACGTTCCTTCAAAATCTTGAAGGGTGAAGGTAAGATTACGGAAATCAACGTGGCTGAAACCATGAAGGATGTGCGCCGTGCACTCCTCGATGCCGACGTTAACTATAAGGTGGCTAAGGAATTCACCAACAAGGTGAAGGAGAAGGCGCTGGGCATGAACGTGCTCACTGCCGTGAAGCCTGGACAGCTGATGGTGAAGCTGGTTCACGACGAGCTGGCTGAACTGATGGGTGGCGAGGAAGCTCCTTTGAAGTTGGAAAACCGCCCGGCAATCATCCTGATGAGTGGTTTGCAGGGTTCCGGTAAGACTACCTTCAGCGGTAAGCTGGCTAATCTGCTCAAAACCAAGAAGGGCAAGAAACCATTGCTCGTGGCCTGTGACGTTTACCGTCCTGCTGCTATCCAGCAGCTCCATGTAGTGGGCGAGCAGGTGGGCGTTCCTGTATATAGCGAGCCTGATAACAAGGATGTCTGCGTCATCGCCGACCATGCCTTGCAGCAGGCTAAGACCAACGGCAACGACGTGGTTATCGTGGATACAGCCGGTCGTCTCGCCATCGACGAGCAGATGATGAACGAGATCAGCAATCTGAAGAATCATCTGAATCCTGACGAGACCCTCTTCGTGGTTGACTCCATGACCGGTCAGGATGCCGTGAATACAGCCAAGGAGTTCAACGACCGCCTCGATTTTAACGGTGTTGTTCTCACCAAGCTCGATGGTGATACCCGTGGTGGTGCTGCCCTCAGTATCCGCACCGTGGTTACCAAGCCTATCAAGTTTATCGGTACTGGCGAGAAGATGGAGGCCATCGACGTGTTCCATCCAGCCCGTATGGCCGACCGTATTCTGGGTATGGGTGACGTGGTTTCCCTGGTAGAGCGTGCGCAGGAGCAGTTTGACCTGGAGGAGGCTAAGAAGCTGGAGAAGAAGATTCGCAAGAACCAGTTCGACTTCAACGATTTCTACAATCAGATTCAGCAAATCAAGAAGATGGGTAACATCAAGGACCTGGCTGCCATGATTCCTGGTGTGGGCAAGGCTATCCGCGACGTTGATATCCCTGAGGATGCCTTCAAGAGTGTAGAGGCTATCATCCAGAGTATGACTCCAAAGGAGCGCTCTAATCCTGGAATCCTCAATACCAGCCGCCGCCAGCGTATCGCTAAGGGTTCGGGCACTGATATCCAGGAGGTGAACAAGCTCATCAAGCAGTTTGACCAAACCCGCAAGATGATGCAGATGATGACAGGCAACAAGATGGCCCAGATGATGAGCCGCATGAAGGGTATGCCAGGCATGCCTAAGATGCCGGGAATGTAAAAACAGTTGATAGTTAATAGTTTATAGCGGCTTCGCTGTATAGCAAACTTGCGATAGGCAAGAATGCCCATAAAGCAAGAATGCCCTATAAACTATAAATTATAAATTATAAATTAAAGAAAAAAATGACGTTAATCGACGGAAAGGCGACAGCAGCCGCCATCAAGGAACAGATAGCCCAAGAGGTGGCACAGATTGTGGCACAGGGCGGAAAGCAACCTCATCTGGTTGCTGTGCTCGTGGGACACGACGGAGGAAGCGAGACCTATGTGAAGAACAAGGTCTTGGCTTGCGAGAAATGTGGCTTTAAGTCGACACTCATTAGATATGAGGATGGTGTGACCGAAGAGGAACTCCTGGCCTGTGTTGACAGGCTGAACAAGGATGAGGATGTGGATGGATTCATCGTACAGCTTCCTCTGCCTAAGCATATTGACGAGCAGAAGGTGACCATGGCGATAGACTATCGCAAGGATGTGGATGGTTTCCATCCCGTAAACGTGGGCCGTATGGCGCTGGGCATGCCTAGCTTCATCTCTGCCACTCCGCTGGGCATCCTTACCCTCTTGCAGCATTACAACATCCCAACCAGTGGTAAGAAGTGCGTTATCCTGGGCAGAAGCAACATCGTGGGCAAACCTATGGCCCAGCTGATGATGCAGAAGCAGTATGGCGACGCCACTGTCACCGTGTGCCATTCTCATTCGGCTCATCTGAAGGAGGACTGCCGCGAAGCAGACATTATCATTGCTGCTATCGGCAAACCTGATTTCGTTACTGCCGACATGGTGAAGCCGGGAGCCGTGGTCATTGATGTGGGTACCACCCGTGTGCCTGATGCATCGAAGAAAAGCGGATTCCGCCTGAATGGCGACGTGAAATTTGATGAGGTGGCAGAGAAGTGCTCTTTCATTACTCCTGTACCTGGAGGTGTAGGACCGATGACTATCTGTTCTTTGATGAAGAATACCCTTGCCGCCGGAAAAAAAGAGTTTTATAAATAGGTCTATTCTGCCCCAAAAGTGTAGAAAAGACCGTTATGCGATTCGTGGAGGTAGGCTACTGTTAAGCAGCCTGCCTTTTTTCATATATTTACATAGTTTATTTATTAAGCGTATGTATTTATGTATATTTAATCGTATATATATATCATATCCTCTATATATAAAGTATATATAATTAAGGTGAAACAATAGAAATCTAAAAACAAATCCGATAATTTAAATTAGAAAATATGATGAAACCAAAGTATCTACTCTTCTCGGCGGCATTGCTGGCTATGACGCAAGCTTTGGCACTGACGCCTGTGAAGAAGCAAATCAGTAAGGTGGCTGCCCGAAACAAGGTGGCTGCTGCGAATGCAGTTAGTGCGCCTATAGATAAGGATGCACCGGCTTATAGAATCGTGGGCAAGGATTCCACTTGCCAAATTTTAGTTTATTCTCCTGCGGCAGACCAGGGCTTGCATCTGGCTTATCTCACCGACGATGATCGCTGGGTGGATATAGGTCAGCTCTGTGCCAGCGACTTCGGTCCGTGGGGCAGCGAAAAGAAGATGTATCGCCCGTTTGTGATGAAGGCGAACGATGGCACCTGGCGTGCGCTCTGGAGTGTGAATACCCGTTCGCCTCAGTTTGCCGTGGCTTATTCAGAGGATTTGGTTACCTGGCGCCCTCAGGATTATCCTATCATGAAGGAGAAGGGTATCAGGGATGTGGCTGCCTATCAGATGGACGACGGATCTTTCGATATCTATCTGAAAACTGCCAAGGGCAAGCGATATGTGCATGCCGACAAGGATTTCCGCACCTTTGAGGAGGATTCGCTGGAAGCCACAGCCGACGATATACTCTGGCAGCGTGATACGGCTACCATCAACGGTAAGTTGGTGGAAGGCAACGATTTCGAGATTCCTGCCATCCATCTCAACTATATCCGTGCCTGGCACAAGGCACTAGCCGAGGAAAACAGAGAGAACAACAGGCTCCTGCCTCATAACGAAGCTGAGCTTCAGGCTTATCTGAAGGAAAAGAATGTAGAGCTGGCTGCCGGCAACGAGGTTTCTGTCCAGCTTCAGATCAAGGGTCAGAAATCGCATCGCATCTCAGACAAGCTCATCGGTATCTTCTTTGAGGATATCAGCCGTGCTGCTGATGGTGGCCTTTGTGCTGAGCTGCTGCAGAATGGCGATTTTGAGTATAACGGAGAAAGAAAAGGCTGGAATGCCATCACGGCATGGCAGGGGTTGAATTTGCAGGCGGGTTCATCATCTGCCACTCTTTCATCTTCATCATCATCTTCTTCATCATCTGCCTCTTCTTCAGAGATTTCAACCTCTGTTGTTTCTTCGGATAATGGTGTGAGCCAGAACAATCCTCATTATGCTATCCTGGGCGAGACACCTATTTATAATATAGGCTGGGAGGGTATCACTATGAAGCGTGCTGCCTACGATGTGAGTCTCTATGCCCGCTGCATGGATGGCAAGAAAAAGCAGCTTGCCGTGGCCTTGGTGGATGCAGAGAACCAGATTGTGGCTCAGGCTAAACTGAAGGTGCAGGGCAATGAATGGAACGAATATAAGACCCAGCTCGTAATTTCTGATAAATATAAGGGTGAACTGGGCAAGGATATCCGTTTTGCCGTTATCCCTAAGGGCAAAGACAGAGTGGCTGTGGATATGCTGAGCCTCATGCCGCAGGATACCTATAAGGGACATGGACTGCGCAAGGATCTGGCAGAGGTAATCGCTGATTTGAAGCCTCGCTTCGTAAGATTCCCGGGCGGCTGCATGCTTCATGGTCAGGGCTTGGAGAACATCTATCACTGGAAGGAGAGCGTGGGACCGCTGAAGGACCGCAAGCCGGCAAAGAATATCTGGAGTTATCACCAGACCCGCAAACTGGGCTTCTTTGAGTATTTCCAGTGGTGCGAGGATATGGGAGCAGAGCCGCTGCCAGTGTTGGCAGCAGGTGTGCCTTGCCAGAATTCGCAGCCTAATGCTCTGGGCATCTGCGGTCAGCAGGGAGGTATCCCGATGGCTGATATGCCTCAGTATGTACAGGATGTGCTCGACCTGGTGGAGTGGGCGAATGGCGACCCTGCCACATCGAAGTGGGCAAAGATGAGAGCAGATGCCGGTCATCCCGCTCCATTCAACCTGAAGATGGTGGGAATCGGTAACGAAGATTTGATTTCCACCGATTTCGAGCAGCGCTATCTGATGATATGCAAGGCTCTGAAGGAGAAGCATCCGGAGATTGAAGTGGTAGGCACCGTAGGTCCGTTCCACTATCCATCTTCTGATTATATTGAGGGATGGAAGATTGCCAAGGAAAACAAGAAGTGGATTGATGCGGTGGATGAGCACTATTACGAAAAACCAGGCTGGTTCATCAACCATCAGGACTATTACGATAACTACGATCGCAAGGCTCCGAAGGTTTATCTGGGTGAGTATGCGGCCAACGGCAATAACGAGTTAGACCGTGCCCTTGCCGAAGGCATCCACCTCTGCAATGTAGAGCGTAATGGTGATGTGGTAGAAATGACATCCTATGCTCCGCTGCTCTGCAAGAATGGTTATAGCAACTGGAATCCGGATATGATCTACTTCGATAACAGCGAGAAAATCCGTCTCACCGAGAGTTACAAGATACAGAAGATGTTCGGTCAGCATGCCGGCGATACTTATATCGCTTCAGAGCTGAATCTTCCTGTAGCCTTGAAGCGTTATGTGGGAACTAGCGTGGTAAAGGATTCAAAGACCGGCAAGACCTGGCTTAAGGTGGTGAATGCCTTGCCTCGCACGCTCAAGCTTCAGGTAAATGGTCTTGGCAGCAAGACAGTAGAAGTAAAAGCCCGTTCTTCCCAGGTCTTTGACCTCTAGGCTGTACTTCCTCGGTTTTTACCCTATACGCCCAGAAAGGGCAAAAGCATCAAACTCATTTCTGTATTGCTGCTTTTGCCCTTCTTTTTTTTGCTCAGTATCTCGTGAAACGTGCGTTTTCTCTGATAATTTGTTATAATATAGCTTTATTTTATAACAAAAATCGATGTTTTTTGAAAGTTTATACGAAATTTGTTGGTTATTACATAAATTCTCATTATCTTTGCAGGCAAAATATAAAGATAAGGACCCGAAAGAGGCCTTTTCGTAGTAACGAACAAGAAAATAAAAGAGATAATTCAATATGAAACATCCATTAAGAAGTAGCGTCTGTACTGAAGGCAGAAGAATGGCAGGTGCCCGTGCACTTTGGGTAGCTGCAGGTATGAAACATGAGCAGTTTGGCAAGCCAATCATTGCTATCGTGAACAGCTTTACACAGTTTGTTCCGGGTCATACTCATCTTCATGAGATTGGTCAGATCGTCAAGAAGGAAATTGAGGCTATGGGTTGCTATGCAGCCGAGTTCAACACCATCGCTGTTGACGATGGTATCGCTATGGGCCACGATGGTATGCTCTATTCTTTGCCAAGCCGTGACATCATCGCTGATTCTGTGGAGTATATGGTCAACGCCCACAAGGCGGATGCCATGATCTGCATCTCCAACTGTGACAAGGTGACTCCAGGTATGCTCATGGCATCTATGCGCCTGAACATCCCTACCGTGTTCTGCTCAGGTGGTCCGATGGAGGCTGGTCGATGGAAGGGTGAGAATGCCGACTTGATTACTGCGATGATTAAGGGTGCTGATACCAGCATTTCTGACGAGGAGATGGAGCAGATTGAAAAATGCGCCTGCCCTGGTTGTGGAAGCTGCTCTGGTATGTTCACAGCCAACTCTATGAACTCTCTTACCGAGGCCATCGGTTTGAGTCTCCCAGGCAACGGAACCATTCTTGCTACCCATAAGAACCGCATCGAGCTCTTCAAGGAGGCAGCTCGCCAGGTGGTTAAGAATGCATACGCTTACTATCAAGATGGTGACGAGAGTGTTTTGCCACGCAACATCGCTACCCGTGATGCCTTCTTGAATGCCATGACGCTTGATATCGCTATGGGCGGTAGTACCAATACCGTGCTTCACTTGTTGGCTGTGGCTCAGGAGGCTGGTGCCGACTTCAAGATGGAAGACATTGATGCATTGAGCCGCAAGGTGCCTTGCCTCTGCAAGCTTTCTCCTAATACTCAGAAGTATAGCGTGCAGGAGTGCAATCGTGCCGGTGGTATCCTGGGCATCTTGAACGAGTTGAACAAGGGCGGACTTATCAATGGCAACGTGATGCGTGTGGATGGTCATACCCTTGCAGAACAGATGAAGAAATATGATATCACAGGTGCCAGCATCGACCCAGAGGCTGACAGAATATATCATTCTGCTCCTGGCAGAAAGTTCTCAACCCAGATGGGTAGCCAGGAAGCACAGTGGGAGAGCCTTGATACAGATAGAGAGAACGGTTGCATCCGTGATTTGGAACATGCTTACACCAAGGATGGCGGTTTGGCTGTGCTCTTCGGTAATATTGCCCAGAATGGTTGCGTAGTGAAGACTGCCGGTGTTGACCCAGTGCTCTGGCATTTCGAGGGTCCTGCCGTATGCTTCGACTCTCAGGAAGATGCCTGCGAGGGCATCTTGGGTGGCAAGGTAAACTCTGGCGATTGCGTAGTGATTACTCACGAAGGTCCTAAGGGTGGTCCTGGTATGCAGGAGATGCTTTATCCTACCTCTTACATCAAGAGCCGTCATCTCGGAAAGGAATGTGCGCTCATCACAGATGGCCGCTTCTCGGGTGGTACATCAGGTTTGAGTATCGGCCATATCAGTCCTGAGGCTGCTGCTGGTGGTAACATCGGTAAGATTAAGGATGGCGACATCATCGTCATCGATATTCCTAGCCGTTCTATCAACGTGAAGCTTTCTGATGAGGAACTCGCTGCACGTCCACAACAGCCTTTGAAGCGCAATCGTGTGGTTAGCAAGGCTTTGCGTGCATACGCTCAGAGTGTAAGCTCTGCAGATAAGGGTGGTGTGAGAATCATCGACTAATAGAGAAAAAATAACAGTTTTTTGAATTTTCAGAATATAATAGATAAATGGCAAAAGAAGTAATAACAGGAGCTGAAGCATTGATGCGCTCGCTGCATAACGAAGGGGTAAAGACCATCTTCGGTTATCCGGGCGGTAGCATCATGCCGGTGTTTGATGCGCTGTATGGTTACACGAGAGGAGAGAAGAAGATGTTCGATCACATCTTGGTTCGTCACGAGCAGGCTGCTGCTCACGCTGCACAGGGATATGCCCGAGTCAGCGGCGAAGTGGGTGTGACTCTCGTAACTAGTGGTCCTGGAGCTACCAATACGCTCACCGGTATTGCTGATGCCATGATGGATTCTACGCCTATCGTGGTTATCGCCGGACAGGTGGGTGTGGGTGCTTTGGGTACTGATGCCTTCCAGGAGGTTGACCTGGTGGGCGTTACCCAGCCTATCTCTAAGTGGGCTTATCAGATTCGCCGTCCTGAGGATGTGGCGTGGGCTGTGAGCCGTGCGTTCTATATCGCTCGTAGCGGTCGTCCGGGTCCTGTGGTACTCGATTTTACCAAGAATGCCCAGATTGCAACTTGCGAGTGGGAACCAGTGAAATGCGAGAAGGTTACATCTTACAATCCATATCCTAAGATTGATGAGAAGGCTGTGGCTGAGGCTGCAGAGCTTATCAATCAGGCAAAGAAGCCTTTTGCCCTCGTAGGTCACGGTGTAGAGTTGGGAGGTGCTCATAATGAATTGATAGAATTCCTGGAGAAAGCTGATATTCCGGCAGGTCGCACCTTGCTCGGTCTTTCTGCCCTTCCTAGCAATCACCCTCTTAACATGGGTATGCTCGGTATGCATGGTTCTTATGCTACCAATATGAAGACCCAAGAGTGTGATGTGCTCATCGCCATCGGTATGCGTTTCAGCGACCGTATCACGGGCGTTCCTTCTAAATATGCTAAGCAGGCTAAGATTATCCATCTTGATATCGATAAGTCGGAAATCGATAAGGTTATCAAGACTGATGTAGCTGTGATTGGCGATTGCAAGCAGACTCTGCCTGCCATCACCCGTCTCCTGAACAAGAATGTTCACCGCGAATGGAGAGATTCCTTCGAGGAATATCGCCAGCAGGAGCAGGAGAAGGTGATAGAGAAGGATATTCATCCTACAGAGGGGCCTCTGCTCATGGGTGAGGTGACCAATGTGGTGACAGAAGCTACTCATAATGAGGCGGTTCTTGTAAACGATGTGGGTCAGAATCAGATGATCAGTAGCCGCTACTTCAAGTTTACCAAGAAGTTGAGTATCGTGACCAGTGGTGGTTTCGGAACTATGGGCTTCGGTCTTCCAGCAGCTATCGGTGCTACTTTCGGAGCTCCAGAGAGAACCATCTGCTGTTTCTTCGGTGATGGCGGATTCCAAATGAACATCCAGGAGCTGGGTACCATCATGGAGCAGCAAGCACCGGTGAAGATGATTCTCCTGAACAATAACTATCTGGGTAATGTGCGCCAGTGGCAGGATTTGATGTTCGAGGGACGCCACTCTTTCACCCACATGCTGAACCCACGTTATGAGGAAATAGCCAAGGCCTATGGCATTCCATACGATGTGGTTATCGACCGCAAGGACTTGAAGGCGAAGGTTGAGAAGATGATAAGCACCAAGGGACCTTATCTTTTGGAGTGCGCCATCAAGGAAGACGAGGACATCGTGCCTATGACCCTGCCTGGAAAGAGTGTGGAAGAAATGCAGCTTGAGCTTCACTATTAATAAAGAAAAGAATTATGGAGAATAACAACGAAAAGAAATTATATACGTTGCTTGTCTATTCAGAGAATATCGCTGGTATTCTGAATCAGATTACTACTGTGTTCACTCGCAGACAGGTTAACATCGAGAGCTTGAATGTATCGGCTAGTAGCATCAAGAATATCCATAAATATACGATTACCGTGTGGAGCGACGCTGAGCAGATAGAGAAAATCAACAAGGCGATAGAGAAGAAGATTGATGTGGTGAAGAGCGACTACTATACCGACGATCAGATTTTCATCCACGAGGTGGCACTCTTCAAGATTTCTACCCCTGTCTTGTTGGAAAATCCTGAGGTATCTCGCACTATCCGCAAGCACAATGCCCGCATGATGGAGGTGAATCCAACCTATAGTACCGTGCTTTTGGCAGGACTCACCGAGGATATCGCCGACCTCTTCCATACGCTCAATAGTTTCGACTGTCTCCTGCAATATACCCGAAGCGGCCGAATTGCTGTGACGAGAAGTTTCGACGAGCCAGTTTCCGACTATGTAAAGCAGAATTCAGAGGAATAGTCCATTTATGATTCAATAGATCCCTTTGTTCCTTGGTTTTTTAACCGGAGGAACAGAGGGATTTTTGTCTTATATGCAAACTGGGTTATTTCATCTTATATATAAATTCGGGATTTGCTCTATATAATATAATTCTGAGATTTTTTCTATATAATATAATCCGGGATTTTTTCTATATAATATAATCCGGGATTTTTCGATATATATATAATAAGGTGTAAATGTATAAAAAGAAATAAGTATGAAACCAGAATTATTAAGTAAAGTAGGTCGTTATGAGTTTTTGGCAGAACCCTTTCATTGCGACTTTTCAAGCCATCTCTTTATGGGGCACTTGGGCAACCATCTTTTGAATGCTGCCGATTTTCATAGTAACGACCGTGGTTATGGCATGAACTATCTGATGCCTCGCCATAAAACCTGGGTGTTGAGCCGTCTTGCTGTAGAGATGGTAGAAATGCCAAAGTCGTATGACAAGTTCTTTGTGGAAACATGGGTAGAGAGTGCCATGAAATACTTCACATCCCGAAATTTCAAGATTTGTGGAACAGAAGAGAAAGTGTATGGCTATGGCAAGAGTGTCTGGGCAATGATAGATACGGAAACCCGACAGCCTGTTGATATTTTTGAAATAAACGATGGACTTATCAAAGAATATATAGAAACAGAAAAACTTTGTCCTATTGCCGCAAGCTCTAGAGTAAAAATGAGCAAGGAGGCAAAGCTGGTGCGTACCATAGATACCTATTATAATGATGTGGATGTAAATGGACATATTAACTCCGTAAAGTACATCGAACACATCCTCGACCTCTTCGACCTCGATTACTATTTGACACATTTTCTGCAGAGATTCGAGATTGCTTACGTTGCCGAGAGCCATCAAGGTGACAAATTGCAATTCTATATGGAACAGGAAAAAGAGGAGGAATATTGCATAAAGATAACGAAAATATGTAAAAATGGCGAAAATGAGGTGGAAATCGTAAGAAGTAAGCTAAAATTTATAAAAAAGTGATAGAAAAATTTGGTAGTGTCAGCTTAAATTATTACCTTTGCACTCGAAATAAAGAATAAACCCAATGCCGCTACCTTGGATAGGCAGTGGACGGATCAAACAGGCTCTCTTTGGATAAGAATACAGCTCGCATCCGTATGGACAAGTATAACCCGCGGCTCCATAATGGTAAGTCGCACAAATTTAAATTACAATTATGGCAGAAATGAATTTCGGTGGCGTAATGGAAACTGTAGTCACCAGTCATGAATTTTCATTGGAGAAAGCACGTGAAGTATTGAAGAACGAAACTATCGCAGTTATCGGTTATGGTATCCAGGGTCCTGGTCAGGCTTGTAACCTTCGCGATAATGGTTTCAACGTCATCGTCGGACAGCGTCAGGGTAAGACCTACGAGAAGTGTTTGAAGGATGGCTGGGTACCAGGCAAGACCTTGTTCTCTATCGAGGAGGCTGCAGAGAAGGGTACTATCATCTGTATGTTGCTTTCTGATGCCGGTCAGATTGCATGCTGGCCAAAAATTAAGCCACACCTCACAGCAGGTAAGACTTTGTATTATTCACATGGTTTCGCTATCAACTGGAGCGATCGCACTGGCGTAGTTCCACCTAAGGATATTGATGTTATCATGGTTGCACCTAAGGGTTCTGGTACTTCTCTCCGCACAATGTTCTGCGAGGGTCGTGGTTTGAACTGCTCTTACGCTGTATATCAGGATGCATCTGGTAAAGCAGAGGAAAAGACTATTGCATTCGGTATCGGTATCGGTGCAGGTTATTTGTTTAAGACTACATTCCAGCGTGAGGCTACTTCTGACCTTACTGGTGAGCGTGGTTCTTTGATGGGTGCTATCGAGGGTCTCTTGGAGGCTCAGTACGATGTACTCCGCGAGAATGGTCACTCTCCATCTGAGGCATTCAACGAAACTGTTGAGGAGTTGACCCAGAGCCTTGGCCCTCTCTTCGGTGCTAAGGGTATGGATTGGATGTATGCTAACTGTTCTACAACAGCTCAGCGTGGTGCTCTTGATTGGGCTCCTCGTTTCCGTGAGGCTATCAAGCCTGTTATGGAGTGGTTGTATTACTCAGTTAAGACAGGTAACGAGGCTCAGATTTCTATCGACAAGAACTCTCAGCCTGACTATCGCGAGAAGTTGAACGCTGAACTCGAGGCTATGCGCAACAAGGAGATGTGGCAGGCTGGCGTTACAGTACGTAAACTTCGCCCTGAGAATAACTAATTTTTTTCTCGTACATAATGTTTTAAAAGGGGACGGACCGAGATGGTTCGTCCCCTTTTTAAATTTGATTTATCAGAAGATATTTTGTGGTTTTATCAGAAGATGAAATTCTTGAGCATCTTTATTTATATAATCAGAGTAGGATGCTCAAGAGTTTCAATCCTTTTTTTCTATGATATGATGATCTTCAATGATTATCTGGTTCTCCGCTACCTTCATGCGGAGTTCTTTCTCTTTATCATCTTCTCTGTTTGCCAGGCATACGTCGCATTGCTTGCATTCGTTGTCGTTCTCTTCTCCAAAATAGGCGAGAAGTTGCTTTGAGCGGCATTCTTCGTCGTTCTTGGCATAATGAATCATGCTTTTGATGCGTTTTTCGTATTGCTCACGTCTCGACTCCCATACTTCTTTCGGAATCACCACTTTGTCGCCATCCACCCTGTCGCGGGTATAAGTGATAAAAGGTATCTTGCGGCGAGGGATGAATTTGATGATGTGGCGGGCTGCCAGACTCTTGAGAGCAAAATATACCTGCTGGATGGTTAACTCTGCCTGGCGGGCTATCATTGCCTCGTCGATGTAGGTTAAGTCAACAAAGAGGCTTCCGTAAGAGCGAAGTAGGGCTGTGACAACGGCATCCTGGCTGGGGGATAGCTGGTCTAGCAGGTAGAGGTCGTTTCTGCCCAGCAGGAACATCACTCGTGCCTTGCCGTCGGGGTTATCTTCGTAATGCAGGTAACCGCTTCTTTCCAGTATGCGGAGAGCAGCATCTACCTTGGTTGGGAAGTATTTGTATGTGACGCAGAATTTCTCTATGTCAAACTCAAAGGTCTTGCCCTGTCCGCTGCCCACACCTATCTGGTAGAAGTAAGCCAGATGCTCATAGATGTCCTGTATGAGTTCCTTTTGCGGAAAGGTATCTTCCACGCGTTTGGATAGCTTCAGTTCATCGTGCTTGTTGTAGAGGAGTACGGCGTAGGATTTCTGTCCGTCTCTTCCCGCACGTCCCGCTTCCTGGAAATAGGCTTCCAGCGAGTCTGGACAGTCTATATGGATTACCATGCGCACATCCGGCTTGTCGATACCCATACCGAAGGCATTGGTGGCACACATCACCCTTACTTCGTCCTTCTGCCAAGCCTTCTGTCGCTGGTCTTTTACGTCAGGATCCAGTCCAGCATGATAAAAAGTAGCGGTAATTCCCTGCTGCGAGAGCAGCTGCGCCATCTCCTTGGTTCGCTTTCTGCTGCGGGCATAGATGATGGCAGAGCCTCCCACGCTTTGCAGGATATGAATCATTTCGTTCTGCTTATCCTCAGCTTCTCGCACCACATAGGCCAGGTTTTTGCGCTCGAAGCTCATTTTAAAGACATTCTTTTCTGAAAAGTGGAGCTTTTCCTGTATGTCTTCTACTACTTCGGGGGTAGCCGTGGCGGTTAAGGCCAGTATAGGTACACCAGGTTTCATCTCCCTAATGTCGGCTATCTGTAAATAAGAAGGACGAAAATCATAACCCCATTGACTGATGCAGTGGGCTTCATCTACCGTGATAAAACTTACATGGATGTGGCGTAATTTGGTTTGAAACATTTCCGAGGCAAGTCTTTCGGGCGAAACATACAGTATCTTCACGCCTCCGAAGATGGTGTTGTCTAGGGTTTGCAGTATCTCACTTCTCGATTTGTCGGCATAGATGGCATCAGCCAGGATGCCACGTTCCTTCAGGTGCAGCACCTGGTCTTTCATCAGGGCGATGAGAGGGGTTATCACGATGCATACGCCTTCCTGGGCGAGGGCTGGCACCTGGAACGTGATGGATTTTCCACCACCCGTAGGCATAAGGCCGAGGGTATCCCGTCCGCTGGCAATGCTTTCAATAATATTGCGCTGAATGCCTCGGAAATCGGGATACCCCCAGTATTTTTGCAGAATTGATTGGAATTTATCTGCCATATTCTTCTCTTTCATTAATCATTTGGACGAATGTCTTCTATCTGTAGCTGCACCTGGTTCTTCTTGAAGATATTGTCTTCTATCGTATAAACGATGTCGAAGCTGCGGCGGCTCTTGATGTAGCGGGCTGCTGCGCTCTGACCGAAGGCAATGCCATTCATGACGGTACTCGACTTTGAATCCACCAATTCCAGTTTGATGTGCTCCTGTTCTCTACCCACCACCTTGCTGGTTCCGTAATCATACACTCTTCGGGTACAGAACACGGGTTTCGGGTTGCAAGGACCAAATGGCGAGAATCGTTTCAGGTCGGCATGCAGCTGCTTGCTGATGTCCTTGAAATCTATCACGGCATCAATGTTGAGCAGGGCTTCTGTCTGCTCAGGAGCGATGTGTTCTGCCACATATTTCTGGAATCTGTCTCTAAACTCCTTGATGTGTTCCCACCTCAGGGTAAGACCGCATGCGTAGGTATGACCACCGAAGTTCACTAGCAGGTCGCGACAGCTCTTGATGGCTGAATACACATCAAAGCCTGTCACGCTGCGGGCTGAACCCGTAGCCAGTTCTCCATCGCGGGTCAATACCACGGTAGGGCGGAAGTAGATTTCCGTAAGTCTTGAGGCTACGATGCCGATGACGCCCTTTTTCCATCCTTCATCGTAGAGCACGATGCTGGAGTTGTGCTTCTGGGTTTCCAGTCTTGAAACAATCAGGTTGGCTTCCTCGGTCATCTGCTTGTCTATGTCCTTGCGCTGCTCATTGTATTCGTTGATGTGCTTGGCCATGTGCAGTGCATGTCCATAGTCACGTTCCACCAGCAAATCCACGCTTTCTTTGCCATTCTCCATGCGCCCGGAGGCATTGATTCTAGGACCAATCTTGAAGACGATGTCGCTCATGGCCAGCTCGCGACCGTTCAGTCCGCAGATGTCGATAATGGCTTTCAGACCGATGCTCGGGTTGGTGTTGAGTAATTTCAGACCATGGAAGGCAAGAATTCTGTTCTCGTCAACCACAGGCACGATATCGGCAGCGATGCTTACCGCGCAGAGGTCGAGCAAAGGGATGAGCCGGGAGAACGGAATGTTGTTGTTCTTGGCAAAGGCCTGCATGAACTTGAATCCCACGCCGCAGCCGCAAAGGTGCTTGAATGGGAATGGGTCATCCGGTCGTTTGGGGTTGAGTATGGCCACAGCAGGTGGCATCACGTCGTCTGGAACGTGATGGTCGCAGATGATGAAGTCTATGCCAAGGCTTTTGGCATATTCTATCTCCTTGATGGCCTTGATGCCGCAATCGAGGATGATGATGAGTTTAACACCTGTCTCTTGCGCAAAGTCTATTCCCTTCTTGCTTACTCCATAGCCCTCGTCATAGCGGTCGGGGATATAGTAGTCGATATTGGAATAGAACTGCTGCAGAAACTTATACACCAATGCTACAGCCGTGCAGCCGTCTACGTCGTAATCGCCGTAAACGAGAATGCGCTCCTTGCGTCCCATGGCATCGTTGAGGCGATCTACGGCTATATCCATATCCTTCATCAGGAAAGGATTAATCAGGTCTGACAGTTGAGGGCGGAAGAACCGCTTGGCTGCCGACTCGGTAGTAATGCCTCGATGGATGAGAAGCTTCGCCAGGATAGGGCTGATGCTGAGCTTGACGGCTAGTTCGTTAGCCGACTTTTCTTGCTCTGGTGAGGGATCTTCGTAATTCCATTTAAAATGCATTTTTAATTCTTTTTATTTCTGCCCCCAAAGTTACAAAAATAAAGTGACAAACGAGAATAAATTCTTGGGAATTTAACATAATTACAAAGAAATAATAAAAAAAGGCAGCAAACACGAGGTTTGCTGCCTTTAAATATTTTATTTTTATTAGATTCTAGATACCGAGCTTCTTGCGGATATCCTTAGGGATGGCGTTCTTGTTAACCATGAAGTCCATAGTCTTGTAAGCTACGAAAGCCTTGGTCATATACCATGTGCCCTTGTAGTCGCCATACTCGCCCCAAGAGTTCTTTACCATGTAGTACTCCTTGCCGTTCTGGTCCTTAGCGATACCATAGATATGCATACCGTGGTCGTCTGTTGTCTCCCAGTTGTCGAATGCTTCCTGGCGCATAGCCTGTGTAGGAACCACCTCAGGAGCGTTTACGCCGAGTGAATCGAACTTCTCCTTCTTCTCGTCCTTTGAGAGCTTGAACCAGTGGTCAGCGTCTGTACCTGCCATAGAGCGTACCTTCTTCACGTCGTAAGCGATACCGAGACCCTTGCGTGTGAAACCGTCCTCTGTTACGTCGCCGCCCCAAGCTACGGTGTAGCCATTGTTAACGGCGTTGTCGATGATTCTGCAGAGGTCGTCCATAGGAACGTTGTAGCTCAAAGGCCAGCGCCAGTTGTCCTGTACCTCAACAGCAAACTTGCTCCACATTGGGTGGTGGGTGTAGCTGGTGATGGTTACGTAATCATCGAGGTTCAAGCCGAGGCTCTTGCAGAAAGTATCTGGAGTATATTGCTTGCCCTGGTATGTGAACTTCTCTGGAGTCTTGCCGATGTATGAATCGATGATGCCCTGAAGACCGCTCTTCCAAGCTGGAGAAAGCTTCTTGGCTGTGCTCTTTGCTACTGCCTCCACGTATGGAGTCATTACGTCGAAGAATTCACCGAAGTTTGCCAATGAGTCGCCTGTCAATGAACCTGGAGCTGGCATAGCATCCTCTGGTACGATGCCATAGTGCTGCAAGGCATAGAGTACATCGTATGCGCTACCACCCTGAGAGAAGCTCACGTCACCGTGCATTCTCACTGCCAATGTGGCGCGGTCCATGTAAGTCTTGTTGGCAACGAACATCTCGCTCAGATTGAATGTCTTGCCAGTGTTCTTCAAAATCTCGCTCTCGAAGAAGCTGAGAGTTGAGTAAGCCCAGCACGTACCGCTACGGTTCTGATCCTTGATGCTTGTGATAGGATTCTGCTTCACTACTGTGAAAACAGGCTTGTTCTTGGCGATGGCTGCTGAATCTGCAGCATTCTTAGCGCTTGCTCCAGTGGCAACCATGGCCAACATGGCTGCGACAATCATTGATTTCTTCATGAATTTTTTTCTCTTTAAATTAATAATGTAATCTTATTATCTCTCTTTCTGATAGAATCTTCTTGTTTTATGGCTATTTGCCTGGAAAAATTCTTCTCCAGGCAGTTTCGCCTAGCGGATTTCTTCTCTGTTGGCTGCCATATACTCTTCTACATCCTTTGGATGGTAAGGGATGCGGTCCTTGCCCAGGAATCTGCAACCATCCTTGGTGATGAGTACATCGTCCTCGATACGGATACCACCGAAGTCCTTGTAGGTCTCAATCTTATCGAAGTTGAGGAACTCTGCGCAGTGACCTGATGCCTTCCAGTCGTCGATGAGGGCTGGGATGAAGTAAACGCCCGGCTCGTCTGTTACCACGAAACCTTCCTGGAGTCGGCGACCCATGCGCAGGCAGTTGGTTCCAAACTGTTCCAGGTTAGGACGGACTTCCTCGTCAAAGCCTACGTTAATCTGGTCGAGGTTCTCCATGTCGTGTACGTCCATACCCATCATGTGGCCCAATCCGTGAGGCAGGAACATGGCGTGGGCACCTGCCTTTACTGCTTCCTCTGTATCACCCTTGGCAAGACCGAGTTCCTTCATGCGGTCGAAGAGCAGGCGGCAGACACCGAAGTGAACATCTGCCCATTTTACACCAGGTTTGGCTATCTCGAGTGCATAGTCGTGGCAAGCCTCTACGATGGTGTAGATTTCCAGCTGGCGCTGGCTGAACTTACCGCTCACTGGCATGGTGCGGGTATTGTCTGAACAGTAGTTGTTCATGGTCTCTGCACCTGCATCGCAAAGTGCCAGTCTGCCTTCCTCCAACAGGTTCATTGATGGATATCCATGCTGAATCTCGCCGTGCTGGCTGAAGATGGTAGGGAAACTGACCATTGAACCATATGAATGGGCGATTCCGCTCACCTGACCGGCTACATATTTCTCTGTGACACCCGGGCGAACGAGCTTCATGGCTGTGGTATGCATCTTGTAACCGATGACTGCAGCACGCTCCAGCTCCTCTATTTCCTCTTGGGTCTTGGTAGAGCGCATCTTTACTACGGTCTTGATCAGGTCCATGCTGGCTTCTTCCTTTTGCTGTACAGGGTGGATGCCGAGCAGGTCGAACACCTGGAGCTTGATGTCGTAGCGGTAAGGAGGCAGGACGTGAATCTTGCGCTTCTTCGACATGGCATCGTTGCAGATGGTCTTGAGAGTCTTCATTGGCGCAGAGTTGTGAACACCCACCTGCTCTGCGAGGTCGTGTACGCTATCTACGCTTCCATACCAAACGATATCCACCAGGTCGATGTCGTCACCAATCAGGGTTTCGATGTCGTTATCTATATCAATTACACCAACCAAACCCTCTCGCTGCTGTCCGAAGTAATACAGGAAAGTAGAGTCCTGACGGAATGGGTAATATCCGTTGTTTGGGAAATTACATGGTGAATTGTTGTTTCCGAAAAGAATAATCACGCCGCTCTTCACAAGCTTCTTGAGCTCTTGGCGACGGCTGATATAAGTGTCCTTGCTAAACATATTTTTAGAAATTTACTTTATTTTGCTGCAAAGTTAGCAAATATTTCCCAAAAATGTATTATCTTTGCAAGCAAAATTAAAATATTCGTGTGAATTTATAAATAATTAATACATAAATGCCCTTTTTGAAGGCAAAATGTAATAAAAATGGTAATTTTTACCTCATGTCATTGCAGCTTTGCTAACAAATAGAAAGCAAAAATTGAAGTTAAAAGAACAGTTGAAAAGTTATGAAGATAAAATTAAGAAATACAGGATTGGTGTTAGAGGGTGGAGGCATGCGTGGTGTGTTCACCAGTGGCGTGCTGGATGCTTTCATGAAGTATGATGTGTACTTTCCTTATACGGTGGCGGTATCGGCTGGTGCCTGCAATGGCATGTCGTATGTGAGCCGTCAGCCTCGCCGTGCCCGAATTTCAAACATCGATTATTTGGCGCGTTATCAGTATATAGGTATCCGACACCTTGTAACCCAGGGATGCATTTTCGATCGTGAGTTGCTATATGATAAGTTTCCGAATCAGTTGCTTCCTTATGATTTCGACACCTATTTTAAATATGCCGATGGTTTCGAGATGGTCACCACCAATTGTCTGACGGGATTGCCTATGTATCTTTCAGAGAACCACGACCGTCAGCGTGCCCTCGATATTGTGCGTGCTTCCAGCAGTCTGCCCTATGTGAGTAAGATTGTGAATGTGGATGGCATTCCGATGTTGGATGGTGGCATAGCCGATAGTATTCCTGTGCAGCGTGCCTTTGACAAGGGGTTTGAACATAATGTCGTTGTCCTGACCCGTAACAAGGGGTGGAGGGATACCGGTAAGGATAGGAAGCTACCTTATTTATATAAGAACTATCCGCGTCTGCGAGTGGCACTGAGCCGTCGCCACAGGGCTTATAATGAGCAGATTCAACTGGTCGATGATCTGGAAGCTGCGGGCAAGATTACCTGCATTCGCCCGATACGTCCGATGGAGGTAGAGCGCATAGAGAAAGATACCGCCAAGTTGGAGCGGCTCTATGAGGAGGGCTTCTTGCTGGGTGAAGCTTTCTGCAAAAAATACCTGTAAAATGAACTATAATAATAAAAATGAATATAGCTTGCTCTTTCTCTGGAATTCCAGACAACGGGCAAGCTATATTTCAATTTATGCTGGTGCCCCGTAAATTTCTGTTATTTGCAGCAGATTCTTTCGTTTGGTGGCATCCATGATTAGAAATAGATCAATGAGCCACCAAATGCCACAACCTCCACATGTTAGCAATTTGATGATACCTAATCCCACATCACCAATGTAAATTCTGTCGATTCCCCATGATCCAACTATGATTGACAATATGATTGAAATCGTTGGGTCTTTGGCTTGTGCTAAAATAATACTAGCTGTATTGTAATCCATAGACAGTAATTTTTCCCTTTCAGTAAAGATGGATTCAATAGGCAACTTGTTTCCATATATCGCAATAAGTTGTTCTACTTGTTGTTGTTCCATACATGAGCCCACTTTAAAAAGGGGCATATTTTGAATCCAGTCTGACCAGTGTGGTCATTCTGAGTGAAACATAGCAAT
>OOCQ01000167.1_pt1 | contig 59954 bp, 46 predicted proteins | sample 1671121 | NCBI WGS metagenome assembly OOCQ01 (sample SAMN06348124, study PRJEB24527) | human gut metagenome | biome: human gut; feature: ankylosing spondylitis patient; material: feces | host: Homo sapiens | place: China | collected 2015-10 | reverse complement strand
ACGAGGGTATGGACCGCAACCACAACCCAGAGTTCACCTGTATGGAGCTTTACGTACAGTACAAGGACTACAACTGGATGATGTCATTCACCGAGAAGTTGCTGGAGACCATCTGTATCGCAGTAAACGGCAAGCCAGAGCGTGAGATTGATGGCAACATCGTCAGCTTCAAGGCTCCATATCGCCGTTTGCCTATCCTCGATGCCATCAAGGAGAAGACAGGTTTCGACTGCAACGGCAAGACCGAGGAAGAGATTCGCAACTTCTGCAAGGAAAAGGGCATGGACGTAGATGAGACCATGGGTAAGGGTAAGTTGATCGACGAACTCTTCGGTGAGTTCTGCGAGGGTACCTTCATCCAGCCTACTTTCATCACCGACTATCCTGTAGAGATGTCTCCATTGACCAAGATGCACCGCTCTAAGCCAGGCTTGACCGAGCGTTTCGAGTTGATGGTAAACGGTAAGGAGCTTGCCAACGCTTACTCAGAGCTCAACGACCCTATCGACCAGGAAGAGCGTTTCATCGACCAGATGAAGCTTGCCGACAAGGGTGACGACGAGGCAATGATCATCGATCAGGACTTCCTCCGTGCATTGCAGTATGGTATGCCTCCTACATCAGGTATCGGTATCGGTATCGACCGTCTCGTGATGTTGATGACAGGCAAGACATTCATCCAGGAGGTATTGTTCTTCCCTCAGATGAAGCCTGAGAAGAAGATGCCTCAGAGCAGCATCAAGGAGTGGGAAGAGATTGGCGTGCCAGAGGACTGGGCATACGTGCTCCGCAAGGCTGGTTTCAACCTCATCTCAGACATCAAGGACGAGAAGGCTCAGGGATTGCAGCAGAAGATTGGCGAAATCAACAAGAAGTATAAGCTCGGCTACGAGAAGCCTTCTGTTGATGCCATCCAGGGCTGGATCAACAAAGCAAATGCTTAATGTATGATTAATAATGTATAATTAATAATGGGAGCTATCCTCTTATTAGTTATACATTATCAAGTCTCATTATACATTGTAAATTATAAATTATAAATTAACAAGAAGTGTTCAACTGCGGAAAAATTGCTATTATTGGCGGCGGTAGCTGGGCTACAGCAATAGCCAAGATTGTGGTGGGTCATACTCATCACATAGGCTGGTATATGCGTCGCGACGACCGCATCGAGGACTTCAAGCGCATGGGGCACAACCCGGCTTATCTCATGTCGGCACGATTTGACGTGGACGAGATTTTCTTCTCTTCCGACATCAACAAGATTGTGCAAAACTATGATACACTCGTGTTTGTCACCCCATCGCCCTATCTGAAGAATCATCTCAAGAAGCTCAAGACGCGTATCAGCGATAAGTTTATCATCACCGCCATCAAGGGCATCGTGCCAGATGAGAACTTGGTTTGCTCCGAGTACTTCCATCAGGTGTATGACGTGCCTTACGAGAACTTGGCTTGCATCGGCGGACCTTCTCATGCCGAGGAGGTGGCGCTCGAACGACTGAGCTATCTCACCGTGGGCTGCTCTGATACAGAAAAGGCAAGAGCCTTTGCGCAAGACTGCTTGGCAAGTGAGTATATCAAGACCAAGACATCTAGCGACGTGATAGGCATCGAGTACTCTTCGGTACTGAAGAACGTGTATGCCATCGCAGCCGGTATCTGTGGCGGATTGAAATATGGTGACAACTTTCAGGCGGTGCTCATGTCGAACGCCGTACAGGAGATGCATCGCTTCTTGCAAGCCGTTCACCCGATAGAGCGCAGCATGTACGACTCGGTATATTTGGGCGACCTGCTGGTGACAGGCTACAGCAACTTCTCTCGCAACCGCACCTTCGGTACGATGATAGGAAAAGGCTACAGCGTGAAGAGTGCGCAGATAGAGATGGAGATGATAGCCGAGGGATATTTCGGCACCAAGTGTATGAAGGAAATCAATCGCCACATGCACGTCAACATGCCGATACTCGATGCCGTATATAATATATTGTACGAGCGCATCAGTCCGCAAATAGAAATTAAACTTTTAACAGATTCATTTAGATAAAAGAAAAATGAAAAGTATCAGCTTAAACATTACTAAGGCTGCATCATTCCTCGCAGAGGGTGCAGTAAAGGCTTATGAGCCAAAGGTTAAGGCCGCTCAGGAAGCTCTTGAGAACGGCACATGTGAAGGTAACGATTTCTTGGGATGGCTCCACTTGCCATCTTCTATCTCTCCTGAGTTCTTGGGTGAGATCGAGGCTGTTGCCAACACATTGAGAGAGAAGTGTGAGGTTGTTGTAGTAGCAGGTATCGGTGGTAGCTACCTCGGTGCTCGCGCCGTGATCGAAGGCCTCGGCAACTCATTCGCTTGGCTCGTCAACGACAAGAAGAACCCTACTATCCTCTTCGCTGGCAACAACATCGGAGAGGATTATCTCTATGAGTTGACATCTTACTTGAAGGACAAGAAGTTTGGTGTCATCAATATCTCTAAGTCTGGTACCACTACCGAGACTGCATTGGCTTTCCGCTTGCTCAAGAAGCAGTGTGAGGATCAGCGTGGCAAGGAAGAGGCTAAGGACGTTATCGTAGCCGTAACCGACGCTAAGAAGGGTGCTGCCCGCACATGCGCTGACAAGGAGGGTTACAAGAGCTTCATCATCCCAGACAACGTGGGTGGTCGTTTCTCTGTATTGACTCCAGTAGGTTTGCTTCCTATCGCCGTAGCAGGTTTCGACGTAAAGCAGCTCGTAGCAGGTGCTGTCGAGATGGAGAAGGCTTGCGGCAAGGACGTAGCTTTCGATGAGAACCCAGCAGCTATCTATGCAGCTACACGTCAGGCTCTCTATACACAGGCAGGCAAGAAGATTGAGATTGTTTGCAACTTCCAGCCTAAGCTTCACTACTTCGCCGAGTGGTGGAAGCAGCTCTATGGCGAGAGCGAGGGTAAGGACCAGAAGGGTATCTTCCCAGCAGCTTGCGACTTCACTACAGACCTCCACTCTATGGGTCAGTGGATTCAGCAGGGCGAGCGTTCTATCTTCGAGACCGTGATCAGCGTAGAGACTCCTAACGAGAAGCTTCTCTTCCCTCACGATGACGAGAACCTCGACGGCTTGAACTTCTTGGAGGGCAAGCGTGTGGATGAGGTCAACAAGATGGCAGAGCTCGGTACTCGCTTGGCTCACGTAGACGGTGGTGTACCTAACATCTTGGTTAACGTACCAGAGTTGAACGCTTACTACCTCGGTCAGTTGATTTACTTCTTCGAGAAGGCTTGTGGTATCAGCGGTCTCTTGGAAGAGGTGAACCCATTCAACCAGCCAGGTGTAGAGGCTTACAAGAAGAATATGTTCGCATTGCTCAACAAGCCAGGTTATGAGGCAGAGAGCAAGGCTATTCAGGAGCGTTTGGCTAACGAGAAGTAAATCTATTCAGAATCATTGATGAAAGAGATTATTTCAAAATACATAAAAGACCACGGCTTTGGGGAGTTCAATCCCAAAGCCGTTCTTTTTGATATGGATGGTGTGCTGTACAACAGTATGCCCAATCATGCCGTAGCATGGCAGGAGTCGATGAAGCAATTCGGCATCCACATGACTGCCGCCGATGCCTATGCCACCGAGGGAGCCCGTGGCATCGACACCATCCAGATGATGGTGAAGAAACAGAAGGGTGAAGACATCACCTTAGAAGAGGCACAGAAAATGTATGATGTGAAGACAGAAATCTTCCACTCGATGCCTACTGCCGAGATATTCCCCGGCGTTAGAGAGGTGATGCAGAAAATCCAGGAGGCTGGCATGCAGGTAGGTGTGGTAACTGGCAGTGGACAGCGTCCGCTCATCATGCGCTTGCTCCATGACTTTGGCGATTTCCTAGACGAGGCACATATCGTAACCGCCTACGATGTGAAGCGTGGCAAACCGAATCCCGACCCATACCAGATGGGATTGCAAAAGGCAGGCAATCTACAGCCTTGGGAAGGCATCGTGGTAGAGAATGCTCCTCTGGGTGTTCGTGCCGGTGTAGCCGCCAACATCTTTACTGTCGCCATCAACAGCGGTCCACTTCCTGATGAGGAGTTATCTGACAAAGGCAGCAACCTGCTCTATCACCAGATGACCGAGTTCTGTGATGATTTCGAAAGATTGATAGAAGCAGCTAAAACTATCCTCGGCGGCTAGCATACACCCTTGCCATCAACGCCCCACTGATATTGTGCCATACACTGAAGATGGCACCAGGGATGGTGGCAAGCGGATAGGCTGCGAAATGAAGGGTGGCAAGCGAACTGGCAAGTCCTGAATTCTGCATGCCCACCTCAATGGAGATGGCGACACATTTCTTATATTCCAACTTGAGCAACTTTCCGATAGAAAAGCCCAAGAGCAAGCCGCACACATTGTGAAGCATCACTACCAAGATGATGAGCAGCCCACTGGTAAGGAGTTTCTCGGCATTATGGGATACGATGATGCCCACGATGAAGGTGATAGCCAATGACGAGAAGGCTGGCAGATAAGCTACGGCACGGGAGGTAAACTTCGGGCAATAATGCTGAATGATGAAACCTATGATGATGGGAAGTATCACCACCTGAACGATGGAGAAAAACATGCTCAGGGCATCTACATGCACAAAGGTACCTGCCATCAACCATGTGATCAGTGGGGTAAGGAATGGTGCCAAGACAGTGGAAGTAGCTGTCATACCCACCGACAAGGCCAAATCGCCCTTAGCCAAATAGGTAATGACATTGGAAGCCGTTCCGCCCGGACAGCATCCCACCAATATCACGCCCAAGGCAAGCTCAGGACTCAGATGGAACGCCTTCGCCAGCAACCATGCCAACACGGGCATCACGATAAACTGAGCCAAGCATCCGATGATGACATCCTTAGGTCGGCTGAAAACAATCTTGAAATCAGCAGGATTGAGCGTCAATCCCATACCAAACATCACGACTCCCAAGAGCGGATTGATGTAAATGGTATCTACCCACTGAAAGCTATCTGGCAACAGCAACGCCACCACAGCCATCAGCAAGACAATCACTCCCATATATCGGGAAATAAAATCACATATTCTCTTCATCTTATTCTTCTTAATATACGCTAACAGCCTGCAAAAGTACAACAAAATATCTACACTAACAAATTAAATGACCAAAAGTTTGGAGATTTATAGGAGTACCAGGACTACAGTAATTAAAGCTGGAAGGGTAAGTTCCCATCGTGGGAGCCTACCCTTTTTGCGTTATCTACATAAGTTTCATCTCAAATATTTATCTGCTTTCGACGAGAAAGCCATCCAAGGTGAAGAACTCTACCAAAAACTCATGCTTGATAAGTTGGAAGTGAACGCAGGAATGTTGGTGGAAAACATCGTAGCACAGATGTTTGTTGCCAGCGGACATAAGCTATATTTCTATAGCAACAACTCTCGCACAGATGTCAGCGAACGTATGGAAATAGACTTTTTAATAGAGAAGCCAACCATCACTAATGCTCACAACATCTTCCCGATAGAGGGCAAATCGAGCAACAACTACACCATCCCATCTTTGCAGAAGTTCATCAAGAAGTTCAATCGCCAACTTGCCACGCCTATCGTCGTACACTATCAGGATTACCAAGAAAAGGATGGCATCACTTATATGCCAATATACATGGTGCCCCTGCTATAGAACATTAAAATGACGTGGCAAACAGCCAAATATTCAGCAACGTGACTATCGCCGCCAAAAAGTAGAGCCACCACTTGGTAAGCCTGTGGTTGACATAATCGCCCATCACTCGCCTATTGGAGGTGAGCCATACTTGCAGGAACATGGTGAAAGGCAACTGGATGCTCAATACCATCTGCGAATAAAGCAAGCCCTTGAAGGGATCGCCAACGAAGAAGATGACGAGCAACGCCAAGCCCAACGAGAGACAGATACCCACAATGGAATGTGCATCCTTGGCATAATACTGCTCGCCAAACATGCCCGAGAAGATACAACCCGCAGCCATACCACTGGTGATGGTACTTGATATGCCCGCCAAGAGCAAGGCGATGGCAAAGATGTTGGCGGCATTATTGCCCAAGAGTGGCGTGAGCAGTGCCTGAGCCTGAGACAGGTCATCCACCACTTGATGGGAAGAGAAGAAGGTGGTGGCTGCCAAGATAATCATCGCACTATTAATCGCCCATCCCACTATCATGGAAAACAAGGTATCGAACAGCTCAAACTTCAAGGCTCGCTCAATACTGTTTCTGTCTTTCTTATGTATCTGCCGGCTCTGCACCAACTCGCTATGAAGAAACAAGTTGTGTGGCATCACCACGGCTCCCAATACCGACATCACGATGAGCATACTACCCTCTGGTATGCTGGGAATCACCCATCCTTGCATGGCTGCAGGCCAATCTATCTTGACCAAGAAGAGTTCGTAGATAAACGACAAACCTATCATTGAGACAAAGGTGATGATGAGTCGTTCGATGCGCTTATAGGAATTGGTAAAGAGGAGGATGAGCACCGCTGCCGTGGAGAGCAAGGCACCCCAAACGATAGGGATGCCGAAAAGCATCTGGAGGGCGATGGCAGCACCGAGGATTTCAGCAAGAGAAGTAGAGATACTTGCCATGAAAGCCGTTACCAATATCGGTCTGCCTATCCAATGTGGGGCATACTTCTCCGTAGCCTCACTGAGGCACAATCCCGTCACGATGCCCAAGTGAGCCACATTATGCTGCAAGGCGATGAGCATGATGGTGGAGAGCGTGACCACCCAGAGCAGCACATAGCCATAGGATGAACCAGCAGCAAAGTTGCTCGCCCAGTTGCCAGGGTCGATGAAGCCCACGGTAACGAGCAGTCCCGGTCCGATATTCTTGATGATGTCGAGGGCGCCGAATGTCTTCGGCTTTCCCTCATTGCGCAGTATCTCAAATAGATTTTTCATATTTCCTCTTATTTTTATATATTATGGCATGAGTTAATTATATTGCCTAAAATCCCATTCATAAGGTTTCAAGTGCAAATTTACTCTTTTTTATTGGAATATTCATCATGATGGTCCATAAAAGTAAGTGGACAAATATAAAATACCTATTTATGAGGAAGAAGTTTGGAAATAAGAAAAATAATGCTTATCTTTGCCCCATGAAGCAGACTATCGTTTATAACCTCACGGAATTTGCAGCCAAATATCAACTGAATGATATCTTTGGTGCATACGCCGCCCACCTCATGGTGAGCGACAATGACTCCGTGCACTTTTCTAAAAATAGCGATAGAGGTTTTGACAAGATGGTAAGGGAGCGGACGCTCTTCACCAAACTGATGATCACCCTGCAAGGCAACTGCCAGATACAACTGAACGACCAATCTGCCATATCGCTCAAACCAGGCGACTTCCTCATCATGACCGCCCAAGAGACGGCATCCATCTGCCAAATGAGCCAAGACTTTGAGGCTGAATGCATTCTCGTGGATGAGCAATTTGCCGAGAAAGTCACCCTCTTCCATCTAACGGACGACAAGCTGAAGAGCGTGACCGACATCTTCCATTTCGTAAGAGACATCGTGCGCCACCAACATATTAATAAGGTGGAGATGATCAAGAGTATGTTTAATGTGCTCAAGCTCATCATCGACGAGTTGCCTTATGAGCAATGCAGTGCCACCCACGACCTGGGGCACAAGAAGGAGGTATACGAGATTTTCCTGCATCATCTGTACCGCAATTTCCGCAAGGAGCGACAGATTCGTTTCTATGCCGACAAGCTGAATGTTTCCACTGCTTATCTCTCTCGGCTTGTCAAGGAGATAAGCGGCTCTACAGTCAACGACCACGTTACCTCATTGGTATATAAGGAAACATGCAATCTCTTGAAGCAATCGGACATGACAATGGGAGAAATAGCCGACAGCCTCAGCTTTAGCGACCAGAGCGCCATGAGCAATTTCTTTAAGCAACGCTCCGGCATGTCGCCATTGGCTTATCGGAATCAATAAGGGGATGAAATAAGTGAAACCTGCAAGCTGATACTCCAGATAATGAGAATCAGTTGCAGGCTTCATAGGTTAATATTATAGATTCAGAATTACTTCAATGTAAACTTATGTGAGTGGAGCATCTCCTTAGGATCGAGCGCCTTGTCGAGCTCTTCCTTGCTCATGATGCCCTGCTCTATCACGATGTCATATACCGAACGGCCTGAGGCATGTGCCTCCTTCGCTACCTGGGTACTCTTCTTGTAGCCGATGATAGGATTGAGGGCGGTCACGATACCGATGCTGTTCTTCACCATCTCATAGCAACGCTCCTTGTTTACGGTGATGCCCAGGATGCACTCAGAGGTAAGGGTCTCGATGGCATTCTTCATCCATGTCAAACTCTCGAAGAGGCTCTCGGTGATGATTGGTTCCATCACATTCAGCTCCAACTGACCAGCCTCTGCCGCAAAGCTGACGGTAGTATCATTGCCGATGACCTTGAAGCAAACCTGATTGGTTACCTCTGGGATAACTGGATTTACCTTGCCCGGCATGATAGAAGAACCAGGAGCCTTAGGAGGCAGATTGATTTCGTTCAATCCACAACGAGGGCCAGATGCCATCAAGCGCAAGTCGTTGCAAATCTTAGAGAGCTTAACCGCCAGACGCTTCAATGCTGATGAATAGCTCACGTAAGCACCGGTATCAGGAGTAGCCTCCACGAGGTCGGTGGCAGTAACAAAGTTCTCGCCAGTAAGCTTGCTCAGGTTGGCTGCACAAAGCTTGGCAAAACCAGGCACGGCATTCAAACCTGTACCGATGGCAGTACCACCCATATTGATTTCGTGCAAAAGTTTCACGTTGCGCTCCAAGTTGAGGATTTCCTCCTCCAAGTTGTTGGCGTATGCATTAAACTCCTGCCCCACAGTCATTGGCACGGCATCCTGTAGCTGGGTACGTCCCATCTTGATGGCATCGGCATACTCCTCAGCCTTATATCTGAAGGCACTGATGAGTCCGGTCAGAGCACCTATCAAGTGAGCGTTCATACGGATAAGAGCCAGGCGGATAGAGGTAGGATAAACATCATTGGTACTCTGGCCACAGTTGCAATGGTCGTTAGGTGAGCAATACTGATAATCACCCTTCGCATGCCCCAAGATTTCCAAGGCACGGTTGGCAATCACCTCATTGGCATTCATATTGACAGAAGTTCCAGCACCACCCTGCACCATGTCGATAGGGAAATTCTCATGCCATTTTCCGTCGATAATTTCACGGCAAGCCTGAGAGATAGCACCCGAAATCTCGTCATTGATAACACCCAATGAATGGTTGGTCTCGATGGCAGCCAACTTCACGTAAGCGATGGCGATGATGAAGTCAGGATTATCAACCATCGTCTTGCGTGAGATATGATAATTATTGATACCACGCTGTGTCTGTACACCATACAGTGCATCAGCAGGAACCTTGAGTTCGCCTAAGAGGTCAGACTCTACTCTATATTTTTTTTCGTCAGTCATAATTATATCTGTTTTTATTTGTTTATAAATATTGTTTCTGAATCACGGTGCAAAGATACTACAATTCGGGCTCTCTTGGTTTAATAAATTCTTTCTATTTTTTGCAAAAAACGAAACATTGGGTAAGTTTCTTCCATGAAATGATATACTTGCATAAAGATAGTTAATATGTTTGCTGCCCCCAAACATTTGTGGTAATATTGCACCGCATTTGCGATAAGCAGATGCAAAGCACATATATAAATAGGTATAAGTCTATATATTATAATAGGTATTAAAGCATCATATTCATGAAGAAGAAAATAGGAGTTTTTATCCCAGCGACCTTGGGAATGTTGACAGCTTTCGGTCCGTTTGTCACCGACTTTTATCTACCTGTACTGCCAGAGATGTCGGAGTTTTTCCATACTTCCCCTGCCTTGGCTTCGCTCAGCCTCACCACGGGAATGATAGGATTGGCAGCGGGACAGGTATTCATTGGTCCTCTGACAGATAAGTTTGGCAGAAAGAAAATCCTCGTGGGGGCCATGCCGATGTTTGCCATCGCCTCAGTGCTTTGCATCATCGCCCCTAACATCTATATTTTCAATCTCATGCGCATCTTCCAAGGTTTGGCGGGTGCAGGCGGCATCGTCATCTCCAAGAGCATGAGCATGGATATGTTTAGCGGCAAGGAACTCGCCAACTTCATGGCTATCTTAGGCTCCATCAATGGCATCGCTCCTGTCTGCGCACCAGTGATAGGTGGACTGATGGCAGGTTTCACTTCTTGGCAAGGCGTATTTGGACTGTTGCTTGCCAGTGCCATCTTCGGTACATCAGGCTTCGTGGCAGGAGCCATCTCCAGTCCTATCGTGACTGAACCATTGAGATTACATCGAGCATCATCATGGTACTGGGTGCCCTCCTCTGCCTCCTGCTCACCCTGCCATTGTGCAAGAGGCTGAGGGAAAAAAGATAAAAATCTATTTAGCTTGCTTTCTTCTCCCTATCCTTCAAGATAGCCGCCATGTTATCGGCTGCCCAATCCACAAGATTATCCACGATAGGTATCAGGGAATGGGCACGAGGGGTAAGAGAATACTCTACTCTTGGTGGTACTTCGGCATATACCTGACGATTAATCAAACCATCCTCCTCCAAAGTACGCAGGGTACTGGTGAGCATCTTCTGCGAGATGTCGGGAATCAGTCTGCGCAGAGCATTGAAGCGAACGGGCTCCTCCTGATGCTTCTCCAACATGAAGATGACGAGCATCGACCACTTGTCGCAAATGCGAGCCAACACACTGCGAATAGGACACTCTGGAAATATCGGTTCTTTTATTGCTTTTGCCATTGTCATTTATTCTTTATAGTTCTACCACCTCATTATTTATAGTTCAATCTCCTCCAAATCATCTGGTACCACGATTCTGCCTTTGAAGTTTTCGGCAGCCTCCTGGGTGTAAGTAGCCTTGCGAGTGGCGTTGGTTTTCTCCTCCGTATGATAGTCAGCGATACCTACGCCTACCTTCTTCAACTGTTCCAGCACACCATTGCCACCTCCAGCATCCACCATCAGCTTGATGTTTGGAGTATCCAGCAAGAAACAAGTATTATAGATTCCTGATACGGTCGCATTTCAGGTACCCAGCATTGTTATCTTATTCATATGAATGAGTCTGATATTTTATTTAATGAGTCTATTATTTTATCCCTAATTCTTTCATTATCAATATTAGGCTACAAAAGTAACTAACTTTCCGTTTATCTCCAAATATCCTTCGTTAATGTTGGTTAAACTTCGATTTTTCATCTTGCTCTATATCAGCAATAGTTACCTCGAAGTAACTATCTTACCTATTGGTGCCTTCTTGTGGGGATGGATTTTTTGTAGTACTTTTGCAAACGAAAACAAAAATAAGTATAACAAATAAAAACATTAGAACAAGATGAAAGAATCAAAGATTATCACTAAGGCAGCTAACTTTACAGCTGTAGAATTCGGCAAGTGAATGAGATCAAGGACTATACTCTCCAGTTGGGTCCTGAGGTTACTATCCATGGCAAGGTGTTTGGCGGTCAGGCTGTTAATGCCACTGGCGGTGAGTTCTCATTCCAGAGTTTTGCTCCTGGCACAGAGACTGGCTTCCTTCACACCCACAAGAACCATGAGGAGCTCTACTTCTTCTTGAGTGGCAAGGGCGAGTTCCAGGTAGATGGCGAGGTATTCCCTGTTAGCGAGGGCAGCGTAGTAAGAGTAGCACCTGCAGGTCGCCGCTCTGTTCGTAACAATGGCACAGAACCTCTCTTGATGCTCTGCGTACAGTATCGTGGTGAGACATTCACTGCCGATGATGCAACAGATGGCGTTATCTTGAACGAGAAAGTAAACTGGTAAAAAATAAAGAAAGTGGCACATCCTTGCGAGATATGCCACTTTTTTATGATAACATTTGTTTCGTTCTATTACAACTGAACTTGAACTTGCTTCTTTCCGTTATAATCCACGGTCTTAGTAGCCTTCATCGGCAGATTGCCACCACCACTGTTCTCACCTACCAATACGACGTGGAACTTGCGGCTTGCTAACATGCCCTTGAAACTGCCCTTGCGAGGAGCGATGGTAAGCTGATGGCTAGCCTCATCCCAAGAGAACTTGATTTCAGAGAACTTGCCCTTCTCATAATTGTAGTTGTTGCCCTCATCCTCATAAAGGGTAAACTCGCCATTGGCTCCCGGATAAACTCTGATTTCCAACTCATCCCAAGGTTTCTCATTACTGTATTGCACATCAGGACCAAATGGCAAGATGGTACCAGCCTTTATAAATACTGGCATGATGTCGATAGGACAAAGACGCTGAATGTCCTGACCACCCTCATACGGGGTATTGTCCCAGAAATCAAACCACTTGTTGCCCTTTGGCAGATAGACATTCACTGGCGCAGCAGCCTGCTTAACATCAGGATAAATCAGATGTCCCTTCTTATCCTTGCTCTTCCAGGTATAAAGAGGGTCGGTAACTGGCTTGACCAAGATGTTGCGACCAAAGAGATACTCATCATTCAGACGAGAAGCCTTCTTATCGGCAGTATAGTCCATCACCAAGGCTCGCATCATGCTTCCGCTATGCTGCACACAGTCGCCCATCGTGCTATAGATATAAGGCAAGAGACGATAACGCAACTTGATGGCCTTGACGATAGCATCATAACACCAGTCGCCATGCTTACCAAACTCATACAGTTCGCTCACCATTGGCGAAGAACAGTGGTTGCGCATCAATGGCATGAAGGTCCCCCACTGCATCCAACGGGTCTGCAACTCCTGGAGGGCTGGATTCCTTGGGCTCTGCTGATACTCCCAATAGAAGAAACCACCCAAGTCTGTATTCCAGAATGGGATGCCACAGAGGGTATAGTTCAAGCCCGAAGGTATCTGCTGCTTCATCTCCTGCCAACTGGCAGTAATATCACCACTCCAAGAGAAAGTGCCATAATGCTGGATTCCGAAATAGCCACTGCGGGTCATCTGAAGCGAACGTTTCTCATTGCCTTTCATCGCACGCTGATGCTCATAGATACTCTTGTTATGGAGCAAGGAGAAGGCATTCTTCACGCTGAGCCACGAACCATCATAAGTCTGATAGTTCTCATCGCCAGCCTTTTCGAAATGGTCTGGCTCTGTGGAATCCGTCCACCAAGCATCGAAGCCCATGTTATAGAGATTGGTGAGATAACGCCAATAAAGGTCACGAGCCTTCGGATTATATACATCATATACCTTGGCACTTACCTTCTGTGGCCATGTATCGAAAGGCAAGAGGGCATTCATCTTTTCCAACTCCTTGTACTGATCTGTCCAAGGACCGAAGTCTGGCCAAATGGTGATCATCAGATGAGCATTGTTCTTGTGCACATAGTCCACCATCTCCTGAGGATTCTTCAATCGAGGGGTAGCCTGCGCCTTCATCTTGCGCATATCCTTTGGCAGATACTTATCCCAAGCAGGGTCGCCCACCTTATTAATATAGTAAGGATTCATGAATCGCATCGCATTCCAGTTGGAGTCACAGCCCCAATACTGCCAATCCTGCACGATGGCATCTGTAGGAATCTTCAGTTCACGATATTTGTCAAGCACGCCCGCCAACTCATCACTGGTCTTATAGCGTTCACGACACTGCCAGTACCCCATCGCCCAGAGAGGGAACATTGTAGCCTGACCTGTCAATTCACGGATGCTGGCAATAACACCATCCTGTGTGCCGTCCTTATACATGAAGTAATAATCAGAAGCCGTGCCCACCTCGCTGGTAAAGGAAGTACCCTGGGCATCATCGTCATAATAGGTTTTGCCTGCATTGTCCCAATAGAGACCATAGCCTTTCTCGCTGGTAAAATAAGGGATGGCGATAAAGGTATTATTATTCCAAAGAGTGATATGACGACCACGCTGATTCATGTGGGTATCACGGAGCTGTCCCAAGCCATACACAGCCTCATCCTTGTCGAGGAGGAAGGTTTGCTTGATGCGCCATTTGCCCTTGTTGGCCTCATCACTTCTCTTTTCCAAGGTAGTCTTGGTATCGGAGAGCAACGCATTGCCTTGGGCATCGAAGAAACGAATTTCACCAGTCTGACTGTTGAAATTCACCTTGATATAAGGCGATGAAATCTCATAGCCATCGGCAGTCTTCACCGTCTTGAGGTTCTTCATCTGCTCAGGTTTCAAGATAACGGAATAGCTTTTTTTATTCGCTTTACTTCCCACCTCAGTCTTTAATACACGTACGATGGAAGGCGAATAAAACTCCACCTTCACTTGCAGGTTGCCCACTTGTTGGGTCGCCGCATTCTCCTGTTTGGCACTCATTGTTCCCACCACGGTGAACAACAAGAGCGATAGCATCATTAGTTTTTTAACCATATTTTTGTAATTTATTATTAGTTGTTGTTTTTGATGCTGCAAAGGTAGAATTTTTGTGCGAAATGGACATAAAACAAATGAAGATAGAAATAAAAGAAATGTTGAAAAACGCCCTATTTATCGGTATTCTGACGGCTTTACACCATATTTTGCCTTGAAACACTTAGTGAAGTAGCTAGGAGAGGCAAAACCAGTTCGTTCGGCTATTTCATTCACGGTCATAGCATCATTTGCAGATGATTTCAGCATTTCTGCCGCTTTCTCCAATCGCACTTTTCTAATCAAGCTAATGGGAGATTCATCAGTCAATGTCTTCAACTTCTTGTACAAACCTGTACGTTCCATACACAAGTCTTTAGCCAATTGTTCCACCCCGTAGTCACTCTCTGAAAGATGCTGCTCGATGAGAGCTATAAGTTTATTTCTAAAGTCATCAGAAGGAGAAGACTCTGCTTCTGGAGACAATAAAGACTCTTCAGAAGAGACAAAAAGATTCCGGCTTGAGATTTCTTCAGGAGAGGCCATAGGTATCTGACTGGATACTTCTTCTGGGCGAGAGGCATCTTGAACTTTTTTCTTTTTGCGATAGAAGATAATGAATAATGCTACCACAAAATATAGAAGAATCACTATGAGCAAACCAATACCCCACTCTCCCTGCCACCATGGCTTGTCGATGGTAAAAAACAAGCCCAATAATGGAGACACATAGATGAGGCCATCCTTGTAAGTGCCCAACCAGATTCCTCCGTCATGGTCACGATACACTGTATTAATGCCCGTAACGAGCGATGTGCCATCTGGTAAGGCAAGTTCCCTTACCTCTTGAGGCAGGTTGCTCACTTTGAAATCAAACATTAGATAGCCATGTTGACTACTAATCAAGGCTTGTCGATCGGAAGACATATTGAGGGTATGGAGAATGTAGTCGCAAGTATAGACAGACTGATACTTTCGGGTGTTCGGATCGAAATGCAAGAATACCGAATGATGATTGCCGCCCGTTCTTATCTGATAGAACTGTCCACCAAGGGTTTTTACCACCAAAGAGGTGGCGGCATATTTTTCTATATCATTCTTGCCATAGGCATGTTGCACATAGGCGAGTTTGCCATCCATAGAATAGGCAGCTACTACACCTTTGGCACAAAAGGCATAGACGTGGCTGTCATCCACATCCATATCTTGCAGTTCTCCCCAAACTGGATTGAGCGCCAGACGCAATTGAGATTGAGGATTCACCAATGTTTTATTCGCAGTTGGATTCGAGGTATGGTTCATGAACACCCAAACCTCATGCTTGCTATCTACAAAAACATCCTCTATAGATTGAGAGGCAAGCGAATCCAACGGATGGGAAATAAGACGGAATGAATGCAAGTCGATGGCATACACCTCTTGATAATCCTTGACCCAAAGGCGATTCTTGCCATCCACATAGAGATGCGATTGTCCCTTATATCCCCTAATCTCCTGTGCCTCTTTTGGGTTCAAAGGAAGAAAGCGGAAATGAGAGTCATCATAAAGATTGATGCCACGCTGCGTCTTCACCACAATCTTACCATCAGGCAACTGCATCATCTGCAAGATGTTGTTGTCAGAAAGTCCATGCTGGGTATTGAGTGTATAGAAATACTCCCCCGTCCCAGCCTTTTGAGCCGAGACCAACGAATGAATCACCAATAGGAATACTAGGGTCAGGAGCCATCTGCCACCATATTTTATTCTCATACCATTTGTTTTTAATTGCAAAATTAAGAAATTATCCTCAGACGGAAGAGATTTCTTCCATAAATATGGTTAATAACTTTGCTGCAACCAAACTTTTTCTGTATTTTTGCAAAAAAGTAAATTCTGTAAAGCTATAAAAAGACGATGAGTATGGGAAAGAGAGCTATCGTAATGGGTGCCACCTCTGGCATCGGCATGGAAGTGGCTAAGCAGTTGGCTGCTAAAGGTTGGCTGGTAGGCATAGTAGGAAGAAGAGTGGATAGGCTCGAAGGGGTGATGAGGAAAGCGAATATTGTTTGCTACAAGCAGATAGACGTAACTTCTCCTGAAGCACCCGACTTACTTCGTGATTTGATTACAGAGCTTGGAGGCATGGACCTCTATTTCCATAGTTCGGGCATCGGCTGGCAAAACAATCTGCTCGATATTGAGAAAGAGCTCAAGACAATGGAGACCAATGGATTGGGGTTTGTGAGAATGGTGGATACAGCTTTCAATTGGTTTGCTGAGCAAAATGGCACATCAGCAAAGAAGAAATACCGAATCGCCTGCATCACTTCCATCGCAGGAACCAAAGGACTTGGTGCCGCTCCCTCCTACTCCGCCACCAAACGCTTTCTGAATCATTACATCGAATGCCTTTCCCAGCAAGCCACCATGCGCCATCTGCCGATAGCCTTTACCGACATCCGCCCTGGTTTTGTAAAGACCGACTTGATAGCTGGCAGCCACTATCCCCTGCAACTTCATGCGGAAGATGTGGCACGCGACATCGTGAAGGCCATAGAATCAGGCAAAGAGGTGAAGGTCATCGACTGGCGATATGCCATCCTCGTCTTCTTTTGGCGACTCATCCCAAGATGGATTTGGAAGAGAATGAAGATCAAATAAGAAACAGCAATTGGAATAAACATTCTGCAATTGGAATAGAAAACAAAACCAAACAAATTAATATATGGACACAGAACAATTATCAATGACCAAGAAAACCATCGTGGGAGTGCAATTCCTCTTCGTGGCTTTCGGCGCAACGGTGTTGGTGCCCCTTTTGATTGGCATCGACCCAGCTACGGCTCTCTTCACCGCAGGTGTAGGAACCTTCCTCTTTCATTTCATCACAGGAGGCAAGGTGCCTATCTTCCTGGGTAGCTCATTTGCCTTCATCGCTCCTATCATCGCCGCCACCAAGCAGTGGGGACTGCCTGGCACCATCGCCGGACTCACGAGCGTATCGCTGGTGTATTTCATCATGAGTGCCTTGGTAAGATGGCAGGGCAAGAAATTACTCGACCGCATCTTCCCTCCTGTGGTCATCGGACCAGCCATCATCCTCATCGGTCTTTCGCTCTCGGGCAGTGCGGTGGATATGGCGAAGACCAACTGGATTCTTGCTTTCTCTTCACTCATCACCGCCATCTTGGTGCTCACATTCTGTAAGGGACTGATGAAGTTGGTACCTATCATCACAGGTGTGGTTGTGGGATACATCATCGCCATCTGCATGGGCGAGGTGGATTTCTCTGGCGTAGCGGCGGCATCTTGGATTTCCTGCCCTATCTCCTTTGATACTATCACCCACTTCTCTTGGAGTCCATTCCTCTATATGATACCTGTAGCGATAGCACCTGTGCTGGAACATATCGGTGATATATATGTGGTGAGTGCCGTGGCAAAGAAGGATTTTGTCAAGGATCCTGGCATCCATCGCACCATGTTGGGCGATGGTGTAGCTTGCTTGGTATCAGCCTTTCTCGGTGGTCCTCCGGAGACAACCTATTCTGAGGTAACGGGAGCCATGTCTATCACCAAGGTTACCAGTCCTGCCGTGATTCGCATCTCTGCCGCCACAGCCATCTGCTTTTCTATTGTGGGCAAGCTGAGTGCCTTGCTTCAAAGTATTCCACAAGCCGTATTGGGTGGCATTATGCTCTTGCTCTTCGGTACCATCGCCAGCGTGGGTGTACAGAATCTGATGCAGAACAAGGTGGATATGAACAATACTCGTAATGTGATCATCATCTCCGTGATGCTAACCATGGGATTGGGCGGTGCCGTGCTCTCATCGGGCAGCTTCGCCATATCGGGCATCGGACTTTCTGCCGTTATTGGCGTGATTCTCAATCTCGTGCTTCCTAAAAAATTAGAGGAAGAGACAGAGGAAGAAAATAAAGAATAATTTCAAGCCGTACAATTGGCAAGAAATACTGGGAGGGCAGGTTTGTTACCTGCCCAATGGTGAGAAATGCTTTTAGCTACTATAGGGCATTCTTGCTAATTGGGCAGGTAATAAATCTGCGTGAGTTATTCCCTCACCTGCTGTGGAGTCAAGCCTGTATGCTTCTTGAAGTAGCGACAGAAGAAGCTGACATCTGTAAAATGGTATTCCCAGGCTATCTCCTTGATGCTCTGCGAGGTGCGCTGGAGCTGCATCTTGAGCTGGAGGATGACGTACTGATCGATGATGGTCTTCGGGGTATGCCCCGTTACCTGGCGCACGATGTTGGTGAGATACTTGGAGGTAATGTGCATCAAATCGGCGTAATAGTTCACATCCCTCGACTGCTTGTAGTCTCGTTCCATCAACATCATAAACCGATTGAAGAGTTCTCTCACTCGATATGACTTCACCTCGTCTTCTGGACGAAATTGCGGATTGCGCTGCAAATACTCGTGGAAACCTACGAAGAAAGCCTTCAACTGAAGAAGCATCAGTTGCGAGATGCAAGTACATTCCGACTGATTGAAATACACCTTGAGCAAGGAAAACATACTGTTGATGATATGGGTCACCACAGTCGAATCTTGTCGGCAGCGATCCTCACGAAGGGAAGAATATACCGTCTGTTCCAGCTGCAAACTAGCCTCTCTCAAAAGCGAAGCGTTGTACTTTAGGATTTCAACCTCAAAAGAAGCCTTATCATCAACTTCTGCATTTGAATTCTTCACTCTTCGTTCTTCACTCTTCACTTTTAATTCCACCACATCATTGGGAAAGACTGTGATGACCGCCCCCTCATACATTTCCCAATCCTTATAATTGACATTCAGCATAGCCTTACCCCTGCGGCATATCAATATCGCCCCATAAGTAATCACTTGCGGACCATCCTGCCACCCATTCCAAATGGGATGTAAAAAGACTTGCCTCCTGAAAACTGCTCAATTCTGATAATTCCATCCTTATACCTTATTTATATATATATACAACTAAATACCTTATTTTGAGGGTTACTATTCCCTTTATTCGCTTTTCGGTTGCAAAATTACATAATTTATGTGAGATAAAAGAATATTTGTTCCCAAAAAGTCCATGCTCCACGAAATATTTAAAGCTAGCATTTGGCAAAAACTCCGTACCTTTGCACCCGAATTCAAGAGATAACAAAATTTTAAGAAATGATAAAGAAAATCATGTTTGTAAGCCTTCTGTTAGCGGGAGGCGCATCATCAACTGGGCGATGGCAGGTGTGATGTTCTTCATCGCCCTCTTCCTCTACGTGACCACCCATGAGTTCCGATTCATGAAGCCACTACCATTCATCAGTCTCGATGTCTTGGGCTGCTTGCTCTGGTCGGCATGGATGTTGGAGTTTATCTTCTTCTTCAATTACGGAGAGCATTACAACTGGCTCGACAGCAAGATTATGCAGGGCGACCTGCTGCTCTTCATCGTGACGGGTTATTTCTGTATCAACCGTATGCTGCATATCCGCCACCCATACATCGAGCCAGCGGCATGGAAGTATAAGCGCCTCATCCCGCTGCTCATCCTCTTCGCCTTCGTCGAGTTCATGGGCTCCACGCCTAAGGTGCTGCAAACCACCTTTACGGGTGGCGTGCTCCATTTCGGCACTTTTACCACCAATGTGCTCAACTTCGTAGAATGGGTGGGAGCCGTAGTAGGCTGCCTCTTCTGCCTCTTCTGGTGCAAGGTGCTTCATCAGAAATACACTCGTCTCTTGACGCTCGGTTTGGCAACGATGGCGGCTTATCCAGTGATGATGTATTTTCTCATCGACCCAGGCTTGCCGCTTGAGGCTCTCTATCTGCCCACCTTCAGCCGCTCCTTTGGCAATGCGATTTTCTTCGTGATGCTGACGGTGTACCTGGAGGAGTTGATGCCATTCCAGCACTTCTTCATGGGATTGACGATGGCAGGTATCGTGCGCAACGGTCCGATGTCGACGATGTGCTCAGGCCTCTATAGATTCGGCATTCGTCACCAGATGGCAGACAACATGGCGCGAGGATTGCCTTACGATGCCACCCAGCTCCTGATGATCAGCATCAAGCAGCTCTACGGCATCACTTGCCTCATCTCCATCGCCGTGCTCATCATCTTCCTGCTCTGGGACATCCAGCCAGTAAGAAGCACACTGAAGAAGATGCCTGCCTGAAACTTCGTGGGCAAGAGAATGAAAAAGAAGAAAGGGTTTAAGAAGTAAATATCGTAAGCTTAAATATCATAATAAGCAAAGAGCATGATACAGAAAAGAGACTATGTCTATTATTAACGACATAGTCTCTTCTTTTATCCGTGTAATCCGTACCTAAAAAAATCCTCCCCATCTCTTTATATCGTAATCTCGCCCGAACCATAGCAGCGATGATGATGCTCATCGTATACTACGCAGAACTGGCCGGGAGCCACTCCGTGAATGGGCTCCTCGGAATGAATCATCCATTTGCCATCCTCCAGCTTTTCTATCGTGGCAGGATGGTATTCTGGGGTATGGCGAATCTTGAAGGTTACCTTCTGCATCGGCACCTCATGGGTGAGGAAATGGAAATCGTGGAGGGGGAAATCCTGCTTGTATGCCGTCTTGGGGTCGTAGCCATGGCTCACGTAGAGGATGTTGTGCTCCACGTCCTTCTTGATGACAAACCATGGACCGCCGCCAAAGCCCAAGCCCTTGCGCTGACCGATGGTGTGAAACCACAAGCCCTTGTGCTCGCCGATGCGCTTGCCCGTCTCCAGCTCTATCACATCGCCAGGGTTCTCGCCCAGATAACGGCGGATATAGTCATTATAATTGATCTGCCCCAGGAAGCAGATGCCTTGGCTATCCTTGCGCTTGGCATTCACCAAATGCTCCTCCTCAGCTATCTCTCGAACTTCATTTTTCACATGATGACCGATAGGAAATATCGCTTTTCTTAATTGCCAACTCTCTATCTGAGCCAAGAAGTCGGTCTGGTCTTTCACTGGGTCGGGACTGGTAACGAGCCATTTGTCGCCATTCTCATCTACCTCGGTCTGGGCATAATGGCCCGTGGCAATGAGGTCGTAGTTGTGCCCCATCTTCTCATCGAAGGCTCCAAACTTGATGAGACGGTTGCACATCACGTCTGGATTGGGGGTGAAACCAGCCTTCACCTTTTCCATCGTATAGCGGGTTACCTCGCTCCAGTATTCCTTGTGGCAGTCAACTACTTGCAGCTTGCTGCCATACTTGGCTGCCACTGCGGTAGCCATCTCCAGGTCTTCCTCCGATGAGCAGTCCCACTCCTCCTTCTCCTCTGGTCCAATCTTGATGTAGAAGCAGTCGGGATGCAGACCTAGTCGGGCAAACTCCCATACCACCACCGAGCTGTCCACGCCGCCCGAAAGCAGCACGGCAATCTTCTTGTCTTTTAATTCTTCAATATTAAGCATACTTATTCAATGTTAAGTTTTGAATGTAATTGGTTGCAAAATTACAAAAAAAATAAGTAAGAACACCATAAAAGACGAAAAACTTGCTATAGAAAATACTTATAGCAGCCTTAATAGCTTTTAAATGCAAAATGATTTTTGCTTTCGATTTTATCTATACCTTTGCAATCGAAAATCAACAATGCGAAAAAATTATTAATTACACATTATATATAAGGTATGGATATCTTAAAAAATCTGTTTTACGGTTTCCCTGATTTATGGGGAGGCGGTGTGGCTCACTCCGTGATGATACTGGCTGTGGTCATCACACTGGGCTTGTGTTTGGGCAAACTGAGAGTGAAAGGTGTTTCTCTTGGTTTGGCATGGATTCTGTTCATTGGCCTCATCTTCGGCCATTTCTCTCTCAATCTGGATGAGCACTTGCTCCACTTCCTCAAGGAGTTTGGCTTGATTCTCTTCGTTTACTCCATCGGACTGGAGGTAGGACCTGGTTTCTTCTCCTCATTCAAGAATGGCGGCAAGAGTCTCAATCTGCTCAGCATCATCGTTATCGCCCTGAGCATCGTTACCACACTCGCCATCTACAGCGTGTCGGGCACTTCCATCACCTCTATGGCTGGTATCCTCTCTGGTGCCGTGACCAACACCCCTGGACTGGGTGCTGCCCAGCAGGCATTCAGCGACTTGCGCCACATCGACGCTCCAAGCATCGCCGCAGGTTATGCCATCGCCTATCCTATGGGTGTGCTTGGCGTTATCCTCTCCTTTATTATATTAAGGTATGCGCTTGGCATCAACAAGGAGAAGGAAGAGGCTGAGGCTAAGCGAGGCATGGGCCACTTGGAGGAGATGACCCTCAACACATTCTCCATCCAGGTAACCAACTTCATGGTATTCGACTATAGCGTAAAGCAGATTCGTGACCTCTTGAAGCGTGACTTCATGATCTCAAAGATTATCCGCAAGAATAGCGACATGCACGATGAGATAGTAAACGGCAACACCATCATCAGCGAGGGCGATATCCTGCAGATTGTGGCTCACCCTACTGTAGTGGAGCCTATCACCGCACTGCTCGGCGAGCGTGTGAAGGTGGCTGAAGAGAAGTATGGCAAGGACCTCATCACCCGTCGCATTCTGATCACCAAGCCTGGCATCAATGGCAAGACCATCAGCCAGCTACAGATTCGTTCTAACCTTGGTGCCAACGTGACTCGCGTAAACCGTAATGGCGTGGACCTCATTGCCACCCCAGACCTCAAGTTGCAGCTTGGCGACCGCGTAACCGTAGTGGGAACAGAGCTCGCCATCGCTCATACCGAGAAGGTTTTGGGTAACCAGATGAAGCGACTCAACTACCCTAACCTCATCCCTATCTTCCTGGGTATCATGCTGGGTTGTATCGTGGCTAACATCCCATTCTTCATTCCTGGCATCGACGAGAACTTGCGATTGGGTTTGACCGGTGGTCCATTGGTAGTGGCCATCCTCATCGGATATTTCGGTCCAAAATACAACCTCGTTACCTACAATACCATCTCTGCCAACCTGATGCTCCGTGAGATAGGTATCTGCATCTTCTTGGCTTGCGTAGGTTTGGGCACAGGCAAACAGTTTATCCAGACCGTAGCCACCGAGAGCGGCATGATATGGATACTCTATGGCATCGCTATCACCATGTTGCCTATCATCTTGGGTGGTATCATCGGTAAGTTTGTGTTCCACATCAACTACTTCACGCTGCTCGGAGTCTTGGCTGGTGCCAACACCAACCCATCGGCACTGGCTTACGTACGTGACCAGACCACAGCCGATGCCCCAACCGTAGGTTATGCGAATGTATATCCATTCGCCATGTTCCTGCGCATCGTCACTATCCAGATCATCATCTTCGTGTTTGGATAAAGTAACAATTACAAGAAATATAAGAAAACAGTACAAGTACATATATAAAAGCATTTATGAACGACATCAAGAATATCGTAGACAATCAGATGGATAACAAGAAAGAATGTGATTGCGGATGCGCTGATGGCACCTGCAAGGAGATAACAGAGGCAGAGCTCAGACGCAAGCTCGACCTCTTGCTCCGCACCGGCAAGATCTTGGTAGAGAGCGCTGCCGATACATCTCGCATCATGCGTACCATGAAGCGTGCTGCCGCTTACCTCGGACTGGATGAGCGCTACCTGCACCTCTATGTGAACTGGAACGTATTGATGGTAAACTATAGTGATGAGGTACACTCATTTACCAAGTTCCAGCGTTGCGAGAAGCATGGCATCAATCTGACCAGCATCTCCATGATGAGTAAGTTGACTTGGCGTGCCATCAAGGACGACTATTCATTGGAGCAATACGAGGAGTCGCTGAATGAGATTTGCGCCACCAAGCGCAGTTTCTCTCCATGGCAGGTAGCCATCGGTGGTGGTTTTGCCTGCGGCGGATTCTGCATCCAGTTCGGTTGCGACTGGCCAGCGTTCTTCTTCTGTTCGCTTGCCGCCATCCTGGGTTTCCGTCTTCGTATGTACTTGCCAACCAAGGGCTGCAACAACTATGTGGCTATCGGCATCTCGGCCTTCGTAGCCACCCTGATAGCATGGCTCACTTCCTTCCTGTCGCTCGATCCAGCGATAGCCAGCTCGCTGCCAGCCTTCATGCACTCAGATACCCCTTGGCATCCATTGATGGCTTGCGCCCTCTTCATCGTGCCAGGAGTGCCACTCATCAACTTTGTGAGTGATATGCTCGATGGCTATATAGAGGTGGGTATGATCAGAGCCCTCAACACCCTGCTGATGGTATTGGCGATGGCGTTTGGTATAGCATTTGCCATTCAGGTATGCCACATCGACAACTTCGTGAAGGACCTCACCATGACTCCTCACCACGAGTACTGGGAGTTTGCCATTGCAGCTGCCGTATCAGCTATGGGCTTCTCCACCATCTTCAGCATTCCTAGAAGATTGTTGCCAGTAGTGGCTGTGGGTGGTATCATCGCCGTTTGCTTCCGCAACTTCGTCAATCTGGGTCCTAGCAATGGCAATGTGGGCTTGGACATGGGTCTGAGCATCGGTTCTTTGGCTGGTTCTGCCCTCATCAGCATCATTGTGATCAAGGCTCGCCACTGGTTCCATACCCCTCATCAGTGCATCACCATCCCTAGTGTGATACCTATGGTACCTGGAGTATTGATGTATCGTGCCCTCTTCGCCTTCATTGATATGCATGGCGTGGTAGGCGAGGTAACTGTGGGTATGAACAATGCCATCAAGGCATCGCTCGCCATCCTCTGCATCGCCTTGGGTGTAGCCATTCCTAACATCTTCTTCCGCCGTTTTGTGGAGGGTAGCCGCAAGCGCAAGCTCTTCAAGATGTTGGTGGAGAGAAAGAAAAAGAATGGTGAGTTCGTAGACCTTCATGAAGTGGAAATCAAGTAAAGTTAGGAGTTTGGAGTTAGGAGTTAGGAGTTAGGAGTTATTAACTTCTGACTCTTGACGTAAATAAAAATAAAGTTGTATCTTTGCAGCGAAAATTAGCTATCGGTTATTTCTATAGCCGATAGCTGCTAAAGAACAGATATAAAATGGAAATTCGACAACTGAAATATTTCTTGAAGGTGGCAGAGACGCTCAACTTCTCTGAGGCTTCGCGCAAGCTTTACATCACGCAGAGCACCCTCTCGCAGCAGATTTCGCATCTGGAGCAAGAGATAGGTTTGCCGCTCTTTGAGCGCAACTCGCATGAGGTGTACCTCACTGAGGCTGGAAAGGAATTGCTGCCCTACGCCCAGAATGCCGTCAACAGCACCGAGGCATGCGCAGACCACATGAACGACCTCAAGGAGATGCTCACCGGCGAGCTGAACATCGGCGTAACCTTCTCCTTCAGCAATATCATGGCAGAGACGCTCATCGCCTTCCTCCATGCCTATCCGCATGTGAAACTCAACATACAGTATCGCACCATGCAGGAACTGATGGACGGACTGAAGAAGCGCGAGCTAGACTTGGTGCTTGCCTTCAAGCCGCTGAAGGTAGACAAGGCTATCGACAGCCGAGCCATCTTCAGCAATCGCTTGGCTGCCATCGTCAATGAGACCCACCCATTGGCACGCCTGTCTTCCATAAAGCTAGCCGACTTGGAGCGTTATGATCTCATCCTGCCAAGCAAGGGCTTGCAGGCTCGCAATGCCTTTGAGCACCTGGTGGATGGCAAGGACCTCAACTTCAAGATTATGGTAGAGGTAAACAATGTCAATGTCATCTTCGACCTCTTGAGTCGCAGCAATCTGGTGACCATTCTCTCCGAGAGCACCACGATTCTGCAGAGTGGCATGAAAGCTATCCCGATAGATAGTACGGAGAATGAGATGGACGGTTGCATCCACATCCTCAGAGATGCGTATATGAAAAACTCAGCACAGGAGTTTATCCGCATGCTGAGCCAAAGCACCTCCATCCTCGCCAACTTCGCACTGAAGGATATCTTGAGATAAAATAAAACCAATCGATAGGGAGAAATGCTGGGAGGGCAGGTTTGTTACCTGCCCTCCCAGCATTTCTTGCAGATTACTTTTTCCTAGCGATAATCAGCGTTACGCCAGCCAAGATGGCGATGATGCCAATGCCCAACTGCAGCGAGAAGGTCTCACCAAAGACGAAGACACCGATGATGACTGCCGTAACAGGCTCCAAGGCTCCCATGATGGCAGCTGGCGTAGAGCCAATGAGATTGATGGAGATGGTCATGAAGAAGAGCGACAACACCGTAGGCAACAAGGCAAGCTGAGCGGCGCAAAGCCACTGCTTAGGTGTCTCTAGCATCTGGATGCTCTCGCCTGCCAACAGGGAATAGACCAACATCGTGACCAATCCAAACACCAATATATAAAAGGTGAACTTCACATTGCTCATCCTCGGATTCTCCCATCTATTCACCGAGATGATGTAGAGCGCATAGAGCAATGACGAACACATCACTAGTGCAAATCCCGCCGTGCTCAACTTCTCATTGCCGTCGCCCTGATAGAGCAGTCCCACTCCCGATACCGCCAAGAGGATGGCAATGGTAGTGGTCCAAGTAACCTTCTCATGGAAGAAGACCGTCATCAGCACCGCTGTCATAATGGGATATACGAAGAGCAATGTGCTGGCTATGCCCGCCGCCATATAGTGGAAACTGACATAGAGCGTACACGATGAGAGCGAGAACATACAGCCCAGCACAGCCAGCCTGATCAGATGCCCCCACTTCACCTTGAAGTTCTCACGCTTAAACATCATCACCACTGCAAACATCACCACCGCCAACAGATAGCGATAGATAAGCACCGAGCCCGAATTGAACCCATCACCATAGAGTTCCAATGTGCCCAACGGATTGGTACCATAACATACGGCAGCGATAATGCCAGCCGAAAAACCTTTTACCTTATTACTACTAGTCATATCAATATTTTCTTTTCGGACTGCAAAATTACAGCAAATATCCGAAATAACATAACAAAATCGTCCAAAATGTTGTGCTTTCAGAAAAAAAGTATTATCTTTGCCGCTAGAATAATAATAACAAAATAAACTAAGACAATGGAACAAATTAAAAACGACCAGCTTACTCTTGAGATTTCTTCTCTTGGAGCTGAACTTCAGAGCATCAAGGATGCCAATGGTAACGAATATCTGTGGGATGGCGACGACAAGTACTGGAACCGCCACTCTCCTATCCTCTTCCCTATCGTATGCGGATTGTGGAACGATACTTACCGCATCGACGGCCAGGAATATCATCTGCCACGCCACGGATTCGCTCGCGATACCGAGTTTAAGCTCGTAGGCAAGACTGGCGACCGCCTCACCTTCGCCCTCATCGACAATGAGGAGACCCATAAGAACTATCCATATCACTTCAATCTTGCCATCTCTTATCGCTTGGAGGGTAATGAAATCCATGTCATCTGGCATGTAGAGAATACAGACGACAAGGAGATCATGTTCCAGATTGGTGGTCACCCAGCCTTTATGGTACCTGGTTGCAAGAAGGGCGAGCCTATGAAGGCTACCTTGAAGCTCGACAACGAGGCTCCTGTTCGCCTCTTCGGCAATGTGAATGGTTGCATCGACCGTCAGGCTAAGGAGACCGTAGAGACCGACAAGGGCATCTGGGAGGTAGATGAAGAGACATTTGCAGATGATGCAGTCATCTTCGATAAGAGCCAGGTGAAGCAGGTGAGCATTCTCAATGAAGAGGGCGAGCCTCACGTTACCTTGGAGTTCAAGACTCCATGTGTAGGCATCTGGAACCCAACAGGCAAGCACGCTCCTTTCATCTGCATCGAGCCATGGTATGGTATCCACGACTGGGCAGAATATGACGGCGAGTTCCAAGACAAGTACTTGATGAACCGCTTGCAGCCAGGCGCTAGCTTCATGAGTGAATACATCATCAGAATCGAGAAATAATATAAATATTGAACTTTGAGTTTTGAACTTTGAACTTTATGATTAGTTTTCCTGCTAAAATTTAGAGCTATTTCTTAAAGGTAGGGCATTTCATAAAGTTCAAAGCTCAATGTTCAAAGTTCAAAGTAAATAAACTATGGAAGATAAAGAAAACTTGCAACTCCCCGAGAACGCTTTCCGAGAGCTGAAGGACGGGGAGGAATACAAGCCTCTCATGTCGCCCGACAAGGTTTACCCTGAGGTGAACGGATGGTCAGTGACTTGGGGCATCGTGATGGCAGTCATCTTCTCTGCCGCCGCAGCCTATCTGGGCTTGAAGGTGGGACAGGTGTTTGAGGCAGCCATTCCTATCGCCATCATCGCCGTGGGTGTGAGCACCGCTACCAAGCGGAGCAAGGCGTTGGGCGAGAACGTGATTATACAGAGCATCGGAGCCTGTTCGGGTGCCGTGGTGGCAGGAGCCATCTTTACCCTGCCAGCCATCTACATCCTCCAGGCTAAGTATCCAGAGATGACCACATCCTTCATGAAGATATTCATGGCTTCGGCATTGGGAGGCGTGCTCGGCATCCTCTTCCTGATACCGTTCCGCAAGTACTTCGTGAGTGATATGCACGGCAAGTATCCTTTCCCTGAGGCTACAGCCACCACTCAGGTGCTGGTGAGCGGAGCCAAGGGAGGCGACCAAGCCAAACCGCTGCTCATAGCCGGACTGGTGGGTGGTCTATACGACTTCATCGTGGCTAGCCTCGGTTGGTGGAACGAGAATTTTACGAGCCGTGTGGTTGGTTGGGGTTGCGACCTCGCCGACAAGGCTAAGCTCGTGTTCAAGGTGAATACAGGTGCAGCCGTCCTCGGTCTGGGATATATCATCGGACTGAAGTATGCCTTCTATACCTGCCTCGGTTCACTGGTGGTATGGTGGCTCATCGTGCCAGGCATGAGCGTCATCTTCCACGACCAGGTATTGAACGCCTGGGACCCAGGCATCACCGCTACGGTGGGAGCCATGAGCCCAGAGGAGATATTCAAGGCTTACGCTCGCAGCATCGGTATCGGTGGCATCGCCATGGCGGGCATCATCGGCATCATCAAGAGCTGGGGCATCATCAAGGGTGCCGTTAGCTTGGCGGGCAAGGAGCTCAAGGGCAAGAGCGACGCAGACAAGGACGTGAAGCGTACCCAGCGCGACATCTCATTCAAGATTATCGCCGTAGGTTCACTGGTTTGCATCCTCGTCACCTTCCTCTTCTTCTGGTTTGGCGTGATGGATGGCAATCTCCTCTTCGCCATCATCGCCATCTTGCTGGTGGCAGCCATCGCCTTCCTCTTTACCACCGTGGCAGCCAATGCCATCGCCATCGTGGGCAGCAACCCTGTATCGGGTATGACGCTGATGACACTCATCTTCGCCTCCGTAGTGATGGTGGCAGTAGGATTGAGAGGTCCTGGCGGCATGTTGGCAGCCCTAATCATGGGTGGTGTGGTTTGTACGGCATTGTCTGTGGCTGGCTCGTTCATCACCGACCTCAAGATAGGTTACTGGTTGGGCACAACGCCTAAGAAGCAGGAGGGATGGAAATTCCTCGGCACCTTGGTTAGCGCAGCCACCGTGGGCGGTGTGATGATGCTGCTCAACGAGACTTACGGCTTTGCCTCTGGTTCGCTGGCAGCCCCTCAGGCTAATGCGATGGCAGCCGTCATCGACCCACTGATGAATGGTGTGGGAGCACCTTGGATTCTCTACGGCATCGGAGCCGTCCTCGCCATCGTGCTCACCTATTTCAAGATACCTGCCCTAGCCTTCGCCCTGGGTATGTTCATCCCATTGGAACTGAACGTGCCATTGCTCGTAGGTGGTGCCATCAACTGGTATGTTACCTCTCGCTCTAAGGATGCCAAGGTAAACAGCGAGCGTGGCGAAAAGGGTACGCTCATAGCCAGCGGTTTCATAGCCGGTGGAGCCTTGATGGGTGTGGTTAGCGCCCTCTTGAAGTTTGGCGGTATCGAATGTTCGATAGCAGATGTTTGGTGGAGCAATCCACTCTCCGAGGTATGTTCGCTCATCGCATACATCCTCTTGATAGGATTCTTCATCCGAGCTACCAAGAAATAAAATTCTTTATTAAATATTACATTAAATATTACGAGAAATGAAAAAAGCCGCTGGCACGTGATGTGTCGGCGGCTTTGCATTTGTACTTTGCCTTATATATAATAAGGTGTAAATCTTCTAACTGATGAAGTCCATAGGCTTCACTCCAAATTGCTTCTGGAAGCACTTAGCAAAGTAGCTAGGGCTACTGAAGCCACACATATAGCTTACCTCGCTGATGCGATACTGTCCGTCTTTCAGAAGTCTTGCGCCCTTCTTCAGCTTCACGAGCTGTATCATCTCATTTGGCGTTACATCTGCAAGACCCCTAATCTTATTGAAGAGCGAGCTGCGGCTCATGCCCAGCTTGCCGGCAAGGAATGCCACATTGAGCTCTGGGTTAGCCACATTCTCCTCGATGATCTGCGTCATCTTCTCCAAGAACTTATTGTCGGTCTGCGAAGGAGCGATATCGCTGATAGGCTCCAGTGGCGTGGTGGAGAACTTATTGAGCAACAGTCGGCGCATCTCCATCAGATTGTTCACACTCGCCTCCAGATACTTCATGGAGAATGGCTTTTCGATGTAGATGTCGGCACCGCAGTTCATACCCTCGGTCTTGCTGGCATCATCGGTCTTAGCCGTGAGCATGACGAATGGCAGATGAGAGTAGGCAGCATTCTTGCGCACTCGACGGCAGAACTCTGGTCCGTCCATCTCTGGCATCATCCAGTCGCTGATAATCATCGACACATCATGTTTCTCCAGTACTCGGAGGGCATGGCGACCATCCTCGGCAGTAAGCACCATATAAGTATGCGCGAAATGAGCCTTGACAAACTGGCGCATATCCTCGTCATCGTCCACGATGAGCAGTGTAGGCAAGAGTCGTGCCTTTTCCTGATTCTCTAGGGTTGGCGCCTTCTCGTCCAAGCCTTCCATGGTGGCATCGACAGCCTCCTCATCTTCCTGTCTTGGCACCATCACCGTCTCGTCTGCCTTCTCCACGAGCGCATCTGGCTGGTTGATAGGGAGCGTTACGATGAAGCAAGCACCCTCGCCTGGTTTGGATTCCACCTCTACCCTGCCGTGATGGGCATCCACCAGATTCTTCACGATGTTCAGTCCGATGCCCGTACCCGGCTTGTTGTCACGAGCCTGATAGAAGGCTCCAAATATCTTCTCCTTCTCGTCCTGGCTCACACCCATGCCGTTGTCCTTCACCTCGATGGCGAAATGGTCGGCATCCACCATGCGACAGGATAGGCGCACATAGTCCTTGGTATATTTGTTGGCATTGGTCATCAGGTTGCTCACCACCTTGGTGATAGCCTCGCTGTCCAAGATGGCAGCAAAGTCATCGGCAGGATATTCCATCTCGAAGCGGATGCCCTTCTGCTGGAAGGTTGGCTCAAAGCGCTCTGCCACGGCATGGAGCAATCGAGAGACGTTCTGCAACTTGAAGTGTACCTGCATGCCCTTCTGCTGCACCTTGCTGAAGTCGAGTAGCTGATTGACGAGCAACAAGAGGCGCTGCGCATTGCGGTCGATGACATCGAGCGTCTGCGTCATAGCCTCGCTGCCCTTTACATTCTGGCTCAACTGCGTCCACTGTTCCTTCAGGCTCTCCAGCGGGCCGATGATCAGCGTAACTGGCGTACGAATCTCGTGGGCTATCATGGTGAAGAAGCGCAGTCGGGCATCTCTCATCGCCTGCTCTTGCTTCTCCTCCAGCTGGTCTAGCTCTTGCTGATGGCGACGTTTCTCTCGCTTCAGTCGGCTCTGGCTTATCCAGAAGATGAAGTAGCCGATGATGATGAGATAAAGTATCTTGGCAGGCAATGACCACCAGAATGGTGGATGCACCACAATCTTGAGTTGCGCCTCGTTCTTAGACCACATGCCATCGTTGTTGGCTGCCTTCACACGGAAGGTATAGGTGCCAGCAGGCAGGTTGGTATAGGTGGCACGATGCTCATTGGTGAGTATCCAGTCCTTGTCGAATCCCTCCAACTGATAGCGATACAGATTCTTCTCTGGCGATACATAGCTCAGGGCGGCAAAGGAGATATTAAACATATTCTCATCATGCGAGAGATTGATTTCGTCCACATGATTCAGCACCTTGGGCAGTGCATTCTCCTCATCCTCTTCCCCATCCATGTCCAGATGGTCAAAGAGATTGATGGATGTGATAGCCACGGGTGGCAACACCTGGTTGATCTTCACCTGATAAGGATAGAAGGTATTGAAGCCCGCTGAGGTACCGAAGTATACTCTGCCGTCAGATGCCATCAGTCCGCTATTAGGCATAAACTGATCGCTGCTGAGACCGTCATGTCTATTAAACATCTTGGCTTCCTCGCCCGGCACATACTTCACGATGCCCCTGGTACTGCTGAGCCAGAGCTCGCCTTGATAAACGACGATGCTGGCAAAGTCTTGGCTCGGAGCCTGGATGGCGATGCGCTGGAAGGAGTCGGTCTTTGGCTGATAGAGGCAGAGTCCGTGGTTGGTAGCCACATAGAGTTGCTGTCCCCTGCTGCCTCGGCGCACACAGTTCACCTGGTCGCTGCTGATGGAAGTGGAGTCGCCCTCCACATTCTTATATTGTTTCCAAGTATTGTTCTTGCGATAGCACCACAAGCCATTGCCCTGAGTGGCAAACCATACATTGCCCTGCTTGTCTTCATCGATGTCGATGGCACATCCCTTGATAGGACCTACTGGGCGGAATATCTGTGCATTCTCATCCCACAGGTTTACCTTCTCCAGGGAAGAAGCCCACAGGCGGTGCTTGCTGTCACGGAAGAGACAATAGCAACTGCCCCCTTCCTGCTTGCCGTCAGTGGTATAGCTCTGTAGGGCTCCTGTAGAGATGCTCATCTTGAAGAGTCCATTGCCATAGGTTCCCACCAAGAGGTCATCGCCCTCGGCTAAGAGTCCGTGAACATTGTATTTGCCCATGACCGAGCGAGCAGGATAGTTCACAAACTTGTTGGTGGCAGGATCAAAGCAGTCCAGTCCCGCATCATCGGTAGCTATCCAGATGCGATGCTGGGCATCCTCCACAAATCTGCCCACCACATTGCCTCTCAGCCCCTCATAGCTGGCTTGATAAGGAACGAATCTATTTTCATATATCTGGGCTGGGATATAATTCACGCCCCCATAGAAGGTGCCCACCCAGAGTCCGCCTTCCTGGTCGCCTGCGATGCCATATACAAATCGCTCGGCGGTACTGCGGCTCGGATTGTTTACCTCAGAGAGCATGCGCCAGGAATGGTCTTGCAGGTTATACTCCACCAGTCCGTCGTCACTTCCGATGAGGGCAAAGCGCCCACGGTCATTATAGAGTTTGTGGATATGTTTCAGCACATTGGTCAGCGTAGCGCTCATCAGCATTTTGGTAGTGCCATCGGGCATCACCTGATAGAGTCCCTGGTCCCAGGTGCCCACTATGATGCTGCCATCTTGCAGTGCCATCATTGCCATACCCGATAGTTGGGTGGCATCGCCATGCAGCTGGACGGGCTCGAAGGTATCGGTCGACTTATTGAGACGAGCCAATCCTCCATTCCGCGTGAAACTCAATGCCCACACCTGGTTGTTGACATCCACCAGCGTGGCAGCCACCCTCCCCTGCAATGACTTCACGGGATAAGGAATGCACTCATGGTTAGCCAGATTATAGCGAAACAGTCCCTGACCCTCGGTAGATAGCCAAGCATTGCCTTCGCCATCCACCATCACATGGACCACGGTAGAGGTAATCTTATCGCTCACCGGCTGGAAATTGCCCGTGGCATAACTAAAGAAGTAAGCGCCATGCGCGCTGCCGATAATCAATCCCTCATCACAACCTGCCAAGGAGCAGACAAACTGGTCCAATCGGCTATGCGGATTATTGAATAGTTGCACCGAATAGCCATCATATCTACAGAGTCCATTGTCGGTACCAAACCACATAAATCCGTCCTTGTCTTGCACGATGGTTCGCACGGCATTACTAGGCAGTCCCATGTTCATGGTGATGGAACGAGCCTGCTGGTCGCTCACCCCCTTCTGGGGTCCAATAGAAGATGCCTCTAGTTGTGCATGGACTGTGGATAAGCCCAAGCACCCTAGAAGCATCAATGTTATGATCTTTCTTATTTCTTTCATAAATGAATGTATCAAATCAATGTATTTATCAATAAGTTGTTAATTGTACTGCAAAAGTACAAAAAAAATCTTACTTTACCATGATTTGATATGGAAATTTGCGAGAAGAAGGGTCAAGAGAGTGTTCTTTAGGGGCACCCATCACCACGAGATACACCGCCTTGAGGGGCTGTTCCTTAGTTACGGTGAGGGATACCTTGCCCTTCTGAGCCTCTGCCATCGGCGTGTAGACACACGCATCGTTATCGGCTCTCACGCCCACCAATCCGTAGCGATAGCCATTGCTGCTCAGCGCCTTGAACGCCACGGCCAGCTTCTTGCCCGCCTTTGGCACAGCCAGGCGAATGGCGTTAAATCCATAGTTCTCTGGAATGCTAGCCGTATCGGGCTGCATCCATCCGTTCTTCAGCTTCTGCATCTTGGTATCAAAGGTGCAAGCGTATGGGCGAGTCTCCTTCTTGGCATACTGGAAGTCGAAGTTCACGAGATGGCGATAGCAGTCGAACATCTCGTTGTTGAATGCCTGCTGCGTCATCTTGTACTTTCGCTTATAGGTTACCACTGGGTCTTCGCCCTCCTTGCCCTCACGATATAGCTGGGCGATACTCTCCAGTCCGTGCTTCTCCGCCCACCATTCGATGACGTAAGGTGAGTGATAGATATTGTCCAGATGCAGGAATCCCTTGTGGGTCAGGCTGCGGAAGGCATCGAAGTGATATTTCTCGTCGGTTATCCAGTCTGGATTCACTCGCCACAACATCCACTGCGAAGTCATCTCAAAGAATCCACTGCCGCCCCATGCCTCGCCAGCACGGTCGGCCATAATCTGGAGCTGGAAACTATGTCCCAGTTCGTGAGCCAAGCAGTTGAGTTTCTCGTCCTGTATGCGGTTAGGCGTTACCCAGAGCGCCCCGATAAAGTCATCGTAAGTGCCACCGTAAGCCGTGCCTTCCAGTGAGTAGTTTACCATCACCATCATCTTGTATTGGTCGCAGATGCTGCCAGGCAGGGAGAACTTCAGTGTGTCTCTGAAGAAGTGGTAGAAGCGCTCCACCTTAGTCTCCAGATTGCCCAGGTCGAAGCTCATCGGCTGTCCCTGCAATCGAGGCGGATTCTTGGTATCATCGCCAAATGGCTTCTCCCAGAAGTACACGATATTCTGGGTCTGCGCGCTATGTCGCCAGCTCCATCGGCTATTGTCATCATTCAGATCGAATGGCTTGAGCGAGTCGGGCACGAAGATGAGTTTCTGGGATGCCGATACGGGGTTGGTAGGTCGCTGGGCAGGAGCCTCCGATGGGTCCTGTGCCCATCCCTGCATGGCAGATGCAGCCAACAGCAGGGAGAGTAAGATTTTCTTCATATCAATTTTAATCATGTTAGTTTCAGCCCACAAAATAACAAAATCTTTCTGATATAAGCGAGCAAAATAGTACAAAAGAATGAAAAAATCGTAGTAAATCCCAATTTTAGGGCTAATTTGCACCTTCAAAAGTGCAGATTAGGGCACAATGTGCACCTTGGAAGGTGCATATTGTGTTAACTTTTGTAAACCCTACTGCAACTTTTGTCGGATTTCCGACTGTTTTTGCAGTTAAAGCCCATTATTTTGCTCAATTTACACCTTGGAAGGTGTATTTCATCTAAAACTAGCAATTCCAGTTAAATTCTTTACTAAACTCCGCCATCATATCCTCAAAGTCTGTAGCCTCTCCTGTACGAGCATATTCCTGCTCTGCCTCCATCACACTTGCTATATATTTTTGCTGTAGCAGATGAATGTGCAAAAAACACCGCACACCGCACAAAATCGCTATAAAGCACTATATAATAACATATTACACGAGTGCGGTGTTATCAAAACACCTCACTAACACCGCACAACACCGCACACTTTCTCCATCTATAGTTTTTGCCCAAAAACTGGGACTCTCCCCCTCCCAGTATTACTTGCTTAGTGCGGTGTTGTGCGGTGTTAGTGAGGTGTTGAGCCAACACCGCACAGGGGTAAACTCCCTGTATCACAGCAGCTTTACCCATACTTAGTGCGGTGTGCGGTCAAAAACGCAAATCCATTGTCTACAGGAAGCATCTCATCTACTAAATATAGAAATAAATATAGGAAATAACCATCCCCGATGCTTCAAAATCCCTATCCTCCATCTCTAAAAAAGTTCCTCACTAGGGCACGAAAGTGCCCGTGCCGAGGGCACTTCTGTGCCCTGCCTAGGAACTTTTCCAGATATCAGCATCAGTCATCGAAAACACCAGCAGGATTGGTCTAGCCAACGGCTACCTTACCCTCATCAGCAGGTCGGTGCCAGAGAACTTCACACGATAAGGCCATTGCTCATCATTGGTCTCATCATCATCCCAGGCATTGCGATTGTACTGATCTGGTGCAGCGAGCACACAGAGATACAAACGCTCGGTGTTGGCAGGCACATCATAGCTTACACTGCCACTCTTGCCCTTCTGCATCTCGCCATAGTGAGACTTGCCATCCTTGGTGATAGCCACGAATCCATAGCGATAATCGCTCTGCAGATTGCTCTGCTTGTTATAAGAAGTAACCGTGCTCTTGGCATTGCCATCACCATCTACCACAGTGCCAGAGTCGCCTGCTGCCAGTGCCGAACCAGGAGTCAATCCCTCAAGCGTAGCGCTCACCTTGCCAGAAGAAGGCACTTTGAGCGGAATGAGATTGAAGCCCGTAGTACCAGGGCAGTTAGAGTAAGCCACCTGATAATAACCATTGCTCTTATAGAGCTTGGTAGAGTAATTGATGGCTGCATCGGTCTTATACTGATGTACTGCCGCGAAATCATAGTCAGCGCAGTGAGCACTATACTCATACATCTCCTTATAGAGAGTATTGAGGTCGTTATTGCAATAGAGGCGCATATAGGTTTGCACTGGGTCCTCTGGATATTTGCTCTCCTTCCAGATGCGAGCATAAGCCTCGATGCCATGTTTCTGGGTAAACCAGTACTGGAACCAATAGCTGGCATAGCGCATAAACTCATGATTGAAATGGCGATGATGGCTCTTGAGCCATACCTGCACATTGGCATCCTGGGTGAATGCCTCCTGTGGATAATCCTGGAAAGACTGCCACTGAGCACATTGTTCCCAATAAGCACAACCGCCAGCACCATTTTCCCCAAATCCATAACGGAAGCCAGCAGGCACAAGCTGAGAACCATCAGCTCTATCTATTGGCGTAGCCTCACCCGTGAAGAGCTTGTCGGCAGAAACCTGATATTGGAAAGAGTGTCCTATCTCATGACCGATGGTTGAACCAACCGGCTTGCAGGTAGATGGATTTACCCAAAGGGCACCTATCTTGTCATCATAGCCGGAACCAGTAGCAAGCCATTCTGTCTGATAAAGGAGATAAATCTGCATCTTATGATTGTCAAGGACCGATTTTCCCTGTCCGACAGTTGCCATACCGAGTTTCTCTACATTGGTCTTATAGAACTGCTCAGCCTTCTGCAACAAGTCATCAATATCCACACGCAAAGCCTCCGGTACAGATTCTGCATTAGGATTATCTCCAAAGCCAGGCTCCCAGAACACAAAGAAGTGCTCGCTCTGCTTCACTCTCCACCACGACCATCTGGCATCGCTGCGGAGCATATACTCCGGTCCCTTCTCAAATCCCTCATTCCATGTACCAGGAGTAAGATACTTGGCATAATTGACAATTTGGGAAGGATTCATCGTCTTGACGGCGTTAGGATTAGGTTTCTGTGGTTCATCACCAGAGCCCTCTGTACTGCTGCAAGATGTAACCATCCCTGCCAGCAATACCATAAACAATAAGAATGCTTTTTTCATTATTCTATTGATTTAATATAAGAATGTTAGTTTCTGACCGCAAAGTAACAATAAAAATCACAAACATTCTAAAACAATCATCCAAAAGAATAAGAATATCGTATAACATCTAAAAAATACCGCTTAGTTATCCATTTTTCAGACAACTAAGCAGCAACTTGTTGGTTATCTATTAAATTGTCGCAGCAAATTACGAGGATCCTTCCTCATATCCCACAAATCCACAACAATTACAATATCCGACTTAACATCAAATCTATAAATCAATTTGAAATTCTTCCTAATAATAGCACCTCTATAGGGAACATAAAACCAGAAAGAAACGGCTCTCGAGCATAAGACAAAGGATATGTCAATACTTGTTTGTAAAAAGCATCCAATTCCACTTTCCATCTCTTTGCAGCAAGAGACCCATATTCACTCCTTGCAAATACTAGTTCTTCCTGAATCTTAGCTTTAGCCTTAGGTAAAACCTTGATTCTTACCATTTGAACTCCTGCTTAAATTCCGCCATCATATCTTCGAAGTCAATAGCCTCTCCTGTTCTGCTATATTCCTCTTCTGCATCTCTTACGCTTGCAATGCATTCTTGCTTGAAGGTATCATACGACAAAGAAGGATGATAGTCTACAGGAACTTCTACTGTCGATACTTGATGCAACGGAACTGACTCCTCAACAAAATCGCCTTCCATCTCTGGATATATATATTCTTTACTCATAATACAACAATTTAAATTTTATGCTGCAAATTTAAGTTCTTTTATTCAAATAACCAAATTATTTCTCTAAAAAATTCATTATTATAAAAAGAAACTGCCCGATAACCAGTTTTCTATGGCTATCGGGCTGTAAAACTAATTATTTCTCTGTTCCTTCATAAGGAGCGCCATCCAAGTTAGGACACTTATTCAACTCATAACGAGGAACTGGCATCCAATACATAGCATCACGGAAGTTACGCTGCTGGAGCACAGTCTTATCATGAGAATAGAGAAGAGTACCATCCTTCATCTTATAAATCTTCATAGCAGTAGGAAGATTGTCACCCGAATAAACTTCCGGCATCTTCTTCCAACGACGGAGATCGAAGAAGCGCTGTCCCTCGAACATCAACTCTGCACGACGCTCGTACTCATACTCCGCACGAAGGTCTGCACCTGTAGCAGCTGGCAAATGAACACGCTGACGCACAAGATTGATATACTTCAATGCCTCATCCTTGTTGCCAAGTTCCATCTGACACTCAGCATAGTTGAGGTAAATCTCAGACAAGCGGAAGAAAATCCAAGGAGTAGTATCTACCTCATCTTCCTGATCAGTATTATACTCAGGATTCAAGAACTTCTTCATATAATAGCCCGTCTTGGTAGCATTCCAATACTCATCATCGGTATTACAAGCAGAAGAGTTACCGCCCTTAACACCTTCTTCACCTGGCTCAAAGATGCCAATGGTTCGATTATCATCACCATAGCCCCACTTAGAACCATCATAGATGAAGTTAGCATAGAAACGCATCTCTCTACCCTCATAAGGAGAATCTGTTGTTGCATCGATTGTTGCATCCTTATAAACTACCTTACCGTCTTCTACAGTAGCCTCCTTGATAGCATAAGACTTAACATTTTTCATCTCAAACTTAGAGCCATCTGCATTTTCAAACATATTTGCAGCATTGTAAGTTGGCAACCAAACACCCCAACCATGACCACCGGCAAAGGCACCCATAGGAGCTTGGAAGAGATAATTCAATGCACCTCCTTCTGGGTCTTTGGTATTATACAACTTCTGAAAGATAATCTCAGGATTTTCTATATTGTAGAACAATGCCGCATATTCATCTGCACTATTCACTGAAGGCAGACTATATACATTGAGGTCGATAACCGCCTTATTTGCATCAGAAGCAGCCTGCCAACGTTCCTTGGAAGGAGTGCCAAACAATGGGCTAGCCTTATAGAGCAAAGTACGAGCCTTCACTGCTAGAGCTGCACCCTTGGTAGCACGACCGAAATCATCGCTAGAGCTATAAGCTGTAGGCAAAATCTCAGCTGCACGATCGCAATCCTTGCAGATAGAATCAGCCACCTCATCCATAGGAGCACGAGTTTCCTTCCACTCTGAATTAATATCCTGAACATGATAAATCAATGGCACACGACCATACAGAGAATACAACTGATGGTAGAAAAAAGCACGGAGGAAGTAAGCCTGCCCCTCTATCATTTTTTTCTTGGTTGCATCCGAACTTCCTTCTGTTGCAGGTACACCACCTATATTATCCAACAATTCGTTGACTTGCTTGATTGCCTTGTAATAGAAATGCCAAGTATTACCACGTGCTTCTGAATAACCCACATTATAGTTATCGCACGATACATTGCCCATGGTATACACCTCTGTAGCATATCCTGTACGATGGTATACATCATCCGTATAGCTACAGAAAGGAACTCCGTTTTCATTCTCACCTTCTACATAGGTATAGCAATCGGTAAGAGCTGCATTAGCTAAATCGACATTGCTCCAAACTGCCGCATCAGAAATCTTATTGCGTGGGTCTACATCCAAGAAGTCCGAGCAAGAAGCCATTATCAAAGCCGCACATACGACGGCTCCCCCTTTGAATATGTTATATTTCATATCTGTCTTATTTTATGAGTTTATTAGAAAGCTAAGTTAAGACCAAATGTCCATGAACGCTGGATAGGATATCCCTTGATACCAGCTGTCATTTCTGGGTCGAAGATCTTCACACTGTCAATGGTGAAGAGATTGTTACCATTCACATAAATGCGCGCATTGGTCAAACCTACATGCTGAATCAAAGTCTTAGGGAAGGTATAACCTATCTCCAATGACTTCAGACGTACAAAAGATGCATCACGCAACCACCAGTCTGAATCCAAAGAGTTTCTGGTATCAGTCTGTGATACGCTCATAAAGGCACGTGGCCATTTAGCACTTGCATTTTCCTCAGGAGTAGCATCCTCTCTATAACGACCATCATAGAAATCCTTCGCCATATTCATGGTTGGCTTTACTAAAATCTGAGCATCTGCCTGACCCTGGAAAAAAGCAGTTAAGTCGATACCCTTCCAAGAACCACCAAGCGTCAATCCAAACATCCAACGTGGTGTAGCACCCTTATCGGTACGAACCGCATCATCCCAAGTAATCTTTTTATCACCATTGGTATCCTCATAAATCAAGTCGCCAGGCTTAGTACCTTCCAAATGAATAGAATTGTCAATCTCTTCCTGAGTCTGATAAATTCCCTTAGCATGATAAAGCGTATAACCATCAATAGAATGACCCGTTACTCGCTGCCACTCAGGAGTCTTGGTAGCCTCATCCATAAAGATGACCTTATTCTTAGCATAGGTAACATTGGCTGTTACATTCCAGCTCCAATCGCCCTTATGGTCTCTATAGAAAGCTACAGCCTCAAAACCTGAGTTGTTTACCTTTCCAAGATTCTCTGAAGGCAAAGTCAAACCTGTATAAGTAGGAACAGAAGCATTACGGGTAATCAGGATATCACGACGCATAGACTTGAACACATCGAAATCCAATCCTAGGATACCACCCAAGAACTGTGAAGAAATACCGACATTCCATGTCTTAGCTGTCTCCCAAGTAACAGATGGGTTAGCCACAGTAGTAGCATACACACTTTGAGACAATGTTGGGGTAACTCCAAATGCATACAGATTGCCACCACGATATGTAAAGGTTGACATATACTGATAAGCTGAGATATTATCATTACCCATTACACCATAAGATGCCTTCAACTTCAAGAAATTGATAGCCTTGGCCAATGGTTTAAACCAGCTTTCCTCAGACATCACCCAACCTGCGGAGAATGAAGGGAAGAGTCCCCATCGATGACCCTTGGCAAAGTTCATGGAGCCATCATAGCGCAAAGTAGCCTCAGCCAAATACTTGTCCTTATAATTGTAATTTACACGACCGAACCAGTTCTGGCGAGCAAACTCATCAGAATAACCGCCATTGTCCTTATCAGAATCCTTGGTTCCACCATAGTTCAAATCAGGAAGAGCTGTAGACAAAAAGTTCTTGCGATATCCGTCCAAGTAATTGTACTTATACTTCATCTGCTCATAAGAGACGAAGGCATCAACCTTATGATCACCAAAAACACGAGTATAGCCAATGCGAGCATTCAGAGTGATACGATCTGAATTGCTAGACCAGGAATCAACAGAGATACTTCCTGTGGAACTGCGCAAGTTATCATACTCCTGTGTTTCTGAATTGTACTGATAGATATCAAATGGATTGTTCATGGTCTTGCCATTATTGAACTCAAAGTCCAAGGCAGCATATCCCTCTGCATACAAGCCCTTGGTGAGTACATCCAAATCTACATGAACTTTTGGTTTGAGATTTAATGTATTATTGGTTGTTGTACTCTTACCTGGAATGTCAGAAATCATCAGCACAGCATTGTTGGTTACACCATCAAATCCCTTGCGCAACAATCTGTTAGGATAATAAGGAGCAGACATAGGGTTGGTGGTCAAGAAGTAACCAAACATATCCTCGGTAGAGCGAACGCCACGATCACGAGTCTCACGACGACCCAAAATGTCCATGCTCAACTTGATGCTCTTATTGACCTGTGCATCCAAGTTGGTGGTAAACTGATACTGCTTGTACTTCTGAGGACTATTCTTATAGATTGGGTCCTGCTGCATATACTGTACAGATGTATAGAAAGACATCTTCTCAGAGCCACCACTTACAGAAAGGCTGTGCTGGGTATTGGTAGCCCAATCCTGAGCCACAGCATCCCACCAGTTGGTATCAGGGAAGCTAATCTGGTCAGAACCATCCTTAATCTTCTGCAATGCAGTCTCTGGATAGGTAAGCGTTGCACCTCTAGCCTTATCAAACTCATTGGTATAGGTAGCATACTCATAGGCATTGAGCATCTTAGGAATGCGAGTAGGCTGAGAGAAAGATACAGTACCATCATACTTCACCTGCACCTTGCCTGCCTTACCACGCTTGGTAGTAACAAGGATAACACCATTGGCAGCACGGGCTCCATAGATGGCAGCAGAAGCATCCTTCAAGATAGAAATGCTCTCGATATCATCTGGATTCAAACGACCAAATGAACGATCGGCAACACCATCCACAACAATCAGTGGAGAGGTATCGCCCAATGTGCCCTTACCACGAATCAAGATGCTGGCATCATCTGCACCTGGCTCTCCAGAACGGGTATTGGCAATCACACCGGCTGTCTTACCAGCCAATACATTAGTAATATTAGTAGCAGCCATCTTACTCAAATCATCGCTGCTAATCTGGGATACAGAACCAGTTAAGGTAGCCTTCTTCTGGGTACCATAACCTACTACAACCAACTCATCCAAGAGTTTGTTATCTGCCTGTAATGTAATCTTGCCCCCCCGTGTTGATACTGTCACGGTCTTGAAGCCGATATAAGATACTTCCACAGAGCTCTTGCCATTCTTTAGGCGCAAAACATACTTGCCATCCAGGTCGGTAACAGTACCATTGGATTTGTTACCCTGCTCGATGACACTTGCACCGATGATAGGTTCACCCTGCTCATCTACTACCACACCCTTAACGGTCACGCCATCCTGCTGGACTGCCTGACTCTGAGGTGCTACTGAATTATCGCTTGCTGCTACGGCAGTCATTGTGCCTCCGCAGGCAAGGACCAAACACGCGATGGCTTTCACATAAGCTTGGCTATGTACAAAGCCTAAGAGATTTTGTGTCTGTCTCATTTTTCTAAAAGTCTTTAGGTCTATTATTATTTATTCATTACTTTCTTAAATTTATCCACGGCTGCCTGGATCATGTCGTGGGTGCCACTACCGTCGGTTACGTACTTCTGTACCATTCTGCCGTAGTTGATGGCATCCTTGAGCTCGGCACTCGTGTTCTCGTCTGGCCAACCGGCTCGGCGAAGCAATCCGGAGAGCTCTCTGAGGTCTTCCATTTCGGCTAGGTTGCCTGGGCGCATCGTATTGATGGCGCGGTTCAGGATGGCGGTGTTACCTTCCAGCTCGTCTTGGGTAACCTTCTTCTTGCCCTTCTGCATCAGCTCCTGTGCCTGGGTCATCGCCTTCTGCATGCGCTCATAGCCAAATGGTGCCCATGGGGCATACTCTGGTACCTTGACCGCCATCGCCTGCCATGCCTGCTGGTCTTGCTGGCGCTGCTCGGCTAGGCTGAGGAGTGATTTCAGCTCCGTGAAGTCTACCTTCGCATTCTTCTTGCCCTTCTTGCCCTGGCCATCGGTCAGGCTGATGCGATAGTAGTGGGTGGAGTTGGCATTGCGATAATAATCAGGTTCGAATACCTTGCCATCCATCTTCAGCGTGAGGAGGTTGGCTCCTGCGCCTGTAGTTACGCCGTTGCTTTCACCTGGGGTGATGCTGTTGAGGCGAGAGTCTACATGGAGCGTGGCTTGATTCCAAGTCTGTGCCCCTGTGCCTGCCATCACCAACGGACCATACATCAGCGTGCCTACCCAGGAGGTCTTGAGCGGAGTGCCATCCAGACTAGCCACATCGCTAGAGAGCTTGTCGGCTCCATATTCTATATGCTTGCTGAATGGCATGTCTATCTCGATGACGTCGCCCTGCTGCCAGTGCTTCTGGCTCAGCTCCACATAACTGCTTGGCTGATAGCTCTGTGCCACTTCCTTGCCATTGACCTTGATGGAGAATCCCTGCGTTGCCCAGTATGGCACGCGGAGCTTCATCGTGAAGTCGGCTGCTCCATCGGTTATCTTGATGGCTGAATGCTGGGCTGGCCACAAGCAGTCTTGCTGGATGGTGATGCCCTTTGCCTTCCAATGGAGGGTGGTTGGCATGTAGAGACCTACCCAGAGTGCATCGTCGTTGGCAAAATAGGCTGCCTGCTGATACTTGGTATGGTTCTCTGAGCCCGTGCCGCCGCAGCAAGTGGACTGTGGAGTCTCATTGCCGAATGGCTTGGTGGCGTTGAGACCTACGGCATATTGATAGGTGGTCTCATACTTATCTGGATTGAGCGAACCGATAATCTGATTATACAGGGTGCGCTCGTAATAGTCCATGTAGCGGGCATCATCAGGATGATAACTGTTCAAATCCTTGGTGAGCTTCAGCAGGTTGTAGGCGCAACAGGTCTCGTTGATGTCGGGATTAGCCTCCGACTCGCCTTCCTGCAGTCCGTTGGTTGCCATACTCAGTATCTGGGTATATGGCTGGCGGAACATCTCTCCGTTGCCCACGCCACCCATGGCATACATGTATCTGCCCTGTATCAAGCTCCAGAAGTTTTCTGCCAGATTATAGTAGTATGGCTTCTGGTTGGTCTTGTAGCTGCGCAAGGCTCCGATTATCATCGGGATGTGCTGGTTGGCATGACGGGTGCGGATGTCGTCGATATTCTTGGACAGCGGATCGAAGAACTTAGGGGCATCGAAACAGTTGGCTGCCTCGATGAGCTTCGCCTTTTCTTCCTTATCGATTACCATCTCTGAGAGTCGAGCCAAAGATTCGCTCATGCCTCCCACCTCGCCGGCTATGTACATATCCCACATCTCGTAGCGATTGCCTGGCTTGGAGCGACGCTCGTCCTGGGTGCCGTCTTGCTTCACGTAAGTGCGATAGTGCATTCGGTTCCATACCCAGAGTCCCATGTCCTTGGCGATGAGGAGAGCCTTGTCGCAGATTTCCTTGTCGTCGAAGTAGGTGGCGATGTCGATAAGACCAGCCAGCTGCTTATGGACGGAATAGTAAGGAGCCCAGACCCAGTCGCTGTTGTTGTAAGCGCGGTACATCTCGATGAGGGCGCAGTGCTGAGCGGGAATGGCATTGAGATAGCCGTATCCATACTGCTCAGGGTGCTTCTTATACTCATCGAAGGCTTCCCAGGTGCCCTTCATCTCTCGAAGCTCTGCCTCGGGAGCGAAATCACGAGCCTCCCAGTTGCGCTTCAGTTCCTTATTATATACAAAGGTGCGTTCCTGGCATTCTCGGAGCTCATTCACCATGCGGGTGATGTTCTTGCGGAGGATGGCTTTCTGCTCTGGATTGGTGGCTACGGCGTAGGCTTGTGCTATCGCCGACATATAGTGACCAGATCCATGGCCCTTGAGCTTGGTGTCGGGCGAATCCCAACCATCGCTCTTGGTATAGCCCTCAGTGCTCAGCCCGTAGGTATCACGATAGTTGTAGAGCTGCTGGGTAACATCCCATGAGCATATCTCCCGGATAGCCTCGTCACGATTGTGGGTGAGGCGATTGTCGCCATCCACCGTTACATCAGCAAGCGAGAAGGTGTGAGCCACTTCCTGCTGCGGAGCTGCATAGCCTTGAGCCACCACCTGGACCTGTGCCTTGATGGGATAGCCATTGTCAGTGGTCTCATCGCCGATGACGAATCCTGCCACCTCATATTGGCTGCCTGGCAGATGCTTCTGCACATCCGCCTCGGCTTGCTCTTCGGCAAGTGGGGCATTAGCCCAGCGCACCTGGCGATACTCGGCATAGCCATCGGAATAGGTGACCCAAACTAGATTGGGCAACCTGGGGGCTGTGCCTTGTGGACAATCCACTGATACCGGTGCCACCTTGGAGATGGTGCGGTAGACAGTAGCTGCCGAGGCTGAGCTCGCTAAGCATGCTGCTCCTATTAATAATGTGAACTGCTTTGAATCCATATTTCTTAGGTTTAAAAATGTTTCGAGTTCGTTGTTTATTGTTTCGACTGCAAAATAAGTAAAATTTCGTCAATATGTCTAAAAGTTTCGTACAGAATGATGAAAATATCGTACAAATACCCTTGTACGAGACGATTTTAGCATAGTTTTACACCATTTTTGCATTCAATACACAATTCTATTAGTAATTTTGCAGCACAATTAACAAAACGGATGAAGCGTTAACATAACGCCCCTCCACAACCTATAAAACAAAATAGACAGAAATGACCAAACGACTCCTTTTCGTTGCCACCTTATTATATATAGTGGCTACAGCATCGGCAGAGAGCTATCTCGTGAAATCACCAGATGGCAAGATAGCTGCCACCCTCAATACAGACAATTGTCTCTCTCTTAGTTTTCAATATAACGGCTCCATCCTGATGAAGGAGTCTTCAATAGGTGTAACGCTGAGGGATGGAATGGACATCGGTAAGAACCCAAAGGTGAAGAGCCACAAGCTAGCCACCCATAAGGAGACCATCGATGCTCCATTCTATCGCCAGCAATCTTTCAGCACCGCTTACCAGGAACTGAACCTAGCCCTGAAGAATGGCTTCGGCATCATCCTGAGAGCCTACGATGAGGGAGTGGCTTACAGATTCTACACCCAGCGTGGGGGCAAGACCATCATCCAGAACGAGACCGCCAACTATAACTTTGGCAAGGAGAAGAAGGCTTGGCTCCCCTACACTACCAACGACGAAAAGCCATACGCCATGGCATTCCAGAACATCTATGACGAGACTGCCATCGACACCGCCGAGCAGAAACCAGTTTTCCTGCCAGCCACCGTGGATTGTGGCAAGGCTAAGGTTACCATCCTGGAGAGCGACCTAGTGAGCTATCCGGGCATGTGGCTCCAGGCTGACGGCGACTGCCTCAAGGCCCAGTTTGCCAAATACCCACAGGAGATGGCTTACTATCCATGGCGAGGCATGTCGTATGTGAAGACTACTGCCGACTACATCGCCACCTCCACAGGCAAGCGCACCTACCCTTGGCGCGTCTTCGCCATCACCGAGAAGGATACTGACATGCCAACCAACAACCTGGTATATGCCCTGGCTCGCCCCAACAAGATAGGCAACACCTCATGGATCAAGCCGGGCAAGGTGGCTTGGGACTGGTGGAACGACTGGAACCTAAAAGGCGTCAACTTCAAGGCTGGCATCAACTACAACACCTATTTATATTATATAGACTTCGCCGCCAAGCATGGATTGGAATACATCGTGCTCGACGAGGGCTGGTACAACAGCAAGGAGGCTACCATTCTGAAGCCAATCGACGAGATACAGCTGCCTAAGCTCATAGAATATGCCAACAAGAAAGGTGTAGGCATCGTACTCTGGGCAGTATTCAACGTGATGGACGAGAACTTGGAGAAGATTTGCCAGACCTACGCCGACATGGGCATCAAGGGATTTAAGGTAGACTTCATGGACCGTGACGACCAGACTGCCGCCGAAATGGTGGAACGACTGGCTGCCTGCTGCGCCAAGCACCACTTGATACTTGACCTGCACGGCATCTACAAGCCCATGGGACTGAACCGCACCTATCCTAACATCCTCAACTATGAGAGCGTGTTTGGTATGGAGGAGAGCCGCTGGACCGAGTTGAAGAACGATATGCCTCGATATGACGTAACCTTCCCATACATCCGCATGATGGCAGGACAGGTGGACTTCACCCCAGGAGCCATGCGCAACGGAACCAAGGAAGACTGGCGCGCCATCTACACCAAGCCTATCTCCATGGGCACTCGCTGCCACCAAGCAGCCTGCTATGTGGTGCAAGACAGTCCTTTCACCATGCTAGCCGACTCACCAACCAGCTATGAGGCAGACGAGAGCTATACCCAGTATATCGCCCAGTTGCCAGTAGTGTTTGAGAAGACCCAGGTAGTGCAGGGCGAAATAGGCAAATATATCGTTACCGCCAGAGAGAAGGATGGCAACTGGTATGTTGGAGCCCAGACCAACTGGGACGAGCGAGACATCCAGCTGAGCCTCGACTTCCTCCCTGCCGATGCAGCATACAAGGCTATCATCTTGCAGGATGGCATCAATGCCAACCACGATGCCGAGGACTATCGCATCACCTCACAAGAGGTAAGCAAGAACACAGAGCTCCATCTCCATCTCGCATCAGGCGGTGGATTCGTAATCAAACTCATCAAGAAATAACCTTCTTTTCAAGTAAATTATCTAGAAACAACTTATGAAACATCAAATAATTGTAACATTGCTTATGGCTAGTCCCCTTGCCGTAGCTGCCCAAACAGCAGCTACGGGCAAGGCAGCCTATAACACCCCAGGAGCCGGCAACCCTATCCTGCCAGGCTACTTTGCCGACCCAACGATCAAGAAATTTGGCGACACCTATTATATATATGCCACTACCGATGGTAGCGGCGCTGGTTTCGGACCGGCACAGCTCTGGTGCAGCAAGGACTTCAAGAACTGGACCCTCATGCCGATGAACTGGCCAGACAGCCACTGGATATGGGCTCCCGACGTGATGAAGAACGAAGCCGACGGCAAGTATTACTATCTCTACTGCCAGCCTTGCAAGCTCCATCTGGGTGTGGGCGATACACCTCGCGGTCCTTGGAAGAATGTATTGGGCGAAAGCGAGGCTGTGCTTGTGCCAGACCGCTTTGTAAAGAACGCCATCACTCTGGATGGCCAGACCTTCCGTGATGATGACGGTTCGGTATATATGTATTGGGGCACATGGGGCATCTACAAGGGTTTTGGATGCGGAGCGGGCAAGCTCAATCCCGACATGAAGTCATTCTCCGAGACCAAGCTCATCCCTAACACCGAGATTACCCACTTCTTCGAGGCTCCATTCGTGTTCAAGCGCAATGGCATCTATTACTTCCTCTATTCTTGCGAGCACTGCGAGGATGCCAGCTATCGTGTAGATTACGCCACAGCCAAGAGTCCGCTCGGTCCTTATACCTACCACGGCACTATTCTCAAGACCAATGCCGACGGAACCGTTCACGGTCCGGGACACAACAGCGTACTGCAGGAAGGCGACAACTACTACATCGTATACCATCGCCACGACAATCCACACTCTAACCGTGGATTCCATCGCCAGGTGGCCATCGACAAATTGGAGTTTAATGCCGACGGCACCATCAAGGAGGTAATCCCTACCCACGAAGGCATCGACCTGAAGCCTGAAATGAAGGTAGCTCATAACCTCGCCTTCGGTGCCAAGGTTACAACCTCCTCTTATTATGACAATGATTTCCGCCCAGAATATGCGGTAGACGATAACAACGGAACGCTTTGGCGTCCTCGCACCACGGGGCCAGCTTGGATTCAGATAGACCTAGGCAAGAAGCAGAGCATCAAGAGCATCTGGACCCAGTTTGAGTATGGCACCCAGTTCTATCAGTATCTCATCGAGACTTCCAACGACGGGACTCACTGGCAGGTATTCTCAGACAAGCGCCAGAACCGATTGGCAGGTTCACCAATGGTAGATTTCGGCGAGGCTAAGGCTCGATTCGTGCGTCTTACCTATACGGGTGGACAGAAGAACGGTTTCGGTGGCGCCATCTGGAACATCAAGGTATATGGCACAGCCGAGGATTCTGCTCCACAACAGTGGATTGGCGTAACTGCCGCCGACTTTGACGGCACGGCATGGAAGAACCATGAGGGTATGCTCGGAGGCAAGTTCGCCCTGCTACAAGGCTCGGCTCTACGTGAGCGAGTGGCTGGTAAAGAGGCTATCACCCTACAGCCTAACACCGTCATGGCGATGAATCATCCACAGATAGGCAAGGCTCGCCAACACACCCTGACGGCACAAATATACGAGAACGGCTCATGGAGACAGATGGATGAGAGCGATGCCCGCCTCGCCCTATCAGAAGGCAAATTGGAAATCAAGTCGGGCAGCAAGCCACTCACCCTGACCAACCTGCGCTATTACAACTGGCAGCAGGAGGCAGCCGAGAAGGCATTTGATGCCCAGAGCGACATCGTGCGCAATGACCCTGCCGATGATAACACCAGAGGTTTGGTCATCGACCTCAATGCCGACTACTACAACGAGGGCGATACCGTACCTTTCATCAAGAACGGCAGTCCGCTGGATGTTCACCTCAAGGGCGAGTTCGAGACGCAGCACGATACAGCAGCCATCATCAAGAGCATCGAGGGCAAGAAGGCATTCTGCTTTACGGGCAAGGAGAGCTATCGCAGCAACTTCATGTTGCCAGCCACCCTCCGCGACAACGCTCCATACACCATCGAGGCATGGATTCTGAATCCAGAGATAGCCGAGAATGAGTGTGTAGCCGACTTCACCTCATCACATGACGAACTGGAGAAGCTGATGCTGGTAAACGGCACCGAACCACGCTGCGGTGTGATGAACCACTACGGATGGTACGAGGATGCCGGCTACAAGGAGATGAAGACCCTGGAAGGCAAGTGGCAGCACGTATATGTCTGCTTCGATGGCAGAATCGAAAGCATCTACATCAACGACAAGCTTATCAGCCAGAAGGACATCCAGCTCCTCGTCAAGCCATCGCAGTTTATGCTGCTGGGCAAGAATGCCGAGGAAGCCTGGCCATTCTCCGGCTATCTCCACTCCCTCAAACTCTGGGATGAATACATTCCGAAGAAGTGAATCAGTTTTTAATTAACAGCAAGAGGATACCTTTTATAAAAAAAGTACCTCTTGCATAACAATTAACTATAAAATCATGAAAAGATATAAATTTTTCTTTCTGAGTTCATTATTTATTTCATTTATGGGGAGTCTTATATTCTCAAGTTGTAACGATGATGATGACGATACAGTTAACACCTATTCTGGCTATATTGAATATATAGATCCAGAAACAGTAACACTAGGAATTAAAGTAACGGAGCAACCAGAAAGTACTCCTACTGATATGCCACACATCAAAGATGTCATTCACATTAACAAAAGAGATTATGAGAATTATTCTTTCGAAAAAAATCAAAAAATAATATTCAGCATTATCTCGGCTAAAAGTGAGATAACTCCAGCACTTTACGACTTTTCATTTTGGAATTGTAAAATCAAAATTTTAAAAATAGAATAATATCATATAGCAATGAAGAAGATTTTCATTACATCAGCCTTGGCGGCATTGGCATTGATGCCTGCTTCGGCACAGAAGGTAAACAAAAGTTCGGGGGGCTACCCTATCACTCCAGTACCTTTCACATCAGTAAAAGTATGGAACAACTCGTTCTGGGGACAACGTATCGAGACCTCTCGCAAGGTAACCATTCCACTGGCTTTCAGCAAGTGCGAGACCGAGGGCAGATACAAGAACTTTGAGCGCGCCGCTCACCCTAGCGAGAGTTACGACGTGGGCAAGTTGATGCCTTACAGCTTCGACGATACCGACCCATACAAGACCATCGAGGGTGCTAGCTACGTGCTCCAGACTTATCCAGACCAGAAGCTGAAGGCTTATATCGACAGTGTACTCGACATCATCGGTAAGGCTCAGGAACCTGATGGATATCTCTACACAGCCCGCACCCAGAACCCAAAGCATCCTCACTTCTGGGCTGGCGACACTCGATGGAACATGGAGGAAGACTTGAGCCATGAGCTCTACAACCTCGGCCACATGGTGGAGGGTGCCGTGGCTCACTGGCAGGCTACAGGTAGCCGCAAGTTCCTTGACATCGCCATCCGCTACGCCGACTGCGTGGTCAAGGAGGTGGGTCCAAAAGCAGGTCAGGCTTGCGTGGTACCAGGACACCAGATAGCAGAGATGGCTCTCTGCAAACTCTATCTCGCCACTGGCAACAAGAAATACCTGGACGAGGCTAAGTTCTTCCTCGACTATCGTGGCAAGACCAAGATTCAGACAGAATACTCTCAGAGCCACAAACCCGTATTGGAGCAGGACGAGGCAGTGGGACATGCCGTTCGTGCCACCTATATGTATGCCGGCATGGCTGATGTAGCCGCCCTCACTGGCGATACCGCTTACATCCATGCTATCGACCGCATCTGGGACAACATCGTGAGCAAGAAACTCTATATCACTGGCGGTATCGGAGCCACCAACAATGGCGAGGCATTCGGAGCAAACTATTATCTGCCAAACATGAGTGCTTACTGCGAGACTTGTGCCGCCATCGGTAATGTCTACGTCAACTATCGCCTCTTCTTGCTGCATGGCGAGAGCAAGTATTATGATGTATTGGAGCGCACGCTGTACAATGGTCTTATCTCTGGTGTGAGCATGGACGGTGGTGGTTTCTTCTATCCTAACCCATTGGAGAGCATGGGTCAGCATCAGCGCCAGGCTTGGTTTGGCTGTGCTTGCTGCCCTAGCAACATCTGCCGCTTCTTGCCTTCTCTCCCAGGCTATGTATATGCCGTCAAGGACAGAAATGTATACGTCAACCTCTTCCTCAGCAACTCCTCTCAGCTCAGCGTGGCTGGCAAGAAGGTGAGCCTGAGCCAAGACACCCAGTATCCATGGGATGGCGACATCGCACTGAAGGTGGATGAGAACAAGGCTGGTCAGTTTGGCTTGAAGATTCGTATCCCAGGATGGGTCAAGGGACAGCCTGTGCCTAGTGACCTCTATTATTATAGCGACGGAAAGCGTCTGGGCTACACCATCACCGTGAACGGCAAGAATGTAGCTGCCCAGGTAACAGAGGACGGCTACTACACCATCAACCGCAAGTGGAAGAAGGGCGACGTGGTTCGCATCCACTTCGACATGGAGGCTCGCACCGTACGTGCCAACAACAAGGTGGAGGCAGACCGTGGTTGCATCAGCATCGAGCGTGGTCCTATCGTATACTGCGCAGAATGGCCAGACAACAACTTCGACATCATGAGCCTCCTGGAGAATCAGGACCCTCAGTTTACCGAGGGCAAGATGGCTTACGATGCCTTCATCTCCAAGGACTACAAGAACGTGCTCACGCTCTACAAGGGACAGAACCTGGAGACTCTCACTGAGAATGTACAGAGCCTCGCCTTCGACAAGAGCGGCAAGCTCACCACCAAGGACGAGATCTTGAAGCTCATCCCTTACTTCGCATGGGCTCATCGTGGCAATGGCAATATGAAGGTTTGGTTGCCTCAGGACGTGAAGGCAGCTCGCCCATCAGCTCCAGCCACACTGGCATCTCAGGCAAAGGTGGAGTTCTCTTCTCCTGTTCCAGCCAAGAGCAGCATCACCGACGGTCTGGTACCAGCTGATGAGAACGACCGCTCCATCCCTTACTGCCACTGGTGGCCTAAGAAGAACACCACCGAGTGGATAACCTACACCTTCCCAGAGGCTAAGGAGATTAAGACCAGCACCGTATACTGGTATGATGACCAGCCATGGGGCGGCTGCAAAGTGCCAGACTCTTGGAAGATTTACTACCAGGACGAGGCAGGCAACTGGAAGGAAGTAACAGGCGCAGACGGCTATCCTACCAACAGAGGTGTAGCTAGCACCGTAAACTTCGACCCAGTGAAGACCAAGGCAGTGAAGCTGGAGTTGAAGCAGCCAGAGACACATTCTTGCGGATTATTTGAGTGGAGTGTGAAATAATTCAGAAAAAAGTAGTATCTTTGCACCCGAATTAGTACAACATAAAATGAGAAGTAATATGAAGAAAGCATTATTATCATTGCTCTTGGTGATGGCATCCATCATCGGAGCACAGGCAAAAAATTCGGGTGCAAAGGCTACACAGACTGCGCAGCCAGCTGCTACTCAGGATGCCGATTCGCTCTATGCCAAGGCTCTCCTGCCAGTGGGCACTGAGGCACCAGCCTTCCCTGCCCTGAAGAAGGGTACATGGACGGTATTGGACTTCTGGGCAACTTGGTGTCCCGACTGCCGCCGAGAGATTCCTACCGTCAAGGAAATGTACAAGAAGTATGGCACTCGTGCCAAGTTTATCGGCGTATCCATGGATACCGACAAGCAAAAGCTCGACACCTATACCCAGGCCAACGGTGTGGACTGGGAGCAGTACAGCGAGTTCAAAAAATGGAAGGAGACTCAGATATCCAAGGCATACCATATCAGTTGGTTGCCAACGATGTATCTCATCTCTCCAGAGGGCAAGGTAGCCTATACCACGGTGCTTGCAGAGCGCATGAACAAGAAACTGGCAGAAATTTTCGGTGAAAACTAAAGATATTCATTATATTTAGGCTTAGAATCGAAGATATTCATTAAAAATTGGCTCAAAGCCAAAGATTTCTGCCAAAATATTTGGTGATTTCAAATATTCGCCTTATCTTTGCATCCCGATATCCACTAGTGAGTGGTTGTCGGGATGTACTTTTTTATCAAAAAGTCGAGAAGATTCGGGGTTGACTGGATTTGACGGCGAGATGAAATGGTACGTAAGCACGCGGAGGCTCGTTGGCTACCTCCTAAATCTTAGTGAACAAAAAATTAATTGGCGAAAATAACTACGCTCTCGCTGCTTAATCGAAGTACAGTAGATTAACTTTATTCCGTCACAAGGTGATGGAACGAGACATCGCTCAACGGATGTAGTTCCGAATCTTGTTGGTCAAGCGGTGCAGGCAAATCGGAAATAGTCTAGGTACGCCTCGTTGCCCAGATGAAATTTTAGAGGATAAGGGTATGGTTGGTGGTCCAGGTCTTGTCATACCTCGAAAACCGAAGGCTGGAATAAGCGTGTAGAAAGCGTATGGTTTCCTTGTGCGGACGAGGGTTCGATTCCCTCCAGCTCCACCCTAGAAATAATATAAAAGCTCGCAGGTTTCTTGGTGAATCTGCGAGCTTTTTTATTGTTGGCTAACTTTTTTCGTTAGAGTCCAGCAAACTGAGGCTGTCCGTCACCACCACCTCGTTGATGCCATGCACCTGTGTGGTATCGGCAATGCCTGTGGCAGCAAATGATGATGATGCCATCATCGGATATACAGATTACAGAAACTGTTATCAGTTTTACAGAAAGAAATTTGCAGTGCGCTGCAAATTTTAGCTAAAAAATACAAGAAATTTGCATTGCACTGCATTTTCCTCATAAAAGTTTCGTATATTTGCAGTGCATTTCATTTTTAGCTATCAAGATAGAACATAAAGAGAATATGATAGAACGCAAAGAATATATGAATCTCCTGGAGAAATGGAGAGACAAGAAGGCCATCAAGGTGGTAACAGGCATACGACGCTGTGGCAAGTCATCACTGCTGAGAATGTTCAGGGAAAAACTTATAGCAGACGGAGTGGTCGAAGAACAGATACAGGACCTCAACTTTGAAGATCTTGACAATGAGCCGTTCCTCGACTATAAGGTATTGTACGCGCACGTAAAGAAGAACCTGCGTCCAGACAAGATGAACTATCTCTTCTTTGACGAGATACAGATGGTGGAGAATTTTCAGAAAGTGATAGACAGCCTGTTCTTGCTAGACAACGTAGACATCTACATTACTGGCAGCAATGCCTACCTGCTCTCTGGTGAAATAGCCACCCTGCTCACCGGCAGATACATCGAGATTAAGCTCTTCCCTTTCTCCTTCCGAGAATTCATGCAGACTCAGCCTGCCCATACATCCCGAGAGCTAGCCTATCGCCAATACATCGAGCTGGGTTCCTTCCCATACATCCCTCAAATCAGCCAAGACCGAGAGATGGTACGTGAATATCTGCTTGGTCTCTACAACACCATCGTACTGAAGGATGTGGTGAGCCGCAAGAAGATAACCGACGTGATGATGCTGCAAAGTGTGGTAAGATTCCTAGCCGACAACATAGGCAACATATCCGTCATCAAGCGCATCAGCGACACGATGACCTCTCTGGGCAGAAAGATAACCTCCCATACGGTAGAAAACTACATCTCTGCCCTCACCGACAGCTACATCTTCTACCCTGTGCTGAGATATGATGCCAAGGGAAAGCAGCTGTTGAAGACTGGACAGAAACTGTATCTTGCCGATGTAGGTCTGCGCCAAGTCATCAATGGAACCAAAGGTGGCGACTTGGGGCATGTACTAGAGAACATTGTGTATCTGGAACTAGCACGACGTGGCGGTGAAATCTATGTAGGCAAAGCCGGTGATGCAGAGATAGACTTCGTGGTAATCAATGGCGAGCACAAGGCATACTACCAGGTATCGCTCAGCGTAAGGGATGAGACCACGATGCAGAGAGAGTTGGCGCCCCTGAAATCCATCTCCGACAGTTTCCCCAAGTATCTGCTCACCCTGGACAACGACCCCGTCATCTTCCATGACGGCATCAAGCAAGAATACGTACTCGACTGGCTCATGGAATGATACCAACAACAAGGAATGGCATTAACAACAGATAGGTGAGTTCTATTAACAAGAGAGTGTAAAACTAAACTGTGTCAAGCTACAATAATAGAGTTAACACAGTTTATTTTACACTCTCATACTCTCCAGCATTATTCTAAAAAAGGTGACTATATACGACAATACCCCTAACATAGGGTAGTCAAATTTTTTATTCACAAAGTTTAACTATCTCTCAATAACGATTGATACACTGATAGTTGTGTATTCCCAAAGGCTAAAATCACAAGGTTTTAGCCTTTTCTTGCTCAACGCAAAATCTTGCCAAAGTTAATGTAACCAAGCACCAAAATGATTGGATTATGAAGACGATTAGCTTTGACAATTTCAACTCCGCATTTACACTTATGCAAGTGTTCGATACAGAGAAGAAATGTATCCGTTACCTTGAAAGTAAACTTTGGGAGAATGGTAAGCCAGTATCTCCATACGACCCAACTTCAAAAGTTTACCGAAGGGGTGATGGTATGTATCGTTGTAAGAACACAAGCAAGAACTTCAACATACGAATAGGTACGCTGTTTGAAGGTTCTAAAATCTCTTTGCGTAAGTGGTTTTATGCCATCTATATGGTAACTTGTCACACAAAGGGTATATCTTCTGTGCAGTTATCTAAGGATATTCACGTTACTCAGAAAACCGCTTGGTTTATGACGCACCGCATACGTGAAGCCTTCAAGCAAAACTACAAAGAAAAGTTTGACGGTGAGGTTGAACTTGATGAGACTTTCGTTGGTGGCAAGAATAAAAATCGGCATTGGAACAAGAAAGCGAAGAAATGCCAAGGCAGAGCATTCGTTGATAAAGTTCCCGTAATGGGCATATTGCAGCGTGGTGGTAAAGTTTTCTGTAAAGTAGTAGAAAATACGAGTTACAAGCAGCTAACACCACCTGTGTTGTGTAAGGTTAAGCACTCCGCCACTATATACTCTGATGAGTGGCACGGATATAGGCTTATATCAAAAGTCTATAAACACCACGTTGTTGACCACGGACACGGCATCTATGTTAGTGGTGGCGCATATACGAACACGATTGAAGCCTTTTGGGGAAATTATAGCAAGCGTGCTATCAATGGCATATACAACTGGGTTAGCCGTAAACACATGCAAAGATACTTTGACGAGTTTTGTTTCCGTTATAATACTCGCAACGTTTCTATTAATGAACGCTTTGCGGAGGCTATTCTGCATTGCAAGAGTAGATTAACGTATAACAAACTCACAGCATAATGATTGATAGAACAAAACTGCCTGACTTTCTTCAAGACATGCCCGAAGAACGGCTGAAAGAGATTATGGAGATTGATAACAATAGTGGTAATTTTGATAAGGCTATGGATAAGATGCTCCATACTAACAAGAAGAAAGTCAGAAAGCAAGGCAAGAACTAAATCCTGCCTTGCTATTCCATTACGATTCTGTGTATTGGATTAACTCTTCATTTTCAGAATATACAGCACCAACCGCATGAACTCCATAGACTTTTTCAATGGCTGAGTTTAAGCGTTCCATACGGTCATCAACTATAATAGATTGAAACATATTTTCAAGTGTCATAATTTCTAAATCTTTATGTTTATTATTTTGAACAGTCGCCAAGGTGGGACTTGGCGGTGCAAAGGTACAAAGAAATTATGAGAATAAAGAATGCTAGCAATCCGTGAGGACGCTAGCATTTGTCTTATACCCAAGTAAAATACTGGGTTAAGTCGGAATAGTTAAGAATGTGTAAATCTTTATTTTGAGACAATTCTATTTCATCATTTCGGGCAAACTATTAAATTCCTCATCAACAGCATACATCCAATCGTTCTCTGCAAGCCAAATAAATGCATTGACAAGATTATCTATTGGAACCAAACTATATGACTCTTCGATATATGCATAGTTTCCGTCACTATCAACATAAGTAATACCTTTATCCTTGTCAATTTTCAATTCCCATAAATTCCATTCGTCTGCATCCTCATTTACCAATAAATTGAGGTTAGGTGGCAGCATTTGATACAATCTCAATAGCGACCACGCTGGCAGAATATCGTATGAATCAGTGGGATAATTTTCAGCGTTCTCTTTTTCTTGTAGTACTGAAGAAACGCAGTACTGATGTTTTATCCATACCATATCAGCGGTATCTATGGTATAGCCAACTTCAAGCAATCGTCTTGATTGTTTAGGTGACGTAATGGAAAGTTGCTTTCTAATATTGCTTTTCATTTTCTTCTTGGAGTTTCTTTTTAACCTTAATTCCGCAACACTATTCCAAATATAACTTTTTAAGTTCCTGAGCAACAAAAAGTTGCCCAGGATTTTGCCATGTCAGAATTTTCACTTATCTTAGTGTTGCAAAAAGAAAACAAGCAAAACTCTAATATGACATGGCAAAAATACAAATTAAATCTGAGAAACTCACACCTTTTGGAGGAATTTTTTCAATCATGGAGAAATTTGACTCCATGC
>OOCQ01000166.1_pt1 | contig 59987 bp, 48 predicted proteins | sample 1671121 | NCBI WGS metagenome assembly OOCQ01 (sample SAMN06348124, study PRJEB24527) | human gut metagenome | biome: human gut; feature: ankylosing spondylitis patient; material: feces | host: Homo sapiens | place: China | collected 2015-10 | reverse complement strand
ATCAAGTTTATGCTTTATTAACGAGAAGTTTTCTATAGGGGTGCTGAGTAGTTACATTTCCGCCATATTGTGTTAAAGAAAATAACTCATAGTTTTGTGGGGCACAACTCATAGCTTTGTGATGAGAGAAGCATAGTTTTGTCGATAAGCATCTCATGTATATTCTGACAAGCATCTCATGTCTTTATAACCAACATCTCCTAGCTTTTCGGTAACGGTAACAGTTTCATTTTCCGCAAGTTGAAATTTTTAAAGGATTCATAGAATAATAAATTTAATAAGCAATAGAATAATAAATTTAATATACAATGGAAATCGTTATCAAAAGAATAGCAAAGCAGAATACTTACACCATAGGGCGTATGTATATCTTGAAGGATGAGGAAGTGGAGCGCAAGGTGAACTCTCGCATCTGGCTCCATCGCCTCGTGGGTGCCATCACGGCAGCGAGAGACCGAGAGGAGAGCATTTGGATCACCATCATCTAGTAATTTTTTTCTTCTCACTTACAGGCTGTTAACCAAATCCAAATTTTCCTCTTCGCCCACCAGCCAGATGATGTCACCCTTCTGGAACACATAGTTGGGCGATACGTGGGTCAGGTTTTCATGGCCCTCTTCCAGTCCCACTACCATGCAGCCATACTTGCTGCGGATGCCGCTGTCTATGAGGCTCTTGCCCAAAAACTCGCTGCTGCCGCTGATGATGAGCTGGCGCAGGCGCATCTCTCGCTTCTCTATCTCCAAGTCCTCTGGCAGAAGGTCGCTCTGCAGGCTCTGGTTGAACTTCTGCAGCTGGTCGTCGTTGCCGATTACTTGCAGGCGGTCGCCAGGGAATATCATCATCTTGCCATCAGGGATGTTGAGGCGATGCTGACCTCGGCGAATGCTGCTCAGGTCGATGCCGAAACGCTGGCGCAGATGCAAGTCTCGGAGCGTCTTGCCACACCAAGTGCTGTCTTCGGGCACCTCAAACTCGCTGATGTGGATGTCTCGGTCCAGCAGGCGGCCCTCATAGAGCGGCTTCTTGTTGCCACTCACCTGGGCTGCGATGTCGCGTGAGCGCAGGTTGTGGATGAAGAGACGCTCCATCACGATGCTTCGCTTCTTGATTTGTCGGGAGGCTATCATGAGCAGCACCACGGCGGCACCGATGCAGATGATGAGCGCATTGGCAAAGCGGGTGAGGTAATTGCAGATGTAGAACACGAAGCCCAGGGCTATGATGAAGCGCACCACGATGGTGGCCATCAGCGGTATGCGATTGATGGAGCTCTCCACCCACAGGCGTTTCCACTCGGGGCTATGATTCTTCTTCATCACGATGGCTCGGAGGAATGGGGCTATGAGCACCACGGTGAGCACGCCCGTGATGGCGTTGGCATACCAGTGCAGATGCCAGCCAGGCAGCAGATTGCGCGTCAGCGGCAATACGAAGGCAAACATCAGGGCGATGACTGCCGCCGAGAGTATGCCGTAGGACACGGTGTTGATGGTCATCTGCTTGAGCAGGGAGCGCCACTTGCTCTGCTGCTGCGTCTGGGGATGGCTCATCGCAAAGTGGTTGAGCACATGGATGAGGCGCTCGGGCAGATGTTTTTCCAGCACCTGATAGGTGGGCTGCGCCAGACGGATCATGTAAGGGGTGAGGAAGGTGGTGATGACGCTCACCGCCACTACCACTGGATAGAGGAAATTGCTGATAACTCCCAGGCTCAAGCCTAGCGAGGCGATGATGAATGAAAACTCACCTATCTGGGCCATGGAGAATCCACAGCGCATAGCCGACTTCAATGACTCGCCGCCCAGCATGAATCCAAAGGTGCCTAGCACTGCCTGGCCCACCAATATCGTGCCCACCAGGGCTAGGATAGGCAGGGCATACTCCACCAATATCTTAGGGTCTACCAGCATGCCCACGGATACGAAGAAGATGGCTCCGAAGAGATTCTTCACAGGCTCCACGAGCTTGATGATCTTCTCCGCCTCAATGGTCTCAGCTAGGATGCTACCCATCACGAAGGCTCCGAAGGCGCTGCTGAATCCCACCTGCGTGGACAGTACCGCCATGCCGCAGCAGAGACCCAGCGAAACGATGAGCAGCGTCTCGCCATTGATGAGACGGCGCACCGAGCGCAAGAAGAGGGGGATGGCAAAGATGCCCACGATGAACCACAAAACCAAGAAGAAGGCTATGCGGAGCACCGAGGTGAGCATCTGTCCGCCATCGGGATTGTTGCCACCAGCAATGGCTGATAGCATCACCATCATCACGATGGCGAGAATGTCTTCCAATATCAGGACGCTCATCACCATGGAGGCAAACTTCTGTTGTCGGAACCCCATGTCGTCGAACGCCTTATATATAATAGTGGTGGAACTCATGGCTAGCATACCTCCGAGGAAGATGCAGTCCATCCGGTTCCATCCGAAGCCGTGGCCCACACTGATGCCCAGCATCATCATCGAGAAGACGATGACCGCCGTGGCTATGATGGGCGAGGCTCCCATCTTGACTATCTTCTTGAACGAGAAGTCCAGTCCTAGCGAGAAGAGCGTGAAGATGACGCCGATGTCAGCCCACGTCTTGATGTCGCTCTCGTCGATGACCGACATGGTATAGGGCATGTGGGGCGACACCAGGAATCCAGCCACGATGTAGCCCAGCACCAGGGGTTGCTTCAGTCGCTTGAAGATGAGGGTCACGATGCCCGCCATCATCAGGATCAGGGCGAGGTCTTTTACTAGGAATGGAATTTCGTTCATAAGCTTATCGTATAGAAAAGTTTTAGCGGCATGGTGCCGCTAAAACATTAGTCGTTATACTCTTCTGTTATCTCTGCTATCTTCACGATGGTCTTCACTACCTTCTCCATCACCTGGATGCTCACAAACTCGTGAGGGCCATGGAAGTTGACACCACCGGCAAAGATGTTAGGGCATGGCAAGCCCTTGAAGCTGAGCTGAGCTCCATCGGTACCGCCACGGATAGGCTCCACACGTGGTGGCACACCGCTCTCTTGCATCGCTCTGAGCACGATGTCGATGACATGCATGTTAGGGTCTATCTTCTCCTTCATGTTATAGTACTGGTCGTGGATTTCGGCTGTTACCGTGCCCTCGCCATACTTCTCGTTCATCTTCTTCACGCACTGCTCGATGAAGTCCTTGCGGTCCTCAAACTTCTCACGGTCGTGGTCGCGGATGATGTAGCTGAGCTTGGCTTCCTCGCAGCGGCTCTCGATGCCCAGCAGGTGATAGAATCCCTGGTAGCCCTCAGTCTGCTCTGGGGTCTCGGCTTCTGGTATCATGTTCTGGAACTCCACTGCCAATCGGCTGGCATTCACCATCTTGCCCTTGGCATAGCCTGTGTGTACGCTTACGCCCTTGATATGGATCTTGGCACCAGCGGCATTGAAGTTCTCATACTCCAGGTCGCCCAGGTCGCCGCCATCCACGGTGTAAGCCCAGTCGCAGCCAAACTTCTCCACGTCGAAGTGGTGAGCGCCCATGCCAATCTCCTCGTCAGGATTGAAGCCCACGCGGATGTCGCCATGCTTTATCTCGTCATGGTCTCTGAGGTAGCACATAGCCTGTACTATCTCGGCAATGCCCGCCTTGTCGTCGGCTCCGAGCAGGGTGGTGCCATCGGTCACGATGATGTCCTCGCCCTTGTGAGCCTTGAGCTCTGGAAATTTCTCTACGCTTGATATGATGCCTGGACTCAGCTCGATGTCTTCGCCATCATAATTCTTGATGACGCGCGCCTTGATGTCCTTGCCGCTGGCATCTGGGCTGGTGTCCATGTGGGATATAAAACCTATGGTAGGGGTCTTTTTCTTGGTATTGCCCTTGAGGGTGGCGTAGATGTAGCCCATGTCGTCCATCTCCACGTCGGAGAGGCCTTCTTCCTCAAGCTCATGTTTCAGATACTTGGCGAACTCCAGTTGTTTCGCCGTACTAGGCACGCTGTCGGAGTCTTCGCTCGACTGCGTGTCAAACTTGGTGTAGTTGATAAAACGTTCTACTAAGTCCATATTTTTAAGTTTCGATTTATTATTGTTGTAACGAAGTGACCTCGGTGGGATTCAAACCCACGACCTTCAGAACCGGAATCTGACGCTCTATTCAGCTAAGCTACGAGGCCCTGTTCGCTCCCTATATATAATATTTCACTCCCTATATATAATATAAGGTGGAGCATACATTTTGCAAAATTAATGCTTTTATTTGAATCTGCCAAATATTCGGGCCGCTTTTTTGCAGGAAAATGCATAAAAAGTGAATAAATCTACAGCAAAAAGTAAGAAAATAAGAAAAAATACTATCATTTTGCAAAATATTTAGGAAAAACGCTTGCGGATTAATAATTATTTTGTACCTTTGCAGCACAAAACAAAAACAAAACAATAAGACAAATGAGCAAACTGATAAAACCCGAAGGGTACAAGGCGCTGCTGGATATGCGCCAGACCGAAATGGGTATCAAACTGATAAAAGAATTCTTCCAGCAGAACCTGAGCACCGAACTTCGCTTGCGTCGCGTTACGGCTCCGCTCTTCGTACTGAAGGGCTTGGGCATCAATGATGACCTGAACGGAGTGGAGCGCCCTGTAAGCTTCCCTATCAAGGACTTGGGCGATGCACAGGCCGAGGTGGTTCATTCGCTTGCCAAGTGGAAGAGACTGACCCTGGCTGAGTATCACATAGAGCCTGGCTATGGCGTATATACCGACATGAACGCCATCCGTGCCGATGAGGAGCTGGACAATCTGCACTCACTCTACGTGGACCAGTGGGACTGGGAGGCAGTCATCACTCGTGAGGACCGCACCGTCGCATTCCTAGAGGACATCGTGCGCCGCATCTATGCTGCCATCCTTCGCACGGAGTATCTCACCTGCGAGCACTATCCTCAGATCAAGCCTTTCCTGCCTAAGCAAATCCATTTTGTTCATGCTCAGGACTTGGTGGATATGTACCCAGACATGACTCCTAAGGAGCGTGAGGATGCCATCTGTAAGAAATATGGCGCCGTATTCGTAGAGGGTATCGGTGGCAAGCTGAGCGATGGCAAGAAGCATGATGGCAGAGCCCCAGACTATGATGACTGGAGCACCGTGGCTGAGAATGGCAAGGCAGGACTCAATGGCGATATCCTGATCTGGTATCCAGTGTTGGGCAGAAGCTTCGAGCTCAGCTCCATGGGTATCCGTGTAGACAAGGAGAGCCTGCTCCGCCAGCTCAAGATAGAGGGCGAGGAGGAGAGAGAGAAACTCTACTTCCATCAGCAGCTCCTGAATGACAAGTTGCCATTGAGCATCGGTGGTGGTATCGGTCAGAGCCGTCTCTGCATGGTGATGCTCCACAAGGCTCACATTGGCGAAATCCAGGCTAGCATCTGGCCAGAGGATATGCGCAAGGAATGTGCCGAGGCTGGCATGAACCTGATTTAATTAAGAATTAATGAAAAAATCCCGAGTTTCTCAGATGAGAGGCTCGGGATTTTATCTTCCGCTAGGCTTAATTCTTAATTCTTAATTAAAAATTAGCTCAACACCAGTTTCAAGCTTTGCATCAGCTTACCAATGGCAGGATTTTCCTCCTTCAGCTTCTCCAGAAGCTCACGCTTGGAGAGTATCTTGGTCACCTCGTTGGCTTCAGCCAGGCGATAAGTTAGCTGTAGCTCGTTGTTTTGCAAGCCCTGTACAAAGGTGGAGCGGATGCGGTTCTTGATGCGGAGTATGTCGTCGAGCAAGAGCTGATTGTCCACCACTACCTCGATATTTGGAAAATCCGTAATCTTTGGCACGATAGGCTTCATACGACTGGCTAGGCCAATGAGGTCTTTCACATTTTGTATTCTCAAGCACATGCTTATCCACTGGCCCTCTACCTGCTCTTGGGAGAACGACTGGTTCATCGGCTGCCCACTGGCATTGGCTGCCAGAGCTTCATCTTGCAGTCGGTCTATAGGATTGTAAGCCCTGCGGGCAGATTCCTCAACCTTCTTCAGATTGGCAAAGGTCATTCCGATACCGCTCAGGTTCACGTTCTTGAGCGTGCGCTTCTTGGCTGCCTCTGTAGTAGCAGGAGCGGCTGAGGCAGGAGTGGTTGTAGAGCCGCTAGCAGGGGCGGCGTCAGTTGGGGTAGGAGTGTGCGTGTCCGTAGCGGCAGGCTGGCTAGCCGTGGTGGCTACCTTGCTGCTGCTATCTTGCCCGGCACCTGCACCCTGAATAGCAGGCTTAAGCTGGGCAACAATTTTCTGAAACAGGGATTTTAATCTATGGGGCGTACGCCCCGCACTAGGCACATCTTGGTCTTCAGGCTGAGTGATCTGACCTATCTGTATCAGCGTCAGCTCTACCAGCAGGCGCTTGTTGCTGCTCTGACGATACTGCACATCGCAATCGTTCATCAGCTTCAGTGCCTTATATAAGAAAGGTGTAGGAGCCTTCTGCGCCTGCGCCTGATATTTGGCTTTCTGCTCTTCGCTGGTTTCCAGGAGCGGCAGGGTCTGAGGGTCCTTTGCCATCATCACGTTGCGCACGTGCTGAGCCAAGCCCTGTATCATGTTGCCGCCGTCAAATCCCTTGCCCAGTATGCCATCGAGCACTACCATCATCTCGCTCACCTTGTTCTCCAAGGCAAGGTCTATCATGCGGAAGTAGTTGTCGCTATCCAGCACGTTGAGGTCTTCTATCACCTTCTGGTAGGTGATGTTGCCCTGGCAGAAGCTGGCAGCTTGGTCAAAGATGGAGAGCGCATCGCGCATACCTCCGTCAGCCTTCTCGGCTATGACGGCAAGTGCCTGCTCCTCATACTGGATGCCTTCCTTCTCAGCCACCATCTTGAGGTGCTGGATGGTGTTGGGCACCGTCATTCGCTCAAAGTCATAGATCTGGCATCTACTCAGGATGGTAGGCAGAATCTTGTGCTTCTCGGTGGTGGCGAGGATGAAGATGACGTGCGATGGTGGCTCCTCCAATGTCTTGAGAAAGGCATTGAAGGCAGCGGCACTGAGCATGTGGACCTCGTCGATGATAAATACCTTGTACTTGCCCACCTGAGGCGGTATGCGAGTTTGCTCCATCAGGGTCTTGATGTGCTCCACGCCATTGTTGCTGGCAGCATCAAGTTCAAAGATGTTGTAGGAGCGCTGCTCGTTGAAAGCCTGGCAGCTCTCACACTCATTGCATGCCTCGCCGTCTTCGCGAGGGTGCTCGCAGTTGATTGCCTTGGCAAAAATACGGGCACAAGTGGTCTTGCCCACACCCCTAGGACCACAGAAAAGATAGGCGTGCGCCAGCTTGCCGCTCTTCACTGCATTCTTCAGCGTGGTGGTCAATGCACCCTGTCCAACTACCGAGTCGAAGGTCATCGGACGGTACTTTCTTGCAGAAACTATGTATTCTTCCATTATTTTTTCTTAATTGATGATGCAAAGATAACAAAAAAATATTATCTTTGCAAACAAATTAGGAAATTAATGAGAAAACTCGACAATTAAATGAGTAAAAAGCTAAGTATTATATGGAATTATTTGTCACACTATAAATATCTTATAGTGGTGGTAGTAGGTGTGTTGGTAGTGGGTGTGATCGATGACAACAGCATCTGGCAGCACATCAAGTATAGGCTGGAGATAGGTTCGCTGCGTGCTGAGATCGAAAAGTATGAGGCGCAGTACGAGCACGACAAGCGTCAGCTGCATGAGATGCGCCAAAGTCCCAAGGCTTTTGGCAAGATAGCCCGTGAGCGCTACTTTATGAAGGCTGACGATGAGGACATCTTCGTGCTGAGCACCGACTTGCAGCCAGACGCTCAGTAAGCTGGCTACACCTTATTATATATATAATAGAAGAAACTGGATATATACATATAGAAGAAATAGAGAAAAAAGCGAATGAAACAATTGAGTAAACTACAGAGTGTGATATTCTTGCTGGGAGGCGTGCTGATGGTAGTCGGCGCAGCCTGCTTTGCATTTGGTTTTATCTATCCCAAGATGATGCTCATTACGAGCTGGCTCTTCCTGGCAGGTACCGTGTTGTTTAGCGTGATCCAAGCCATGCAGGTGTATGAGGGACCATCGCTCATCATCCACCGACTGAAGCGCATGCAGTATGTGGCAGACATCTTCTTTGTGCTCTCTGGCATTTCCATGGTCGATACCGTCTATGCCTTCGTTCGCCACTGGTTTAGCAATCAGGAAACATATATCACCTATTTCTACAATAAGTGGGTGGTGTTCCTGCTCATCGCTGCGCTGCTCGAATTGTATACCACGCATCGTATTTCCCACGAATTGAAAAAGGAAGAATGCAAATAAAACATAAATACTTGTAATATTCAATTAAATTGCATAAATAAATTTCTTTAGTTCAATTCTATGTTGTACTTTTGTTCACCAAAAGCGATATACAGAGCATATGAATAAAATAATTTACGCATTCATCACATTGTTGGCGCTCACTTCTTGCGCCAATAGTTACGACATAACAGGTACTTCTAATGTAAGTACGCTGGATGGAAGTATGCTGTACCTGAAGATTTTGAAGGACAATTCATTCAAGAGCATCGACTCTTGCGACGTGGTACACGGACAATTCCATTTCGAGGGCACCATCGACTCCGTGAAGATGGCTAACATCTTTATGGACGATGAGCCTGTACTGCCACTGGTACTGGAGAGCGGCAGCATTACCGTGAAGCTGGACGATACCCAGCAGGTAGTGAGCGGCACTCCTCTCAATGACAAGCTCTTCGGATTCTTCAAGAAATATCAGCAACTGCAGAATCAGCAGCGTGAGTTGATACACAAGCACGACCAGGCTATCATGAACGGTAGCGACATGAGCGTGGTAACTCGCAAGCTCAATGAGGAAGCCATCCGACTCTCTGACCAGGAAGATAAGTTGGTGACATCATTCGTTACCGACAACTTTGACAATGTGCTCGGCGCAGGTGTCTTCTTCCTCGTAACCATGGGCAATCAGTATCCTATGCTCTCGCCATGGATAGAGGATATCATGAGCAAGGCTACCGACACCTTCAAGAACGATTCTTACGTGAAGGATTACTACCAGAAGGCACAGGAGAACCAGTCCATCATGAATGGTACTCACGAGAGCCAGATGGGAGCACCGATGAACGATGCTGCCCAGATGGGAGGCGAACCACAGATGGAGGCTCCGCAGGTGAACCCAGATGCGGCACCAGCGCCTACGCCAAATGACTTGGCTAGACCTACCATCCCAGAGAAAAAGCAATGATAATAGAAGCTAGATATTAACAAGCTGAATATTAAGGCATGAAGATATTAATAAAAGGTGGAACCATCATCAATGAGGGGCGCTCTTTCAAGGGCGACCTGATTGTTGATGGCGAATTTATTTCCGAGATATGTGAAGGAGAGGCTCCCCGTGGCACCTACGATGAAGTAGTTGAAGCCTCGGGGTGTTTCGTTTTGCCAGGTGTCATCGATGACCATGTTCATTTCCGTGAGCCTGGACTTACTCGTAAGGCTGACATCGAGAGTGAGAGCCGAGCTGCCGCTTATGGTGGCGTGACTTCTTACTTTGAGATGCCCAACACCAATCCGCAGACCACTACGCTGGAGGCTCTGCACGACAAGTGGCAGTTGGCAGCCCAGAAGAGTCATGTGAACTATAGTTTCTTCTATGGTGCCACTAACGACAACGTGGACAGTTTTGCTCAGCTCGATGTGCATCGCATACCGGGCATCAAACTCTTCATGGGTTCCAGCACGGGCAATATGCTGGTAGATAAGTATGAGTCGCTGCAGCGAGTATTTGCCACAGCCCAGCAGCTCCAACTGCCGGTGATGACTCACTGCGAGGACACTGACATCATCAACCATAACATGGCAGAGGCAAAAGCTAAGTATGGCGAAGATCCGGACGTAAAGCACCACCCAGAGATACGCAGTGTGGGGGCATGTTATAAGAGCAGCGAGCTAGCCGTGAAGTTGGCTCATGAGAGTGGCGCGCATCTGCACATCGCTCATCTCACTACGGCTAAAGAGTTGGAACTCCTTGACCCCAAACAGAATATTACGGGCGAGGCGTGCGTGGCTCATCTCTATTTCACTGATGCCGACTATGCTACCAAGCATGCACTCATCAAGTGTAATCCGGCTGTGAAGACGGCTAGAGACAGAGCTGCCCTCAGGGCTGCACTGCTGGATGGCAAGATAGCCACCATCGGAACCGACCATGCACCGCATGAGTTGAAAGACAAGCTGGGCGGCTGTGCCAAGGCGGCATCAGGAATGCCTATGGTTCAGTTTTCGCTCGTAACTATGCTGGAATTGGTAGACGAGGGTGTGCTCAGCATCGAGCGATTGGTAGAGCTCATGGCTCATCAGCCTGCCCAGTTGTTCCAAGTCAGAAAGCGAGGCTATCTGCGCCCAGGCTATCATGCCGACATCGTGGTGGTTCGTCCCCATGCGCCTTGGCTGGTTACCCAAGAGGTGATACAGAGCAAGTGCAAGTGGAGCCCTATGGAGGGACATGAGTATCAATGGCGCGTGGAGCAAACCTTCTGCAACGGACACCTTATATATAATAAGGGGGGCTTTGATGCCAGCAGCAGAGGCGAGGCACTGGAGTTTAGATAATAGATAATTGGGATAAATCATAAATTATAAAATAACAATTGGTGCTTAGAAAGACATACGATGTCGCCACCTTGGTGCCCTATATCAACTGGCTCTACTTCTACCATGCGTGGGGGCTGAGCGGCAAGTCCAAGGAAGAAAAACTGAAACTGCGACTGGAGGCAGAGCAAATGCTAGGGATATGGCAGAATGATTATCACACGCACGCCCTCTTTGCCCTCTTCGAGGCTGTGAGCGATGGCGACGACATCATCATAGAGAACAGCGTGAGGTTCCCGATGCTCAGGCAGCAGCATCCTGCGGCTCCCGGTGAGCCCAATCTCTGCTTGGCTGACTTCATCCGCCCTAAGAGTGGTGGTGTGGCTGACCATCTCGGTGTATTTTGCACCACGGTAGATGCTGCCACCACGGAGGCTTATCGCCATGATGAGTATCAGCAGATGATGGCACAGACGCTCTGCGACCGACTGGCTGAGGCTACGGCAGAAAAACTGCATGAGGAAGTGCGCCGCCAATATTGGGGCTATGCGCCTGATGAGCAACTCACCATAGAACAGCAGCACAGAGAGGAGTACCAAGGCATCAGACCAGCCATCGGCTATCCCTCGTTGCCAGATACGAGTGCTAACTTCATTCTGGACCAACTGCTAGACATGAAGCAAGTGGGCATCCGACTCACTGAGACCGGAATGATGACCCCACATGCCAGTGTGTCGGGACTGATGTTTGCTCATCCCAAGGCTCGCTATTTCGAGTTGGGAAAGATAGGCAAAGACCAGTTGGTAGACTATGCACATCGCCGTGGAGTGCCTGTGGAACTGATGAGGACGTTCCTCCAGTCGAGTCTGATCAGGCGATAGATATTCATAGATAGATAATTACAAAATAAAACATGTTGACTCAAATTAGAAAAAGAGAATGGTAGCAAGAATACTAATTCCCATCGTGCTCTTCACGGTGTTGCCCTATCTCTGGATAGACAGGCAATACCTGCACGTGCCAAAGGGATGGAAAAAAATACTTTATTGGGTGCCTGCTGCGCTGGTTATCGGGTATAGCTTCTATCTGATGCTGCTGCCCAATTTCCTGCCAGAGAATCCATTGCTGCTCGACTTATGGTTCGTGACGCTAGCCTTGTTTGCTGTGCCACAGTTTGTCTATGCAGTCTGTAGCTCAGTGGGATGGCTTTGTCGCCGTATGCTAAAGGGCAAGAGAAATTGGGGCAAGTTGACTGGCTTGGTGCTGGCAGTGGTGGCTTTCTTCTGCTTCATCTATGGATTTACCCAGGGATTTCGCAATCTGGAGGTAAAGCATCTCACCCTTTATGTACCCGATTTGCCCAAGTCGTTTGAGGGCTATCGCATTGTGCAGTTTAGCGACTTCCATCTTGGTTCTTACTATGGTTGGCGCAGCGATTTGCCCCAGCGAGATGTAGACAGCATCAATGCCCAGAAGCCCGACTTGATATGCTTTACGGGCGATTTGCAGAATGTTCAACCCTCTGAAATTAAGCCTTATATCCCACTGCTGAGTAAACTCAAGGCTAAGGATGGGGTGCTCAGCGTATTGGGCAATCATGACTACACTTGGTATCTGGACATAGACGATGACGACGTGGGCCAGAAAGCCAAGATAGAAGCGGAGGTAAGACAATACGAGAAGCAGATGGGCTGGCGATTGCTCAACAATGAGCACGTGGTGCTGCATCGAGGTGCTGACTCCATCTATGTGGCTGGTACAGAGAACTATGACAAGCCTAAGCGCACCCAAGTGGCAAAATCGCTCTATGGCATTAAGCCCGGGCAGTTTGTCCTGATGTTACAGCACATTCCTACCCAGTGGCGAGAGATGTGGCCATCTACCATCAATGAGGAGCACGGCTCTAAGGATTCGGTGCTCGTGGCTCCACAGCTCACGCTCAGCGGTCATACACATGCGGGGCAAGTTTCGATATTGGGGCTGCGTCCATCCATCTTCGCTCCCTTCGACTATGGGCTCTATGAGCGAGAGGGATGCCAACTCTATACCACGGCTGGCTTGGGTGGCACCATTCCTATCCGCATCGGAGCCACTGCCGAAATCGTAGTCATCACGCTGAAGAGAAAATGAATTAAGTGAAGAGTGAAGAATGAAGAGTGAAGAATTCAATAGCAATGGAATAATTATTAATTCTTAATTATTAATTTTTAATTAGAAAATGAAGTACATCTATAGAATATATCAATTGATAATCTGCTTACCTATCTTGTTGGTGGCAAGCATCTTGACTAGTTTGACAACCGTCATCGGCTGTATGTTGGGCAATGGTCATTTCTGGGGCTACTATCCAGGCAAGTTGTGGTCGCAGCTCTGGATTCGCATTCTCTTGCTTCCTGTCAAGGTAGAGGGAAGAGAGCATCTCGAAAAGAACCAGAGCTATGTGTTTGTGGCTAATCATCAGGGAGCTTTTGATATCTTCTTGATATATGGATTCCTGGGGCGCAACTTCAAGTGGATGATGAAGAAGGCTTTGCGCAAAGTGCCTCTTGTGGGCATTGCTTGTGAATATGCTCACCACATCTTCGTAGACAAGAGCGGTCCGTCCAAGATTCGTGCTTCTTATGACAAGGCGCGCGAGGAGTTGAAGGAGGGTATGTCGCTCGTGGTATTCCCAGAGGGCGCTCGCACCTTTACGGGCCACATGGGTGTGTTCCGCCGTGGTGCCTTTATGCTTGCTGATGAGTTGCAACTGCCTGTATGTCCGCTCACCATCAATGGTAGTTTCAATGTGAAACCCCGTATGAAGGACATTTACTGGATATTCTGGCATCCGCTCCGTCTCACCATCCATGAGCCTATCGCTCCGATAGGAAAGGGCGCGGAGAATATCAAGAACCAGATGACCAGGAGCTATGATGCCATCATGGCTGGTTTGGACAAAGAGTATCAAGGATTTGTAGAAAATCCTGACCAATAAGCCGAAAATACGGATATTCGGGTCGGAATATGCTTTTTTTCTGAAAAAAGAGGGCACTTTTCATATAAAAGTAGTATCTTTGCATAAGAATAGAGTAGTTCTTTTGCATACAAATTAAAGAATCACAATAAGAAACAGATATGAGTGATAGCATTGTAATCATTCCTACATATAACGAGAAGGAAAATATCGAAAAAATTATTCGAGCTGTCTTTGGGCTCGAAAAGCAATTTGACATTCTGGTCATTGATGATGGCAGCCCTGATGGAACGGCAGCTATCGTCAAGGGACTGATGGCTGGTGAGTTTGCTGACAGACTGCACTTGTTGGAGCGCTCGGGCAAGCTTGGACTGGGCACGGCTTACATCATGGGCTTCAAGTGGTCGCTGGAGCAGGGCTATGATTTCATCTTCGAGATGGATGCCGACTTCAGCCATGATCCTAATGATTTGCCTCGCCTTTATCATGCCACTCACGATGAGGGCTATGATGTGGCCATCGGTTCTCGCTATGTATCGGGCGTGAATGTGGTCAATTGGCCTATCGGACGTGTGCTGATGAGCTATTTTGCCTCTAAGTATGTGCGCATCGTTACCGGATTCAAGGTGAATGATACGACGGCAGGATTTGTTTGCTATCGTCGCAAGGTGTTGGAAACCATTAATCTGGACGAGATTCGCTTCAAGGGCTACGCCTTCCAGATAGAGATGAAGTATACAGCTCATAAGATAGGTTTCAAGATCAAGGAAGTGCCAGTTATCTTCGTGAATCGCCGTGAGGGAGTGAGCAAGATGAATGGTGGCATCTTTGGTGAAGCCTTCTTTGGTGTGATGCGCTTGCGTCTGGATGGATGGTTCAAGAAATATCCCAAGTTGAGTTAGAAGTTAGAGGTTGAAAAACAGAAAAATAGGAGCAGTGAGAATACAAGAGATAGAAAAGATATATCAGCGTTCTCCGCAGGCGAAAGCCTTCATGGACTTGTTGAAGAAGAAATCGGTGCGTTCCGTTTTCCTAGAGGGATTGGTGTGCTCTTCGGCTCCTGTGTTTTTCGCTCCCTTGCAGGAAAAGCTAAAGCGCTCGGTGCTCTTCATCCTGGATGATGCCGATGAAGCTGGCTATTTCTATCACGACCTGACCCAACTCTTGGGGCAAGACTCCGTTTTCTTCTTTCCTTCCAGCTATCGCCGTGCCATCAAGTATGGGCAGCGTGATGCGGCTAACGAAATCTTGCGTACCGAGGTGCTGGCTCGATTGTCGGCTGGCAATAACATTTATATCGTTTCTTATCCAGATGCCTTGGCTGAGCTCGTGGTGTCTAAGCAAAATCTTGATGAGCGCATCTTGAAACTCCAGGTGGGGCAGCAGATAGCCCTCACGGATATAGTACATACGCTGAGAGAGTTTGACTTGACTGAGACTGACTATGTCTATGAGCCAGGACAGTTTGCCGTGCGTGGTAGCATCCTGGATGTTTACTCCTACAGTTATGAATTTCCTTTCCGCATCGACTTCTTTGGCGATGAGATAGACACCATTCGCACCTTTGATGTGGAGAATCAGCTCTCCAAGGATAAGCGCGAGGCGGTGGAAATCGTGCCAGAGTTGGCTAGTATGCAGGCGGTCAAGCAGCCTTTCCTTAACTTCCTTACTCCCGACACCCTTCTGGTTATGAAGGACTTTACCTTTGTCCATGACATGATAGACAAAATCTATCAAGAGGGATTTTCTTCTCAGAGCCTTACTGAGCGATTGGAGGGAGCTACGGAGATGGAGGCAGACAAGATAGTTCACGAAATGAAACGAGAGTTGAGTCTGGTGTCGGCTCACGATTTCCAGAGTGGGGTGGTAGAGCACGTCAGAATAGAGTTTGGCAATAGCTCGCAGGCGGCATCTCATGTGCAGTCGGATGCATCCAAATCCAAATCCTTCCATGCCGTCCTCTCATTCAATATGGCGCCACAGCCACTTTTCCATAAGAATTTCACTCTGCTTACCCAGACCTTGGAGAATTATCAGCTCCAGGGCTACACCTTATATATATTGGCAGACAGCCAAAAGCAGCAACAACGACTCAAGGAGATTTTTGCCAGCGAGGAGTTGAAACGCTATCAGATACAGTTCACGCCAGTGGACAAGACGCTCCATGAGGGCTTTATCGACCACGACAAGAAGAGCTGTTTCTTTACGGATCATCAGATATTTGACCGTTTCCACAAGTATAATCTTCGTTCCGATTCGGCTAGAGCTGGCAAGATGGCTCTGACCATGAAGGAGCTGCAGGAGATGGAGCCCGGCGACTTTATCGTGCATGTAGACTTTGGTATCGGTAAGTTTGGTGGCTTGGTGCGTGTACCTGCCGGGGATAGTTATCAGGAGATGATCCGCATCATCTACAAGAATAATGACAAGGTGGATGTCTCTATCCACTCACTCTATAAGATAAGCAAGTATCGCAGAAGTGATACGGGCGAACCGCCTCGTCTCTCTACCCTGGGCACAGGAGCCTGGGATAAGCTGAAGGATAAGGCTAAGAAGCGCATCAAGGATATAGCGCGCGACTTGATCAAGCTCTATGCACAGCGCCGCAGAGAGAAGGGATTTGCTTATAGCGCAGATAGTTATCTGCAACATGAGTTGGAGGCTTCCTTCCTCTACGAGGACACCCCAGACCAGAACAAGGCTACGCTCGAAGTGAAGAAAGACATGGAGAGTGGACGTCCGATGGACCGACTGGTGTGTGGAGATGTGGGTTTCGGCAAAACCGAAGTGGCGATACGTGCAGCCTTCAAGGCTGCCTGTGATGGCAAGCAAGTAGCGGTCTTGGTGCCAACTACAGTGCTAGCATTCCAGCATTACCAGACGTTCCAGCATCGTTTGGAGGGACTGCCTGTCACGGTAAGTTACTTGAGTCGTGCCCGCTCTACCAAGGAGACTAAGCACATCTTGGAAGACCTAAAGGCTGGCAAGATAGACATACTCATAGGTACTCACAAGCTGATATCCAAGACCGTGCAGTGGCACGACCTGGGACTGCTCATTATTGATGAAGAGCAGAAGTTTGGCGTTTCTACCAAGGAGAAGTTGCGCCAGCTCAAGGTCAATGTGGATACGCTCACGATGAGTGCCACGCCTATTCCTCGTACCCTCCAGTTCTCACTGATGGGAGCCCGAGATATGAGCATCATGCGCACTCCGCCACCTAACCGTTATCCTATTCATACCGAGTTGGTAACCTTTAGCAGTGAGGTGATAGCCGATGCCATCAACTTTGAGATGAGCCGCAACGGACAGGCATATTACGTTTGTAATCGCATATCCAAGTTGGCAGAAATCAAGCTCTTGATAGAGAAGTACGTGCCTGATTGTCGTGTCGTTATCGGCCATGGACAGATGAAGCCAGAGGAACTGGAGAAAGTCATCATGGGATTCATCAATTATGACTACGATGTGCTGCTCTCCACCACCATTGTGGAGAATGGTATCGACATATCCAATGCCAACACCATCATTATAGATGATGCCAACCACTTTGGACTGAGCGATTTGCATCAGATGCGTGGACGTGTGGGACGTAGCAACAAGAAGGCGTTCTGCTATCTGATAGCACCTCCTAAGAGCGTGCTTACCCAAGAGGCTCGTCGCCGACTGGAAGCTCTCGAAACCTTCAGCGACTTGGGCAGTGGATTCAATCTTGCCATGCAAGACCTCGATATTCGTGGTGCAGGCAATCTTTTGGGCTCTGAGCAAAGTGGATTTATGGAAGATCTGGGCTATGAGACCTATCAGAAGATACTATCCCAAGCTGTAACGGAGTTGAAGAATGAGGAGTTCAGCGACTTGTATCAGCAGGAGATGGAAGAGGGCGAAGTGCTGACAGGCGATGATTTCGTAGATGATTGCGCCGTGGAGAGCGACCTGGAGATGTACTTCCCTGATACCTATGTGCCTGGTAGCTGCGAGCGAATGCTCCTGTATCGGGAGTTGGATCATCTGGAGAACGACGATGAGGTCAGTGCCTACCGTCAGCGACTGATAGACCGTTTTGGTCCTGTGCCTAAGGCTGGAGAAGAGTTGATGAATGTAGTGGGATTGCGCCGCATAGGCAAGCGACTGGGTTGCGAGAAGATTATGCTCAAGCAGGGAGCCATGCAGTTGCAGTTTGTTACCAATGTGCAGAGTCCTTTCTATAAGAGTCAGATGTTCTCTCGTGTGCTCAATTACATTACCACTCATGTGCAGACTTGTAGCTTGAAGGAGAAAAACAACAAGCGTTTTCTCCGCATAGCTAACGTGGCGTCGGTGAAGCAAGCTTTAGACTTGCTGAATCGAATTGCTAATCAGGACGAGCAGTAAGGATAATATGGTACTTCTGAAACAAGTATGGATATAAAAAAGAAAACATTGAAAGCATTTCGCTTCCAATGTTTTTTTTGTATAAGTAAAAGATGATGATTAGGCGTTTCACAACGCCCTTGTTTTAATACTGCAAAGGTACAGTATTCTCGATGAAAGGAGGGGTAAAATCTATTATTTAGGGAGTAGATTCTGTTATTTAGATGTAATATATTAGATTGTATGCCCCTGCCTAATAGAATTTCGGTGCTAAAAGTAACGAATTACGAGAATAAATGGTAAATAAACTACAAAATAGTTTCTAGAGTGAAAAAATATTTGTAACTTTGTCGCTGAATAAACATCAAACAAATTATCAACATGAGACAGAAAAAGTATATCTTACAGGAACAAGACATTCCAACACAGTGGTATAACATTCAGGCAGACATGCCTAACAAGCCATTGCCACCATTGAATCCGCAAACTCACAAGCCTCTCAATGCAGATGACTTGTCACATATATTTAATAAGGAGTGTTCTAAGCAGGAACTCGACACAGAGCATGCTTGGATAGATATTCCAGAGGATGTGCTCGAAAAGTACACCTTCTATCGTTCCACTCCTTTGGTACGTGCTTACGCCTTGGAGGAAGCCCTCGGCACTCCTGCCCACATCTACTTCAAGAACGAAAGTACCAACCCATTGGGATCTCATAAGATTAACTCTGCCTTGCCACAGTGCTACTATTGCAAGCAGGAGGGAGATACCAATGTGACCACAGAGACGGGTGCCGGACAGTGGGGAGCTGCGCTTTCTTACGCAGCCAAGCTCTACGGACTGGAGGCTGCCGTATATCAGGTAAAGATTACCATGCAGCAGAAGCCATATCGCTCTAGCATCATGCGCACCTTCGGTGCTACGGTAGAGGGTTCTCCTTCTATGAGTACTCGTGCTGGTAAGAATATCATTACCCGTGATCCTCATCATCCAGGCTCTCTGGGCACTGCCATCAGTGAGGCTGTGGAGCTTGCCACCACTACTCCGGGATGTAAGTACACATTGGGTTCGGTGCTCAATCACGTAGCTCTCCATCAAACTATCATCGGTCTTGAGGCTGAGAAGCAGATGCAGATGGCTGGTGAGTATCCTGATCAGGTCATCGCTTGCTTTGGTGGTGGTAGTAACTTTGGTGGTCTTGCCTTCCCATTCATGCGCCACAACTTGAGCGGTGAGAAGAATACTGAGTTTATTGCCGCTGAGCCAGAGAGCTGCCCTAAGTTGACTCGTGGTAAGTTTGAGTATGACTTTGGTGATGAGGCTGGTTACACTCCTTTGTTGCCTATGTTTACCCTGGGTCATGACTTCAAGCCTGCTAACATTCACGCAGGTGGACTTCGCTACCATGGTGCCGGCATGATTATTTCCCAGCTCATCAAGGATGGCTACATGCACGGAGTCGACATTCCTCAGTTGGAGTCATTCCAGGCTGGTATGCTCTTTGCTCGTACCGAGGGCATTATTCCGGCTCCTGAGAGTTGCCATGCTATCGCAGCTACTATTCGTGAGGCACAGAAAGCCAAGGAAGAGGGTAAGGAGAAGGTGATCTTGTTCTGCCTTTCTGGTCATGGCTTGATAGATATGCCTTCTTACGAGAGTTACATCAATGGTGACTTGCATAACTATTCTGTCAGTGATGAGGAAATCCAGAAGTTCCTCAAGACAGTGCCACAGGTAGATTAATCATTTTCTTTTCCCCAGCCAAGTGTTGGGGAAAACATAAAATAACCAAAAAGCCAGATTGCAAGCAGTTTGCAATCTGGCTTTTTTTTATGGTCTTAAGCCTTCAGCCATTCCTCGATGGCATTGGCGATAACATCAAAGCTAGTGGTTGGCTCAAAACGAGCTACAACCTGACCCTTCTTGTTGACGAGGAACTTGGTGAAGTTCCACTTGATGTCGGCACTCTCCTTATAGTTAGGATCAGCCTCGCTTAGCATCTTGTCAAGTACTGGGTAGAGAGGATGGCTCTCATCCCAACCTGCAAAGCCCTTGCACTCCTTCAGAAATTTATAGAGAGGAGCGGCATCGTCGCCATTTACCTTGATTTTCTTGAAACGTGAGAATTCTGTGCCGTAGGTCAGTTTGCAGAATTGGTGGATGCTTTCGTCAGTACCAGGAGCCTGCTGGCCAAACTGGTTGCAAGGGAAGTCAAGAACCTCAAAACCTTGTGAATGATATTTCTCATAGAGTTTCTCTAGTTCTTCGTACTGAGGTGTGAAACCACACTTGGTGGCTGTGTTGACGATGAGCAATACCTCGTTAGCATACTCTTTGAGGGAAACATCTTTTCCCTTTCTGTCTTTGACAGAGTATTCGTAAACAGTTCTCATTTTTTTATTTGTATCTTAATTATATGTTTTATTCTGTATTGATAAGTTTATCAAATTTGACTGCAAAGATAATATATTTCTTTCAGATATGGCAACTTGTTTGCATTATTTAAAGGTAAAATGGCAAAAATGTAAGAAGATAAAAGCAGGAGGGGGATAAACTGAAAGGCAAAAAAAAGTCCGGGAATTTCACAATCCCCGGAGAACCTTCCAACTTTCTTTTATTCCAAATACAAAATAAAAGAAAGTTTACGATTAATCTATCATTTAACTTTTCTAAGAACTGCTGCAAAGTTACAACTTTTTTCCATAAGTTGTATCTCTTACAAGCAATTTTTTGTTTTTATTTTCTTAATTTAATTTAAAGACACCGCTTGCGTACATTTTTTTGACCGCATAAACGCATTTTTCGACCGCATAGACACATTTTTCGACCGCTTATCCCTATTTTGGGTTATGCTTGGCGGGTGCGTTCGCGGTATTCGCTAGGGATGATGCCCATCTCTCTCTTGAACACCTTGGAGAAGTACTTAGGGTCGCTGAAGCCCACATTGTAGGCTATGTTGCTGAGCGATTCGTCGGTATCTTGCAGCATTTCCGTAGCTTTCATGATGCGGATGTGGCGTACGAAGTCGATAGGGGTCATACCCACGGTCTGCTTGATCTTGCTATAGAGCACACTGCGGCTCATGCCCACAGCCTGGGCTATATCGTCTATCTTGAGGTCTGGGCTGCTGATGTGGTCCAAGATATATCTCATGATTTTCTCCGTGACAGCGTCATTGATTTGCAACGACATGAATGCTGTGGCATCATGCTCCTTCTTCTCAGGCTCAGCCGTCTGGCTGGTGCTCTGTGGATTTGGAGCAGGAACGCGCATAGCAGGCAGAATGCGCAGGGCAGCTATGGCGTCCTTGTCACCAGCCTCACGCAGACGCTGCAACAAGTCGGTCTGGATGGCGCGGCGCTTCGTGATCACAGCCTCGATTCTGGCCAGGAGATAGTTCACGGAGAATGGCTTGGTGAGGTAAGCGTCGATGCCTTCCTCAAATCCCTTCAACTGGTCTTCCACGCTAGCCTTGGCAGAGAGGATGATGATAGGTATGTTCTTGAGCGTAGAGTCTTGCTTGATGTGGTGAACCATGGTGATACCGTCCATTACAGGCATCGTTACGTCGGTGAGGATGAAGTCTGGCATCTCCTTGCGAGCCATCAGCAGGCCTGCCTTTCCGTTCTCGGCGAGCAGTACATTGTAGTTGCTTTCCAGTATGTTGTAGAGATACTTGCGCAGGTCGGCATTGTCCTCCACCACGAGCAGGGTGATGTCTTTCTTTTCGTGCTCCATCACCTCGCCATGCTCTTCTAGGCGCTCTTCCTCCTTTTCTCTCTTCTTGTTTTCCTCTTCCAGATAGCGCTGCGCGTTCTTGTCGTCTATCTGTCCTTCTATTTCCTTGCCAAGCTCCTCGGTGTCATTCTCGTCCATGCCGCCGTTGGTATAGAAGTTCTGGCAGTTGTCGAAGCGCAGAATTTTGTTGATCATGTCCAGCATCTCGTGTGAGTTGCGCAGTACGATGCCCAGCAGGTCTTTGCTCTGCTTGGTCAGTCCAGGCTCATTGTCAAGTACTTGCTGCACAGGACCTCCGATGAGGGTGAGCGGTGTGCGGAGTCGATGGGAGGCATCGCTGAAGAACTCATTCTTCATCACACTCATCTCGTGGTTGATGTTCTGGCGCTGGCGCTGATTGTAAGAGTAGAAGATACTGCCCACGATGGCTGAGAGGAGCAGCAGGAGTACCAGTCTTCCCCAGATGCTCTCCCAGAATGTAGGGCGCACCTCGATAGGGAGCTCAGCTACATACTTGCTCCATACACCATGTGAGTTGGTGCCTTTCACCTTTAATATATAGTTGCCATGCGAGATGTGGTTAAAACCTATCGTATTGTTGCTACCCAGTGGCACCCATTCGCCCTCAGGCGTGCTGCCCTCCAAGCGATAGAGATACTTGGTCTGATACTTTCGGGTATAGTCGAGCGCAGCGAAACTGATGGTCAGATTTCGCTTGTTGGCTGGTATCACTACTTTCTCTGCATGCAGGATAGGGTGAGATTCGCTCTCTCCATTGAAGTGCAGATTGGTGAAGATGATGCGAGCCTGATAGGTGCTCTTCTTCAGCGTGGCTGGATTGAAGGTGAGCGCTCCCATAGGGGTGCCCACGGTGATATTGTTGGTGGCAGGGTCATGGTATGGGCGAGCCTCGGTAAACGACAGGTTGTAGTCGAAGTCGTTAGGACCGAATACCTCCGTAGTGCCCTTCTTCAGGTTCACCTTGTCGATACTTGACTCTCGGATAATCCAGATGTTGCCATCATTGTCTTCCTGCATGCTCTTCACCAGTCCTTCGGCTGTGCTGATGTTCTTGAAGTATTCCACCTTCAAGTTGTTCTGTAGCAGGTTCTTGCTGATGATTCTCTCCATCACGCCGCCCAGCTCGCTGATAAACATCTTGCCTGTGGAGTGCTCCATGATAAAGAGCACGTCGTTGGCTTCTAGCGCAGTGGTGTCGCCCTCCACATTGTGGCTGTTGAAGCATTTGATGAGGGATGGACTCTTGAAATTGTCGCTAAAGGTGATGAGTCCGTCCGTGGTTCCTACCAGGATGTCGCCATCATTGGTGCATTCTATGCGGCGGGTCTTTTGGAAGTTGCCCTTAGGCCAGCTGAGTCCGTTACGGTTGCTGATAAAGTTGATGCTGCCGTCGGCATGTTCATTGACCAGGGCGATGCCTCCGCCATAGCTGGCTATCCAGATGTATCCATGGCGGTCGGCTCTTATATCATAGATATTGTTGCTAGGCAATGAGCCCTTGTCGGCTGGGTTGTAGAGGAAGTGCACCGTCTTGCCGTGATCCAGCATATAGATGCCGTCGTTGTTGGTTCCCACCCATAGTCGGCTGCGGGTGTCTACAAAGAGGCTGTAGATGCCACATGTAGAGAACTGCACTTGCTCCTGGGTTATCTGTCCGTTGGGCAGCATATAGCCCAGTGGGCGGAAGTTGGCATCAGTCACTTGCAGGAATCCGTCTCTGTATCCATACAGCTGGTTGCCGTTAGGGATGGCTGCGATGGCGCGCACCTCTGATTCGCCTTTGCTCAGCTTGGTCAGGGTGTATGGGTGGTTCTTGAATGCGATTTGTGTCAGGTCGTGAATACCTGTGATCCAAAGCACGCCTTGGTCGGAGAGGGCATATTTGCCGATGCGTGGGACGCGGTAGTTGCCCGATGAGTTGCTTCGCAGCAGATAAGGCACCAGTTTGCCTGCACTGCGGTCAAAGTAGCTGAAGGTTCCGCCGTTAGGCACTACCCAGAGCACATGGTTCTCATCTTGGGTGATGAAGTAACTGTCGCTCGTGGTGCGGTCCACGGGGTCGGGCTGGTCGGCGAAGAGCCATTGCTTGGTATTGTTCTTTGGGTTGACGAGCGTTACGCCCATGCCCTCGGTGAATACCCATACCATGCCGAAGTAGTCGGCATAGAGCTTCTTGGCTTCTGCCAGTGGCTGTCCCGGACTCTGGATATTGATGATTTCTGCCTTAAAACTGCGTGGATTGTAGATGACGAGTCCCAGGTTGGTGGCTAGAAGTAGCTGATAACCCGTGTTCTTCAACTCGTTGATTCTGGTGATTCCTGGTGGCAGGGGCACGTTGGTGAGTCGGTCTCGCGCATCCACCGTGGCTAGTTTGCCGTCAGTGGTGGCAAGATACACTTGTTCGCCCACCTCTCTGATCCACTTATAGGGAGTCTTCACAGAGAATTTGTGTCCATAGATCATGGTTCCCTTGTCGGTCATCACCCATTCTCTGCCTTTCTTGTCGCTATGTACAAACCATATCTTGCCGCTGCGCAGTCCTTTCTGTCCCACGCGTATCAGCTCAGGCTCCTTGTCGTTGACCACAGGTCCTATGGCTCTGATGGCATAGTCGCCGTCATCTGAAGTAATCCAGGTCCTGCCATTGTTCAGGACATAGATGTTCTTTACCCTGAGATAGATGCCATATTTCTTGTTGATTTCTTTGCCCACTTTCACGAATTGGCAGATGTGGGTATCGTATACGTAGAGTTGTCGGTCGTTGGTGACGCACCACAGGTTGTTGTTGGTGGCAGGCTCTATCTGCAGGATGCGGTTGGTAGAGAGGATGTCTGCCTTGTCTGGTTCGTCACGGTAGGTATGGAATGTGTATCCATCATAATAGGAGATGCCGTTCCAGGTGCCAAACCACATGAGTTTGTCCTTGCCCTGTTTCATGTCGGCGATGGTGTTGGCGGCAAGTCCGTCGGTAATGGAGAACTTGCGTATGTCGCAGTAAGGGACGGCTGCTGCCATGATGGTAGTCAGCAGACCTATGATGATGATATTTAGTTTTCTATTCATAATCTCTAGTATATAGTTACTGCATCTAAAGATGCAAATTCTTGTAAATCGAGACAAAGATACAGAAAAAAGTTGAAAAACTCACCTCTTTGGGGTAAAATCTACTCAAAAATAGGGATTTTCCTCTAAAATATTCCACTTTCCCCTTTGTGGGGTGTAAAAATTAGCTTATCTTTGCACCATCATTCACGGAATATTAACAATTTAAACTATTGACGATATGAAGAAGTTTACATCATTTCTCACAGTAGCGCTGATGGCGCTGATGAGTCTTACCTTCACCTCTTGCGATGAAGACTCAGATATAGCATACACCCTGGATGGCTCTTGGAGTGGCTATATGAATACTTCTGTTTCATATAATGACAGAAAGTATTATTCAAGTACAGCCGATATAACTTTCAATGCCGGTTACGATTCGGGAGATGGTTATTGGCTGGATTCCTATAGCAATGCTCCTTGGGATTACGTAGCTAATCGTATTACTTGGCAAGTTAGAAACGGCATGATATATATTTACTTCCGCGATACACGTGAAGATGCTGTTATCCGCAACTATCATCTTGATGATAGGTATTTCTATGGCGAAATAGAATTCAATAGCACCAATGCTTGGATAGAGTTTAAGTTTGTCAAGACATCTTCTCCTAATTGGAATCGTTATTATTGGTATGGCACCAATAGCTGGTTAGATTCGTGGGGTGGAAGTTATGATTATGGTTGGTTTAAGATGAGTAAGGAGACGAATGTTAACGTAAGTTCTCGCTCGGCTGAAGGTAATGACAGTATACCTGCCTTGATTCGCTGGGTAGAAAAGTAAAAGAAAGGATATTGAGATGAAAAAGATGAAATCAATGATGATGCTTCTGGCGATAGCTGGAGCATCATTAGCCTTCACCTCTTGCGATGACGATCCATATTGGCACGATCATTACGGATGGTATGACGATTATAACCATGGAGGTTGGGGCTGGAACCAGGGTGATTGGAACCAAGGTTCGCAGGGCTCTAAGGACCAAGACCTCCTGGACGAGGCTCAGACTCTCGTTGGCGATTGGTATGGCAAGGTGCAGCTCTCTGAGCTAGCCGAGGATGGCAACTCCCGCAATAACTATGAGTTTGAGACCAATATGATATTCTATCAGGATAAGAATAATGCCAACTCTCTGAGCGGTAATGGTATAGAGGTGGACTATGCTACAGACGACAGTGGCGACACCCAGACCCTCAAGTTCTCTTGGTATATAGACAATAATGGTGATATCTACATCAAGTATACTTCAGGTACTACTTATGTGATGGATGCCGGTGCCAGCCAGTATGGATTCCATTTGGGCGTGGAGCAAGGCAAGCCAAACGATACCTTCTTTGGCTATATGATAGGTACGGGTATCGCCAAGGGCGACATCATGTATATCGACTTGGAGCGCAATACTTCTAGCTCAGCTAGGAGCTTAAGCCGTAGTGCTTCGAGATCTGATTCTACTGCTGCATCTTCTTTCGGCGGTGCGCCGGGTAGAACTTCGATGGCAGGAACCATTAAGAAACTTCCTCATAGAAGATAATGAAAAAAGCCGTTTCCCTACTTCTGGGAAACGGCTTTCTTTATATGTTTTAATAGATGATTTTACTGAATCATCTCAAACTCATAGTCATTATTATACTTCTTTAAAGTGCCATATACTACAACTTCGTCACCAACCTTAGGATTTTTTATTAGTTCCTCGCCAGGGCACCAAAGTGCCCTCGATGTGGGCACTTTGGTGCCCTGGCGAGGAACTATATGGGAGTACTAGGATGGTGGTTTGGAAACATCCTAGATGGGATTTTGCTAGAAATAAACACAGCTTGCGTTTTCTACCGCACACCGCACAAAAACGTTGTAACTTGCTGATACATTGTTAGTACGGATAGTGAGGTGTGGGGGTAGACACCTCACTCACACCTCACAACACCTCACTCCTTGTACTGGAATTTTAAAAACAAGGAAAAGTGTGTAGTGTTGTGAGGTGTTAGTGAGGTGTTGATGATGACACCTCACTCTTGTAAAACACTGTGCTGTAGCTGTTTATAATGTTTTTGTGCGGTGTGCGGTAGAAAACGCAAACTGTGTTATTTCTGAGGGAAACAGATGGATTATTTGAATCCCCAGAGGCTCTTGATGGCGTTCACGTCTTGCTCCTCTACCTGCTTCTCGATAGCATCAGGCAGGTTGCAGAAGAAGTCGATGCCAGTGTTGTCTTCCAAGGTCTTGATGTTGACCACGTAGTTGCTGAGCTTGTCGCCGCTCTTGAAAGCCTCGTTTACGTGAGGGAACCAATAGCCGAAGGCACTGTAAGTATACTTGTTAGAGGTCTTGTTGAATTCCTTCTTCAATACCGCTACGAAGAAATACTTAGGTATTGGAATGTAGCCATCCAATTGTGTCTTGGAAACAGCACCTTTATTTCTATACTCAATAATATTCTCTTCGCTATCTATAGTTCCTCCCTTTACTATAAAGAGGGTGTCGCTGTCTACTTTTGGCTTGTAACCTCTAATTTGGTCTTCCATTTGGTACCAAGTACCACGCTGATTGAAGTTGCTGTACTGTGGCTGCATATTGGTCATGTAGTATGTCTGGAAACGCTGTTTTGCATTGTACAATCTGTCAGCGTTAGGACAGATATGACCATGGTCGAATCCTTGTGTAGTTGGAGTAGGGTCTTCTGTGAAATCGGTAACTCCATACTGCTCTTTCAGGTCAGTATCGTATGGATATTGGCGCTGTCCCTGAGGTGGGTTATATCTTCCGCTAATGTTTTTTTGGCTATTTGTAGTGTTGAATGTATAGCAACTCCAGCGCTGGCTCTTCTTAGAGTCATCCCATTCTGTGCTATAGTTAACCACATCTCCATCCATGTGAACGATGACGTAGTTATTATCTATGCCCTTGATCTTAGGGAACTCCAATCCGCCGATGGCGTTTCTTACCACCTGTGGCATGTTGGCTGTAGCCACGTTCTTATTGGTGTTGTTGGCATCGGTAGAGCCTGTATTACCGCCCGTATTATCACCAGGCTTGTTCTGCTCAGGGAAGTTGAACTGCAGAGAGTCGTCAGTTCCGCAGGCAGAGAAAGTCATCGCTGCCATGAGCGAGAGGATGAGGATCTTGGAATGTTTCATATCTCGTAAAATGTTTTTAAGTTTATATTTCAATGGGGTGTAAAAAGAGAAAAAGTGCATTCCCACGTATATGCAACTACGTTGGAACGCACTTCCTATCGAGTTATAATATATCCTTATGAAAAAGGTATATTACTTCTTCAACTTACCGTAACGGTTCATGAAGCGGTCTACGCGACCTGCTGTATCAACAAGCTTGCTCTTACCTGTATAGAATGGGTGAGAGGTGCTAGAGATTTCAATCTTTACTACTGGATAAGTTTCGCCCTCGAACTCTACTGTGTCGTTTGTCTTGCATGTAGACTGAGAGAGGAACATATCGCCGTTAGACATATCCTTGAATACTACAGGACGATAGTTCTCTGGATGAATACCTTTTTTCATTTTTTCTTTTATTTATTATTTGATGATTAAAAAAATAGACGTCATGGGGACGCTTTCGCATCATTCGTGTCCTCCCTGAGAGGGCATGCCCATTATAGCCTTTATACTTAACAGGCTGCAAAATTACTACTTTTTTCTGTAACTACCAAATATTTCTGGAAGTTTTTAAGAAATATTTCAGAATTAGAGGGTTACCATATAGCAAATAACCATTGTTATATTCTTCCTTATAGCTTTTTAATAGGAATTGTCCTCACCACGATAGATAATGGATGCGTTCTTGTCACGCTTGATTTTCTTCTCTTGATCAAGCGTTCTTTCTCTTGGCGAATCTTATCAAGCAAAACGCTTGCAGGCTCGTTATTAGGGTTTTGTGGTACAAGTTTTCCCTGTATCGCTCATTGTAATATGCTATTCTTTAATTGTTTGCCGTTCATTGTAATTTTCTATCGTTAGAAATCATTGTCCTTATTCTTCTGTTTCAAGAAGAACTGATAAAGTTTCTTGCCTATTTTATCTTTGGCAAATGTCCGCTCATGCTCAATAGGTATGGTAGATAACCTTATCTTAGCCACACCATTTTTCAACAACTCAAATTGTTGTGGACTTATCTTGAATTGTGCTGTAGAACTGATTTCTGTCACAGGAAGGACTATATTGCCAGAAACAATACCTGCCGTTTCAGAGCCGCTACCAATCTGAGGACCATAAAGTTTAATAACTTCACCATCGAATGTTTTCAACAACATAGTTGATTCTTTCAAGAAATTCAGTCGGTCTGACTTTACGGTTGCGATAATGTAATATGCCGTATCTTGCTTTGCAACGCTATATTTCATGTTGCATCCCTCAGCAGCCAAAGGTCGATATGTATATCCAACCGTTTGTGCATTTATATTGATACTGCACATAGTCAGTACAATAGACAAAATGATTTGTATTCCAATATTACTTTTCATAATTATGCTATAAAATCGAAATGTCCTTATTTTATTGTTGTTACTCTGCTTCGTCCAACAACTTGTCAAGTTGCGCTTGCAGTTCTTCACGCTTTGGCAAATAGAGTTGGTAACGTGCCACAAACAATTGATTGGTTATACCCTCCAAGGCATACTCCATTAGAAGTTCGTCTTTTCTTGCTCCCAAAACTATGCCAATGGGTGGATTATCGTCAGGTTGACATACTTCTGTCTTGAAATAGTTAAGGTAGAGGTTCATCTGTCCGATGTCACCATGCTTTATCTCTGCTTGCTTTAGGTCAATCAGCACATAGCATTTCAAAATACAATGGTAGAATACCAAATCCACCTTGAACTGTCGGCTTCCTATCTGCATGGAGTATTGTCTGCCCACAAAAGCAAAACCACGTCCCATTTCCAAAAGGAACTGCTCCATGTGGTCTTTAAGAGCCTTTTCCAAGTCACTCTCCTTATAGCGTTTCTGTTGGGGAAGTCCTGCAAATTCAAGTACGAAAGGGTCACGGATGATGTCTTGCGGAGTTTGTACTTGATGCCCCTCGTTAGCCAAAGCAAGAACTCCAGCCTTGTCTGTGCTTAGTGCAAGTCGCTGAAACAGACAGCTCTTCATCTGTCTTCTCAGTTCCCTAACTTTCCAGCATTCCTTGATGGATTCCTTATAATAGAACTGCATTTCAAGCGTATTTTCACACTTCAACAGTTCATAATAATGGCTCCATGTCAATTTGTGGGACAGTGTCCCACATTTTGGGAATGCCAAGTATAACTTACGCATATAGGTAAGGTTTGTTCGGTTAAAACCTTTTCCATTTCTTGCTGTCAAATCCTTTGCAAGGTTTACTAGTAACCTTTTGCCATATTCAGCTCTTTGTTTACCACCCTGCTCAAATTCAATGATATACTTTCCTGTTTGCCAGTTGGCATCAAGCAATTCCGTATTGACCGCAGCAATGGCTTTTGACTTTGCCTCATCCCATAGCGTGGTTATGTTGTCTATCAACTTCTGATAGGCAGCATCATTTATGTTTGTCAAACCTTTATTCTCCATGCCAATCTTTTAGATTTGTGGAACACCGTCCCACATTTTACAATTCGTCCACATTCACATTTATCCCCAAGATACGCTGTATCTCCGCCAATGTCTTATCTATTTCATGATCAAGAGCCTTGCGCTTCTTGAAACGGGGCGATTTGCATACTTGTCGGTTTCGTTTACAAAGTCGATAGCTGATTGCCCAGTCAATACTGGTATTTCTCTAATTGCTATTGCCATATTCTTATTCTTTTAATTTTGGGCAAATTTACAGTTATTTATTGATATAACCAAATATTTCGGGATGTTTTTAAGAAATATTTCAGAATTAAGGGGTTATGGGCATAAAAAATCCCCATCGCCCGATGAGGGGAGATGGGGAAATATATTAAGAGTTGGAATGTCCGTTACTTGATGATAGCTGTACCTTTCAATGTTACAGTGAAGTCATCGATGAGAACATCACCGCCTGGCTTCTTTGCATTCATTATGACAATGCTATAGGTTCCATCTGCTGCAATCTCGATTTCCTGTTCAATGAGAGTCCACTCTGTGTTGCTAACGCTGACATATTGCTTGGTGTATACGTAGTTTTGTGAATCAACAACTCCGTCTTTTACTGCAACGTGTCCTGGACAAACAGAAGCACCTGTTGCTGTTGCTGCTTTAGCATAGAACTTAAGGGTGTATTTGCCTGCCTTGAGTTTCATCTCCTTGTAACCAAGGCGTTTGTTTGCTGTTGGCGAACCTGCCACCTGCACAGAATACTTGCCAGTGTGAGCGTCATTACTCTGTTTTAAGGTTGCGTTACCTGCCGAATTTGTGTTCCAGTTTGTAGGCTTGCCTTCTGCCCAAGCCTCGAAGTCACCATTGTTTCCAGTCTCTATATCTCCAGGTGTTGGGTCTGGTTCAGGCTCTGGGTTTGGAGTAACGGTGCCGCCGCCCTCGCCGTTGGTCTTACCATTAACGGAGATGAGCTTACCGCCCTGGTTGGTCTCTGGAGTGTTGCCCATGTAGTTGACGAGCTTGGCGCAAACCACGATTTCATCGCCTTCCTTCAGCGTCATGTCGCCCTCCTTCCATTTTTCGCCACCGAAGTAGTAGATGCGGAAGATGTAGAACTGGGTGCTGTTGGCATCATCGGCAATATAGAATGAACCGTTGCCGTAGCCTGCAGAGAACTGCTCCTTGATGCTCTGTACCTTACCCTTGATGTAGAACTCCTTGTCGGTTGCCTTACCAGCCTCCAGGGCCGCGGTATATTTCTGGGCAGCTACACTGTTGAATGGGTTTGCCTCAGAACCATCTCCCTTAGCTTCTCCCTTCAAATCTGAACCTGGGGTAGTATCTCCTGGCTTCTTACCAATCTCCTTGCCGTCAATCTTAGCGTATACAGGAGATTTCAAACCGATAGCTCCGAAATAGGTTTCGATGTTACCGCAGATGATGAGTTCTTTCTTCAGATTACCTGGGTTATTCTTCAGGTTGAGAGCAGTGCGGAGATCGCCGGCTGGCAACTGGATAGGCATACAGTTGTTAACCTCTTTTTCGTCAGCCTTGGCTGCGAGGAGAATGTTTGTTGGAGCTGTCTCAGCACTTGATGCATCACCGAAGATAGCCTCATTGAGTGCCTTGTCTGGCACATAACCCACGATGTAACCCTTAATATATTTGCTGGTACCTGTCTTAACTGTCTTAGCGTCAGTCACAGTATAAGGGCTGGCTTCTGTACCCTGTGTTGCCACTTCTGGGGTGGTTGGAGCACCAGGCTGAGTAGGCTGTGTATAAGGCGCTGGTACGTCCTCACAGCTGCTGAATGTGAAGGCAGCCATTGCCGCCATCAATACAGAAAATATATACTTTTTCATATTCTTGTCTTTTTTATTTTTGTTTCTAATAATCTTGTTTGTTCCCTTATATATATAATAAGGTGTATTTAGTCTACCTTGACATTCTTGACTTCCCATGTGGCAGCGGATGCGCTGTTGCTGCTATAGAGGAAACCGATGTAGATGGTCTTGCCACAATACTTGCTCAGGTCAGCTGATGAAGTAACGAAAGTCCAACCATTAGTCTCAGGATAGCCCTTTACGTCGAGGTCTTCCCAGGTCTTTCCGTCTGTGGAAACCTGAACCTTGCACTCTTGCTTCATGTCAACTTTAGCGTAGTTGATGGCTTGGTCAAATGTAAGAGTTGCGCTCTTGGCTTTGGTCAGGTCTACGGCTGGTGATGTGAGACGAGAGGTGAGCTCTGCGTTACCACCATTGACATAGCCTGAAGCCTTCATGCCGTATTCGGCAGAAGCCCACTTCCATACATGGCTAACACCATCGGCGAGCTTGATGTCTTCTGTGGTAAATGCACCCTGACTCTCATTGAAGGATTCCTTGAGGAGTGAGAGGACGGAGGCACTAAGGTCATCTGTGTTGCGAACCAAAATCTGCCAAGTATTGTTGTATCTGGTAAAGATGCCCGTGATGTCGTATACGCCATCTGGAAGAACGGCATTGGCAAAGCGAGCGTAGCCTGATGTGCGAACCACAAGCTGGCTGGAGTTGATCATCTTGCCTGTGGTGTAATCCACCAAAGTCTGATTGGTGGTAGCATCATCCGCTGCCCATACGTTCTTGCCGTTAGCACTAGAAAACTTCACCTTCTTGATGGTCATCAGCTTGCCTGCGTTAGCCTCCATATAGGCTGCATCGCCCAGCTTGCTCTGGTCAAACTCCTCTGGCTCAGCCTTGCTCTTGTCAGCCTCACCGATAATCTTGAAGTGCTCGTCCCATACGGAGCGATCCATCTTGCCTACTGATGTGGCACCCGTCTTCAGGTTGGTGTAGATGCCACCAATCTCAGCCTGCTTGCCATAACCACCGATGTAGAGACCCTTCAGGTTGATAAGAATCTCCTGACCTACAGGCAGGTAACCATGCAGACCGCTTGCGTTGATGCAAACGAGGAGGGCTCCTGTCTCGTCTTGCAGGGATACCTCATTGTAGAGGTTGCCGCTGATGTCATTGCCCGTAACCACGCCCTTGATCATGATGTCCTTGTCAATGAGCTTGAACGAGCCACCATTGATAGGAGTGGCGTAGTCGCTCTTGAGCTGAGCTATCGTGATGACATTCTGCTCCTTCAGGTTGTTGTTGCCCCATGGTGAGGCAGGCACCTTGACGGTCATGTCTGGGTCGGCGTAGCCATCACCCATACAAGAAGCCAAGCAGAGAGCTGCGAATGCCATTGCTATGAATTTTATCTTTTTCATATTTTTCTTCTTAATGATGTTAGAATCTGTATGATACCTGGAACATGCCATTGGTACCAAATGCATAATACTTCTTAGGATTCTTTGAGAACTGGTATACACGTGGGTTGTTCACCTCGCCTGCTGTGTTGAGGGTATAGCCACTGCGTGAGTTCTGCTCATATCCACCTGTCACAATCTTCTGGTTGTTCAGCAGGTTGGTGACCATGAGGTTGAAGTTGAGCGAACCCTTCTTCAGTCTTACGCTCTTACCGATGCTCATGTCTACCATCCAGCCGCCATGACCCTGTGCCTGAGCCACTGCCTCTGGCAAGAAGCTGTTGCCATCCTCTGATACCACAGCAGGGAAGATCTCTGGATACTTCTGGTGTGCGCTCTGACGGTTCTTCAATACTCGCTCGTAGCGGTAGCTAGGTGAGTAAGAGAGGTAGATGCGATCGTAGTAGTTGGCATTGAGGTCGATAAACCAGCCGTTCATGTGGAAGTCGAGGGCGATGCTTCCCACGGTGAGTGGTGTGCCGCTCTCGCGCATATCCATCACGTAAGCCTTGTCGGTATATACCTCTGCTGACTTAGAGAGCATGTAGTTGGCTGTGACATTGTTGATGTTCTTAGCCTCGCTGATGGTTCCCAGAGTCTTGAGGTTGAGCCAAGAGGTGAGCTTGAAGTTCAGACCTGCCTCCAGTCCGTAGTACTCCTTCTTCATACCCGTCATGCTGACGTAAGTAAAGGAGTTCTCATCGTCATTATAGAAGTTCTGCCATTCTGTAACGTTCTCCAGTCGGCTATAGTATCCACTCAAGTTGGCGTGGAGCCAAGCGTTCTGGTACTGGTAGCTGAACTCAGAGCTGAAGATGCGCTCGTTCTTGAGGTCGGTCACGAAGTCGTTGTTTACCTCAGGGGCGAGGAAGGCTGTGTTAGCCATAGGCGCACGCCACTCATAGCCAGCGCCGATGCGGAAGGCGTGGCCTCTGCCCAAGTCTACGTTGAGGCTACCCTTAACGCCACCATCCAGGAAGTTGGCTGTGCCGCTGTTGCCATAGCTGTTGTCGGCAGCCATACCATTGCGCATGTAGCCCTTGCGCTTCATGCCTGTATAACCGATGCGTCCGCTCAGCATAGCCTGGAAGCGAGAGAACTCTGAAGAATAGGTGGTCCATGCGTTGGCCTTGTTTACGTCGATGCGATAGTCGTAGCCAAACTTGTCGCCCTCGTATACCAACTTACCTGTGTTGTTAGGACCTGCTGTGTTGAGGTCGTACTGCACACGTGGGTCGCTGATAGGGTAATCGCCGATGGCGTAAGAGTTTACGTTGTGGAAGATGGTTCCACCGAGCATGTCCTCCATCGTCTGGTAATGGCGATTGCGATTCATGCCGAGCATGAAACCAGAGGCCAGATTAGACTTCTTGCCCAACTTGGTGTTGAGGGTAGAAGACAATACGAGGTTCAGGTTGTCATTGTGCTTAGCCTGGATGTAGTACATCGTCTCCTGTCCGTTCTTGGATGCCTGCTGGTTAGCCCAGTAGAGCTTGTCCCAGTCTATCTGGCGGTTAGCCTTGCTTGCCTGCCAGTAGTTTACGGCGTTGTTCCAGCTATCCCATGTGTATGGGTTGTTGCCGTTGTTGAAGTCGCCCCAAACATAGTAGTTGCTTGAAGGCAGGTTCTTCCAGTAGTCTGGCTGTGGATTCTCGGCGTTGTTATAGTTGAGCTTGGTGCTCTTATACATCGAGTACTTGCCAAAGAGGGAAGTGGTAAGCTTGGTGTTGTCGCTGATGTCCCAATCCCATGTGGCGATGGCAGAAGGGGCAAAGTCGTTGACTACGCGAGAGTTGCGCTTATGTCCGTTCTGATATCCCCAGTATGGGTTGTAATAGTAGTCGTTGGCGAGCCAGTAAGCCTCGTCGGTTGATGCGCCCTGTGTGCTTCGCTCTGTAGGGTTGCCCCAGGTAGAGAAGCTCAGGGAGTGGCCGTTCATCCACTTCTTCTGTACACCGAAGAAGTAAGAGAGGGCATTGTAGAAGGTTCCCTCTACGTAGCCACGGTTGGCCCAGCGATAGGTTACACCCGCAGTGATGGCCCATCCCTTAGAGTTGAAGCCGCTGCTGTAGGTATAGAGTCCACGCAGGGTGTAGTTACGGTTGGCTACGCCGATGCTGGCATACTGACCCTCCTGCATGCTTCCGGCACGGAAATCATAATTGTTAGAACCAGCCATGCCTGTCATCGAGTAGTTGTTGGCCTCGAAAGGCAAAGCAAAGTCTACATTGCGAGAGAAGCGGTTCAGACCGCCGATGTTGGAGAATCGGAACTGACCGGTCTCCATATCATTCATCGCTGCGCCATTGATGTAGACGTCGTTGTACTTCTGGTTGAAAGCACGATAACGGAATCTCACTGGCGAGAACAGATAGCCTGCCTCGCTAGCGTATACGTTATTGGTAGAGTTGAGGATGGTGACATTAGAAGACATGTCATCGTCCTCGCCCAACTGTGCCTCAGAGAAGGTGAAAGCATTCTCGTCAAGTCCCTTTGCCACGTTTTGCTCATTCTTTTCGGTCTGAGCCATGGCAAGGGTGCAAGAGCAGAGTGCTAGCATTGCTAAATTTACCTTTTTTTGCATAGTTTGTTATTTAATGATGTTTAATGGTGCAAAGTAACGAAAAATATTTTAATCAAGAAAGACTTTTATGTTAAAAATCAGTGAAAAATGAAATTTTCTTCATTTCGTTATCGTTTTTTCCGATTTTAGTGCTAACTTTGTGGTCATATAAATAAATAATGCAAGGAATGAAACGACAATTTTTAGTATTAGTGGCTTTGCTCATGGTGAGCATCGCCGCTTCGGCTCAGAAGAAATTTCAAGTGTATGCCGTAGGCTTTTACAATCAGGAAAATCTCTTTGATACCTGCCACGATGCAGGCAAGAACGACTATGAGTATCTGCCTGCCAAGGGATGGAATGGCATGAAGTATACCAACAAGTTGAAGAATATGTCGCGTGTGCTCGCTGATATGGGTACCGACGTGTTGCCTAATGTGGGTTGTGCCTTCATCGGCATGGCAGAGGTGGAGAACGACAATGTGCTCAACGACCTCATCGCCCAGCCAGCCCTCAAGGCTCGTGGCATGAAGTACTGCCACATCGAGGGTCCAGACAAGCGTGGCATCGACTGCGCCTTGCTCTATAATCCAGCTCTCTTCTCTGTGAAGAACGTCAAGCTCGTGCCATACGTACAGGAGTTGGCTAAGGATTCAGCCTTCAAGACTCGTGGCTTCCTCACCGTTCGTGGCGAGATGGCTGGCGAGGATGTGGCTGTCATCGTATGCCACTGGCCAAGTCGCTTCTCCACTTCTTTCTATCGTGAGAGTGGCGCACGCCAAACCAAGGTAGTGAAGGATAGCCTCTTGCGTGAGAATCCTCAGATGAAGGTGTTCGTGATGGGCGATATGAACGATGACCCTACCAACAAGAGTATGCACGAGGTGCTCCGTGCCAAGGCTGAGATAGCTGAGGTAGGCGAGGGCGATATGTACAATCCTTGGTACAACATCCTGGCTAAGGAAGGCAAGGGCACTTTGTTCTATAGTGGCTCTTGGAACCTCTTCGACCAGATTGTGATGACCCCAAACATGCTCAACAAGGTGGTGAAGAAGGGCAAGAAAGAGGAAACAGAAAAGGATTACTCTACCCTGAAGTTCTGGAAGAATCAAATCTTCCGTCGTGATTACCTCATCCAGCAGGAAGGTCAGTACAAGGGCGCTCCACTGCGTACCAAGGCTGGTGGCAGATGGCTCAATGGCTATAGCGACCACTTGCCAGTGGTAGTATATCTCGTAAAGGAGAAGAAATGATAGAAGAACATCCCTTTGAACCCTGGTTGCCGAGCCATGCCAAGTTGCTGATGCTCGGCACTTTCCCTCCCGCGGAGAAGCGATGGTGCATGCCTTGGTATTACCCAAACTTCCAGAATGATATGTGGCGCATCTTTGGTATCATCTACTTCGGAGATAAGCTGCACTTCGTGGATCAAGAGCATAAGACCTATCGCTTGCCCCAGATCAAGGAGTTCTTGCTGGAGAAGGGCGTTGCCATCTATGATACCGCCCAAAAGGTGATTCGCACCAAGAATACGGCTTCAGACAAGGACCTGCAAGTGGTGGAACCTTCTAATCTGGATGGTATGCTCCGCCAGCTGGGCGAATGTAAGGCTGTGCTCACGGCGGGTCAGCTGGCCACCAAGGTGTTCTCAGAGCATTTTGGCATCAAGCAGGTAACGCCGATGGGAGGATATGTGGAGTTTGCGTTCGAGGGGCGCACACTTCGCCTTTATCGAATGCCAAGCAGCTCCCGTGCCTATCCTATGGCGGTGGAGAAGAAGGCAGAATTCTATCGCGCTATGTTCGAGGAGGTTCTTGACTAATCATAAATCTCAAAGTTCAAATTTCAAATTATTAAGATGGATAAGATAACAGTAATTGGTATAGCAGGTGGTACTGGCTCGGGCAAGACCACTGTGGTTAAGAAACTGGTAGAGGTGCTGCCTCCTCACTATGTGGCAGTGGTGCCTCTCGACTCCTATTATAATGATACATCGCACATGACCGAGGAAGAGCGCCATAACATCAACTTCGATCATCCTGCGGCTTTCGACTGGAAACTCTTGCATGAGCAGCTGGCAGACTTGCGTGCTGGCAAGGCAATAGAACAGCCTACCTACAGCTATCTGAAGTGTAACCGTGAGAAGGAAACTGTACATGTAGAGCCAAAGCCTGTGGTTATCATCGAGGGTATTATGACTTTGGTAGACAAGAAGTTGCGCGACTTGATGGACCTCAAGGTATTTGTGGATACAGATGCTGATGAGCGCTTGATTCGCAACATCCAGCGTGATACCATCGACCGAGGCAGAACCGTATCTATGGTAGTGGATCGCTATCTCAAGGTGCTCAAGCCTATGCACGAGCAGTTTATCGAGCCTACCAAGCGCTATGCCGACATCATCATCCCTCAGGGTGGCGAGAACGAGAAGGGCATCGGCATTCTCTGCCGCTATGTAGAGGGACTGGTGGAGAAGAAATAATCAGTTTTAGAATTTGATTTGTGCATCGCAATGGCGAGCAGCCTCAGGGCGATGCGTAACACAGATGATCGTCTTTTCCGGGTAAGCCGAGAAGAGGCGGTCAAATAGTATACTCTCCGTTCTCTCGTCCAGGGATGAGCTAACCTCGTCGAGCAGCAGAATGCTTCCCTCTCGCAGCAAACCACGAGCTATGGATAGTCGCTGGGCTTGTCCGCCACTCAGACGGGTGGCGTGTTCGCCGATGCGTGTGTCCAATGCCTCGGGCAGTTCGTATACGAAGTCGGCTACTGCTGTGTGAAGGGCTTTCTGCATTTCTTCCTCTGTGGCGTCTGGTTTGGCGAGCAATAGGTTCTCTCGTATGCTGCCGCTCATCATCGTATTGCCTTGTTCTATATAAATAATGTGTCGGCGCATATCAGCCCCCTTTACCTCTACGCCAGAGTGACTGTAAAGGCAGACTCTTCCTGCCGAAGGCGATGTGATGTGGGCGATGAGGCGCAGCAGACTCGTCTTGCCGCATCCTGTGGCTCCCAATATGGCTGTGGAAGAGCCTGGGCGGAAGTCGTAGTTGAAGTCTGTCAGCACTTCTTCCGAACCAGGATATTGATAAAATACATGTTCCATTTTGATGCCAAAAGAAGTTGTTCCTTCCTTTTCTTCTTCCTCTTGATGAACGTTCTTTTGGATAAGGGCTCCCTTGCTTGTCTCTTCTTCCTGCTCCAGTTTCTCTATTTCTGCTAATCGGTCTACGCTAGCAGTGGCGTGGATTAGCTGCGGAATCATGCCCAGCAGGGTCATGATAGGACTTTGTATCTGACCTACCAACTGTAGGAATGCCGTCATCACACCAAAGGTGATGAGCCCATCCTTCAGTTGGACGGCTCCGTAAACAAAGGCTCCGAAATAACCGTAGCTAAAGGTGAAGGCGATGAGCAGGCGAGAGATGAGCGTGAAGCGAACTCGGCGAGCTACAAGATGTTGCAGGGAGGATTGCAAGCCAGCCATCCTCGTGCCCATGATGCTTTCGCCTTGCAGGGTCTTGATGGTGAGCTGGTGTTCGGCAGTCTCTTGTATCAGCATCTGGATGCGGCTTTCTTCTTCTCGGATGGCGAGTGTCATCTTCTTGAGTCTGCTGCTCAGATACTTGGCGCAAACTACCACTACCGGTGTAAGCACCAAGAGACTCCATGCCAGCACGGCATCAATGAAGTGCATCAATAGGAAAGCACCAATCAGTTGGACGCCCGTTACTACCATGCCTGGCAGTATGCTCGTAGTAACGGCAGCTGCCGATGCGATGTCTCTCTCCAGTCGTTGGCTCACGTCTCCAGAATGAAGATCATTTTCGGTGGTATAGAGTTTGCGTCCTAATACCTTGTTAAATAAGCGCAGGCGCATATTGTTCTGCTGTTCCACCTCGGTCATGCTCGACAGATAGAACACCAGTTGGCGCAGGGCGATGAGCAGAGCGATGACTCCGAAGAGTACGAGAGATTCGTGCAGGATATTGCCTCGCCATATCACAACATCAATAAAGCGACGGCACAGCCATACCAATAGCAGCCCTAGTCCCACTTGTGCCAAGCCTGCTATGATGCGCACCAATATCTTGACTTTGATGTCCTTCATTTGCTGCCAAAACCAAGCAGCGTATTTTATCATGCTCACGCCTTATTCCTTACTTCTTATTTCTTGATGAAAAATACTTGATGTTTTCTGTTCTTATTCCGCCAATCCTTCTTGGGTCCATTGGCTCACGATGGTTTGGCAGTCTGCAAGGGCTTGGGCTTCAGACACGTCATATTCCTTGCATAGTGCTTCCGCCAGTGATTCGGTAGTAAACTCGCCTTGCTTCTCTGCTTCTTTCCATAGGAAGGTAGCTGTCTCGTTGAGGCTTACTAACTTGCTGAAGTCGATGGCTTGCATGCCTTCGGCGGTAATGATGTTCTCGCCACAAATCTGGCGTAGTTTAAAGTCTTTCTTCAGTTTCATTGTTTTTATCTTGTTTGGTTATTCTACATTTTTGATATGATGGCGCATCTTACAGAGTTTGAGCAATACTCTGCGGACGAAGAGGGGAAGTTTCCACCATGTTAACCAACGACTTAGGTCTAGGTCAGTGGTCAGCGTGCGGCAAGATAGCCCTTTCTTTGGGTCAGAATCCAAGATGACAAAGGTGGCTTGCGCTATCACATCTTTTAGCTGGCAGTGTTCTTGAAATCCCAGGTTGCCGTCGCCTTCGAGTGTAATCTCTTCACCTTCTATCCATACGATGCGGTGTATCACGGGATAGCCTTCCTTTACCTTGGCAAGCACGATGTCGCCTTTATGTAGCTTGGTAGGGAGAGGGTGTAGCTCCACCTTTTCGCCACCATAGATAAAAGGTAGCATGCTATTGCCATTAACTGGCAGCACTACGGGACGACCTTCGTCTATGATGCTCTTCACATCGTCTACGAAAGAGTATTTGGCGATGGTGCGCCAGCATAATTGTGCCGCATCTTGGTCGGGCAAGCATTTCAGGAGATATACAGGGCGCTGTTGCAGGATAGCCTCGACAGAGGCATGTATGCCATTTGCCAAGTCCTTCTCCCAGCGCTTGCTGGATATGGAAGCGGTGATGGCGGCGTAGGCTTCGAGCACCGAGCTCTTGAATATCTGATTCTTAGGTGCTTGCTGCAACTGCACGATGGCTCCCAATGGATATTCTTCATTGCGATAACAAGGCGTCTTGCCGCTCCATGGCGAACCGCATACGATAGGCTTGCCATCGGCATCGATTCTCACCACCGGGTTGTCGTCGTTGAGCAGGTGGGTGCCCGCTATGTGCTTGAGCCATAGGCAGGAATGGGTGCTCTTGCCTGTTCCGCTCTTGCCCAGGAACATATATGCCTTGCCTTTCCATACCACGGTGGAGGAATGGAAGAGCAGAATGCCTTGGTTGGCTGTGGTCAGGGCGAAGAGGAGCATCAGCGATGTGTCGATGGCTGCTTTGCATAGGTTGGTGTCCATGCGCAGTTCGGCTTGGCGGTAATCGCTAGAGCATTGCATCACGGCTAGCTCTGGTCCAAATTCATAGCCAAATACCTTGCTTCCATCTTCTAGATGTCCGCTCTTGATCACTTGTCCTTCTTCGTCTTGCGTATATTCCGAGGCGAAAGAGGCTGGCAATGCAGTGTCGCCCACTAAGATGTGAAGATTGAAGGTGGTTTCTGAGGCTTCTATCTCGAATGGCTCGTAGGGTTTTAGCATTGGAACGAGCTGTTCGGCGAGTGCAGGCTCGTATCCTATGGAGAATACTTGCTGCGCAACCTTGTAATATTGTTGTTTCATATTGTATAGTTCTTGTTTGTTGTTTTTGATGTAATGAATGGTGAATGCGGCTTATCTTTTGATATGATTCATCCAGATGCGCCATCCATAGTGGTATACACGGAAGATAGGCTCGTATAGGCATTCTGCCGGGAAATACTTGGCAAAGTCATAGAGTTGCTGCCAAGAGATTTGATTGATGGAAACGGGTGCCTCCTCACTATTGGTTACGCAAAAGCGCAAAAAGTCGAGTGTCGCCTTGTGTGTAGTCATAAGCTCTTCTTGGGTATTTCGTTCGTATTTTTATATTCGAGCTTATTCTATCATTGTTGGTTCCTCGTCATCGTCGGCAGGAGTTGCTGGCTGGTAAGTGTTAGCCTGCTGACTCTTCTGCCAACGTCTACGATTGTTGCTGATCTTGAGAGCATTGATACATTCCGCAACCCCATAAACCAGCATGGCCCAACCAATGATGAAGAGTGGGGCTGAAGCTATCGCCGATGGCTTGATGATGGCGAGCAATCCCAACAAGAGGAGGGCAGAAGGGAATATCCAATAGATGAAGCTGACGCGTCCCATCTTAGCGGCAGATGCCAGATTGACAAACTGAGTGATGGCTCCCAAAATCAGAATACATGAGAGGATAAACATAAGCCAGGAGATAAACACGTTAGGCATAAGAGCCAAGACGGTGCCCAGCAAGATGCTGCCCACGCCCACGATAGGGAAATTAGGCTGCATTCCTGCGATGTGTTGTCCCTGTGCATTATAGAGCACTTGCCCCTGCATCTTCTCGGCAGCATGCTTGGCACTATAGTAAGAAGCCAGCGATACCACACCCGACAAGAAGAATAACACGCCGATGGAGATGGTGATCCAAGTTACTGTCTGTTCACGATACTGAATGAGCAGAATACCTACGATGATGGCGCACACGGCGCGAAACAATGAACTATGTATTACCTTCATATATTTAAGTTTTTCTGCAAAATTACTAAAGAAAACTGAGAATACGTGATTTTTATAAGATATTTAACGCAATTTATTTCTTCTTCCCGATAAAAAGGTGTAACTTTGTCAGCGCAAATGATTTTAAACAGACAAAATAATGACAACTTTATATCTTGTACGACATGGTGAAACCGTGGATAATGCAGCCCAGATATTGCAGGGGCAGACTCCTGGCAGGCTGAACGAGCGTGGCATAGAGCAGGCTGAGGAAGTGGCAAAGAAGATGATCAATAACCATTTCGATGTCTTTGTATCGAGCGACTTATATCGCAGTTTGGAGACTTGTGAGATTATTGCCCGTCCTCATTTCGGGGCAGGAGTGGATGTGGAGTCACAGATTGTTACGACTCCTCTCTTGCGTGAGCGTGATTGGGGCGACTTTACGGGTAAATTTATCCCTTCTCTTCCCAAGGACCCAAAGGATTGGCCTGACAATATCGAGACTTTGGAAAAGATGAAGTCTCGTGCGCAGAATTTCCTCACTTGGCTCAAGGTGACCTATCCCGACAAAACCATCTTGGCTGTGGGGCATGGCATCATCAACAAGGCTGTGCAGAGCGTGTATTATAAGCGCCCCATGAATGAGATAGAGAAGATGACCAATGCTGAAGTGAGAGTCTTGGTGCTGTAACTCACCACTCTACATTCATCATCCAACATGAGACAATTAACACTTAACATTGAGATAAATGAATAAAATAGCTCTTATTACAGGCGCAACAAGCGGCATAGGCGAGGGTTGCGCACGTCGCTTTGCAAGAGGCGGCTACAATCTGATTATTACTGGTCGTAACACAGGCAAGTTGGAAAACTTAAAGAAGGAATTGGAGGCAGAAGATGGCGTCCAGGTCTTGGCTTTGGCTTTTGATGTGCGCAATCGTGAGGCGGCAAAGAAGGCTGTGGATTATATCCCAGAGGCATGGCGCAACATAGATGTGCTCATCAATAATGCAGGTTTGGCACGTGGATTGGAACCTGAGTATGAAGGAAGCTTTGATGATTGGGACCAGATGATAGATACCAATATCAAGGGGTTGCTCACCATGACTCGCCTGATAGTGCCTGGTATGGTGGAGCGCAATCACGGACACATTATTAATATAGGTAGTGTGGCTGGTGATGCTGCCTATGCGGGTGGCAATGTATATTGTGCTACCAAGGCTGCCGTTAAGGCTATCACCGATGGTTTGCGCATCGACGTGGCACATACCAAGGTACGTGTTACCAATGTAAAACCAGGATTGGTGGAGACCAACTTCTCTAATGTCCGCTTCCATGGCGACAATGAGCGTGCCGACAATGTGTATAAGGGCATCACTCCGCTCAATGGCGATGATATAGCCGATGTTGCCTTCTATGCAGCTTCTGCTCCTGAGCATGTGCAGATAGCAGAGGTCTTGGTGCTAGCCACTCATCAGGCAAATGGAAGTTATATAGTTAGGAGTTAGGAGTTTGGAGTTAGGAGTTAGGAGTCTGGAGTTAGGAGTCTGGAGTTAGGAGTCTGGAGTTAGGAGTCAGGAACATGCACCTATTAAATCCGCTAGGCAACTCCTAACTCCTAACTCCTAACTTAAATCAAGTGACACAGACGATTAATATCGCTCTCGAATGTGTCACGATTCTTAGCCTTGGCTCTCATGGCTGACTTATAGTTGTAGATGGTCTGGGTGGAATAGAAGAGGAGGGTTGCTATCTCCTGGCTGTCTGTTACGCCCAGTCGCATCAGTGCATAGATGCGGATCTCTGTGGTCAGCGTATGATCGGAAGGCAATTCTATCCGGGCTTCGTCTACGAGCAGATTGTTGAGTTCGTTGACGAAGTCTGGATATAATTCCATAAAGGCTTTATCAAATCTGCTATAGAATGCCTGGGCTTCTTCCTCGGCAAGTTTATAGCTGTTGATAGGCTTCAGTAAGTCTGCCGTCTGGTTGGTCTTTACCTTGCGGCTCACCAGCTTGCGATAATCGTCTAGTTTTCTAATGTATAGGGCGCTAATGTCCATAAACAAGCGCATATAGGTTTCGCGGCGAGTTTTGGTAGCCACGAGCCTGCCATTCAGTTCCTCCAGCTGTTTGTTCTTGATGGCTATTACCTTTCTGCTTTTGCTCAGGTGGTTCTTGCGTCTGATACTTGTCACGGTGAGTACCACAGTGATGCCCAGTACCACGCAGAGCACGATGAAGTATATTTGCAAACGGGTGCGCGACTTCTCGGCTGCCTGTTGGTTGGCAGCGGCAATCACTGGCAGTATGTTGGAGATTTCCAGCATACGCAGGCGGTTGTTGAAAAACTGTGCGTCCTCCATGGATAGGGTGAGGTATTTGGCGGCTCGCTTACTATTCTTCTCGTCCTTCTTATATATATAGGTGGCAAGTTCCTGCAAGGCAAGCGTCTCCTTGAGCTGGCATGCAATGTCGCTCATGGAAGCCTCTACCAGGTATTCTTCGTAGAGGTCATATTGCTCCATGTCCTTGTAGTATCTAGCTAGACCATAGGCAGCTTGGGCATGGACGCGGACATTGAGTGGAGTCAGTTTTACCGACTTCAAGAAGTATTTCAACACATCCTTATGGGTGGGCCTGTCCATATAGGTGAGTTCACCTAGCAGGTAGTAATATTCTCCTGATTGGCGCTTTTCAGGCACAAAATGCTGCAGGGTGAGTTGTATATAGTGCTTCTTTTTCTCCAGAAAATCTGCTGCAAACTCAGAATTGGCAACGAATGCTTTCCAATAATTATAGAGCCAAGCATAGGTGAAGTAATAATATTGCAGCTGTTTGCCTTGCAGTTTGCTGGCATCAATGCTCTGAAGCAAGGACTCTGCTTGGCTATAGAAACCGCCTACGGAGAGAACGGTGGCACGATTGATCTTGTTTTGTATAATATAATAGGTGTCGCCGATACTTTCTGCTAGTTTCAATCCCTTGTCCACATATACCGATGCTGAGTCATAGCGATAGGTGCTGTAGTCAAAGTAGATGCTGTCTAGCCACTGTAGTCGCTCATGGTCATTGGCTGCATCACTAAGATTGCGCTTCATCAACTTGATGTGTCGCTCCTTGGCGTTCTTGTAATGCTGCTGGTTGGCGATGGCGTCATCGATGCGTGCAAAGAGTTTCTGCTCGTCAATCTTGGCGTTGGCGAGAAGAGAAAATGCTAGTAAAAAGTATAGTACAACCTGTCTCATGTCTAAAATATGTCCAATTTGCTGATTTATTATGCAAAAATACAAATAATATTCGGTATAATGTGATTTACTTTTGTAAAAATAGTTAATTTACAAAACTTATTGGTGTTTTGGTAGTTAAGTACTCTTTTAACTTACTAATAATTTACTGAACACTTACCGATGCATACAACTTATGCATTTTTGCTGTAACTTTGCACTCGGATTTAAGAAAGTAGTAGTTTTATATTACCACTTCAAGTCTTCTAAGGTAAATATTCCTTTTGTTGATTTAGTATGTTGATTTAAATAAAAAAAACAGGTTTTAGTTTATACTAAGGGAAAAAAAGATTAGTGTATTAGGTTAAATCCGCCAGGCTCTTGTGAAAGATTCTGGCGGACTTTTTTTTCCCGTCTCTCGACAAATGGGGCTTCTTCTTTCTTTTCATATTGTTTCATATTACACCTTATTATATATAATTAATATAAATTCCTGCTCATTTATTTGCGTATTTCGAAAATAATGCGTACTTTTGTCGCCGTATTTATATAAAAAGTTATATATACAAGCATTCTGTAGACGCAAATATATAGAATAACCAATGAATATATTAGTAACAGGAGCCAATGGACAGCTGGGACATGAAATGCAGCTGGTGGCTAAGAATAGTAAGCACAAGTTTGTCTTCACCGATGTTGCTGAAGACTATGAAAAGTTGGACATCACCAATCTTGATGCCATTCGCGACAAGGTGAAGGAGAATGATATACAAGTCATCGTTAACTGTGCGGCTTATACCAATGTGGATAAGGCAGAGAGCGACTTCGAACTAGCCAACTTGCTCAATAATACAGCAGCGGGCAATCTTGCCCAGGCTATGAAAGAAGTGGACGGAACATTGATTCATGTATCTACGGACTATGTGTTCCAAGGTGACAAGAACATCCCTTGCCGTGAGGACTGGGAGACCAATCCGCTTGGCGTATATGGCAAGACCAAGTTGGCTGGCGAGCAGAGCATTGCTGCAATAGGTTGCAAGCATATCATCATCCGCACAGCTTGGCTGTACTCTCAGTGGGGTAAGAATTTTGTGAAGACAATGCAGAACTTGACGGCTAGTCATGATACCCTCAAGGTAGTCTTCGACCAAGTAGGCACACCTACTTATGCTGGAGACTTGGCGGCTATCATCGGTCACATCATCGAGACCAATCAGCTTGACAAGACCGGTATCTACCACTTCTCAAATGAAGGTGTATGTTCCTGGTATGACTTTGCCAAGATCATCTGCGAGCTTAGTGGCAATACTTGTGATATCCAGCCATGCTATAGCGAGGAGTTCCCAAGCCCAGTTAAGCGTCCTCACTTCTCTGTGCTCGACAAAAGCAAGCTGAAACAGACCTTTGGATGGAAGGTGCCATACTGGACTGACAGTTTGAAGAAATGCATCGCTGAGTTGGCGGCAGCGAAATAATTATTAATTCTAAATGATTAATTCTTAATTGGAATGAAGAATATTATCATCACAGGCGGTGCTGGTTTTATCGGCTCGCACGTCGTAAGACTCTTTGTGAATAAATACCCAGAGTATCACATCATCAACCTCGATAAGTTGACATACGCTGGTAACCTGGCCAACCTCAAGGATATAGAGGATAAGCCAAACTATACTTTTGTGAAGGGCGATATCTGCGACTTCGACCTCATGCTCAAGCTTATGAAGGAGTATCAGGTGGATGGCATCATCCATCTCGCTGCTGAGAGCCACGTGGATCGCAGCATCAAGGATCCTTTCACTTTCGCTCAGACCAATGTGATGGGTACATTGTCTCTGCTCCAGGCTGCCAAAACCTATTGGGAGAGCCTGCCAGAAGGCTATGAGGGCAAGCGTTTCTACCACATCTCTACCGATGAGGTGTATGGCGCTTTGCAGATGACTCATCCAGAGGGTGTGCCTGCGCCATTCACTACCAAGGCTTCAAGTGGCAAGAACCATGAGGCATACGGCGAGGAATTCTTTGTGGAGACCACTAAGTACAATCCTCACTCTCCATACTCTGCCTCTAAGGCTAGCTCCGACCACTTCGTAAGAGCATTCCACGATACATACGGCATGCCAACCATCGTGACCAACTGCTCTAACAACTATGGTCCATACCAGTTCCCGGAGAAGTTGATACCTCTCTTCATCAACAATATCCGCCATCGCAAGCCATTGCCTGTATATGGTAAGGGTGAGAATGTGAGAGACTGGTTGTATGTGGTAGACCACGCTCGTGCTATCGACATGATTTTCCACAATGGTAAGGTAGCCGAGACATACAACATCGGTGGCTTCAACGAGTGGAAGAACATCGACATCATCAAGGTGGTGATCAAGACCGTGGACCGTCTGCTTGGCAGAAAGGAAGGCGAGGATCTCGACCTCATCACTTACGTTACCGACCGCAAGGGTCACGATATGCGTTACGCCATCGACTCTCGCAAGCTCCAGAAAGAGCTAGGTTGGGAACCATCGCTCCAGTTTGAGGAGGGTATCGAGAAGACCGTGAAGTGGTATCTGGAGAACCAAGAGTGGATGGACAATGTAACTTCTGGCGACTATCAGAAGTATTATGAGAATATGTACGCCAATCGCTAATTAATGGCGATGGGCATATAAAGATATTAATTCAAAAGGTTAATAGATTGTTTTAGTTGTGCCCATATTCGTTGTGAAACGAGTATGGGCTTTTTTTTGAAAGGAATTAGTTTTCACAATATATAAAATACAGTTGTTATGGACTCAACTAGAAAAATTGAAAAGGTAGGGCTCCGTAACCTTCGTATGGAGGATTACGACCAGCTTGCCAAATCGTTCAAGCGTATTTACGCTGATTCGGATGTATTCTGGACAAAGGAACAGATCAAGAAACTCATTACTATCTTCCCTGAAGGTCAGGTGGTTATCATTGTAGACGACAAGATTGTAGGCTGTGCGCTATCCATCATCGTCAATTATAATATGGTGAAAGGCGACCACACTTATGCCCAGGTTACGGGCAACGAGACCTTCAATACCCACGACCCTAACGGCAATATCCTCTATGGTATCGAGGTATTTATCCACCCAGACTATCGTGGTCTGCGCTTGGCTCGCCGTATGTATGAGTATCGCAAGGAACTCTGCGAGAAGCTCAACCTCAAGGCTATCATGTTTGGTGGCAGAATTCCTAATTATCATAAGTATGCCGATAAGATGCGCCCTAAGGAGTATATCGAGCACGTGCGTAACCGTGAGATATACGACCCAGTGCTCACCTTCCAGCTGTCCAATGATTTCCATGTGCGTCGTGTCATCCGCAATTACTTGCCTAGCGATGAGGAGAGCGAACACTGCGCCACCCTCTTGCAGTGGGATAACATCTACTATCAGCCACCTACGGATAGCTATGTAGACCGCAAGCCTACCGTGCGTATCGGATTGGTGCAGTGGCAGATGCGTCCTTATGCCTCTGTGGATGATCTCTTCGAGCAGGTGGAGTTCTTCGTTGACTCGGTGAGCGACTATAAGAGTGATTTCATCCTCTTCCCAGAGTATTTCAATGCCCCATTGATGGCTAAGTTTAATGACCTGGGTGAGGCGCAGAGCATTCGCAAGATGGCACAGTATACCGATGAGATACGTGACCGATTCCGTGAGCTTGCCATCAGCTATAACATCAACATCATTACCGGCAGTATGCCTTACCTCAAGGGCGATTCGCTCTACAATGTGGGCTTCCTCTGCCGCAGAGATGGTAGTGTGGACATGTATGAGAAGATTCACGTTACGCCAGATGAGCAGAAGTGCTGGGGCTTGAGTGGCGGTAGCCATATCCAGACCTTCGATACCGACTGTGGCAAGATAGGTATCGTCATCTGCTATGATGTGGAGTTCCCGGAGCTTTCCCGCCTGATGGCAGAGGATGGCATGCAGATTCTCTTCGTGCCATTCATGACCGATACCCAGAATGCTTACTCCCGCGTCAGGGTTTGCGCTCAGGCTCGTGCCATCGAGAACGAGTGCTATGTGGCTATAGCTGGTAGCGTGGGCAACTTGCCACGTGTTCATAACATGGATATCCAGTATGCCCAGAGTGCCGTGTTCACCCCTTGCGACTTTGCCTTCCCTAACGATGGCAAGCGTTCGGAGGCTACGCCTAACACCGAGATGATCTTGGTATCAGATGTAGACCTCAACCTCTTGAACGAACTTCACACCTATGGAGCCGTGCGCAATCTGCGTGATCGCCGCAAGGACCTCTATGAGATGAAAAGAAAGTAGCATTCAAGTGAAGAACGAAGAGTGAAGAATTCAATAGTATATATGATTCATGTATAAGATAGACATTTCGGAGCGTACGCTCCATTTCAAGCAGCCGGCAGGTACGTCGCGTGGGGTTTATACCACGCGACATAGCTATTATCTCACCCTCACCAGCCCTGAGATTCCTGGCATAGAGGGAGTGGGAGAGTGTGCCACCTTGCCCGACCTGAGTTGCGATGCCAAGCCTGAATATGAGGTGACGCTCCGACAGGTTTGCCAGATGGTGGAACAGATGGGGCGCATTCCGTATGACATGATTCGTGCTTACCCTAGCATCACCTTTGGCTTGGAGACGGCTTTTGCCAGTTTCTTTGCTGCGGCAAAGAGGAATGCGGCTGCATCTTCTGCTGCTTTTTCGGAAGATGCTCAACAAGGTTTCACAGTTCCTGCTTGGGCTAAGAACTTGTCTGACCTCTACGACTCTCCATTCGGCAGAGGCGAGGAGGGCATTACCATCAATGGCTTGGTATGGATGGGCACTTACGAGGAAATGCTGGCTCGACTGGAAGAGAAACTGAAGGCTGGTTTCCACTGCGTAAAGCTGAAGATAGGTGCCATCGACTTCCATAAGGAGCTAGACCTTATCAAGCGCATACGTGAGGTGTATGGCAAGGACCAGATAGAACTACGTGTGGATGTCAACGGCGGCTTTTCGCCTGAGGATGCCATGAGCCGACTGGAGGCTTTGGCGCAGTATGACATCCATTCGATAGAGCAGCCTATCAAGCAGCATCAGTGGCCCAAGATGGCACAGCTCTGCAAGGAATCGCCATTGCCTATTGCTCTGGATGAGGAATTGATCGGTGTGAATGTGCGCTCGATGAAAGAGGCTTTGCTCGACACCATCCGTCCGCAGTATATTATCCTGAAACCTTCGCTTCATGGTGGCATCTATGGATGTACCGAGTGGATACAACTGGCTGAGCAGCGAGGCATCGGCAGCTGGATTACCTCAGCCCTGGAGAGCAATGTGGGCTTGAATGCCATCGCGCATTATGCCGCCAAGATGTATGGTCCGAATGTCGCCATGCCACAAGGATTGGGTACAGGACAGTTGTTTACCGACAATATCCCTATGCCGTTGGAAATCAGGGGCGACAAACTTTTCTTCTCTCCTTTGTAGACTTCTGCTTGCTGCAATCGTACGATTTGAAATATTCTCTTTTCAAAAATGAAATATGACATTAGAAGAGTTTTTAGACACTTGGCATTCTCCAAGTGAGACCTTACTCGTACATACGAGTGGCTCCACTGGCACTCCCAAACCGATGCTGGTGGAGAAGCGTCGTATGCTCAATTCAGCCAAGATAACCTGCGATTTTCTAGGCTTGAAGCCTGGAGATGCCGCCTTGCTCTGCATGTCGCTCGACTATATCGCAGGCAAGATGATGGTGGTGCGAAGTTTGGAACGAGGGCTTAAACTGATTTCAGTCAAGCCAAGTGGTCATCCGCTATCAGATGAGTCCTTGAATCAGGCAAATGATACTTTATGGAAACAAGGGATCACTTTCGCTGCCATGGTGCCGATGCAGGTATACAATACCCTGCAAGTGCCTGAGGAGCGAGAGCGCCTTACCCATATCAAGCATCTCATTATCGGAGGTGGAGCCATCGATTCAGCTCTCGAAGCAGAACTTCGTTCGCTTTCAGGTGACATCGCCATCTGGAGTACCTACGGCATGACCGAGACTCTTTCTCATATCGCCCTGCGCCGCATTAATGACAAGGAGGCAAGCGAGTGGTATCAGCCTTTTGATAGCGTAAAGGTGAGCCAAACCGAGGAGGGCTGCCTGGTGATAGATGCTCCATTGGTTTGCAAGCAACCCTTGGTGACTAATGATATTGTGGAAATCCAGCCCTATATATATAATAAGGTATGCGCGGAAGGGGTGCGTTTCCGCATCAAGGGCAGAAAGGATAACGTGATATGTAGCGGAGGCATCAAGATACAGATAGAAGAGGTGGAGAATCTTCTGAAGCCCCATCTCCAGAAGCCTTTTATGCTAGCTAAGAAGAAGGATGAGAAGTTTGGAGAGATAGCCGTGCTCTTGACAGAGGATGGGGACCTCAAAAAAGTAGAGGCGACTGTTCGTCGCCTCTTGTCTGATAATTCTAAAAAATATTGGATTCCTAGGGAATACATGCATGTGGAGAGTCTCCCGCTCACCGAGACTGGCAAGCCGAAACGTGCCTGCTTGCTCAGATAGGGCAGAAAAGTCTTACATTCCGTCTCTGAAGAAATCGAGGGCTTCCTTGATTTCCTCGGTGGTAGCGGTCTGGTTGATGCGAATGTCGCCGATGCCGCCCAGCATGGTGAAGTTGATGATGCCATTCTGGTTCTTCTTGTCGTGGTGCATCAGTTCGATGAGCTCGTCATAGTCATCGCAGGTGATGTCCAGCGTGCCATAATATTCCTTGATATACTGCACGGTCTGGCGCATCTTCTCTACAGGGAATCCTGTCTTAGCCACGCTGAGATACAATTCTGGTATCAAGCCGAATGCTACGGCATAACCATGCAGGATAGGATTGCGCTTCAAAGCCCAGCTCTCAAAGGCATGGCCGAAGGTATGACCCAAGTTCAGCGCCTTGCGGATGCCCTTCTCATGAGGGTCTTGCTCCACGATGCGCTCCTTCACCTTCACACTGTCTCCCACCATGCGCTGTAGCTGCTTTAGGTCAGGCTTTTCCAGGTCGAAGCTAACCAGCTCCTCCCACATCTCCTCGGTAGAGATGAGTCCGTGCTTCAGCATCTCGGCATAGCCAGAGCAGATGTTCTCGGCATCGAGCGTCTTCAAGAATTCTGTATCGAGGATAACATACTTGGAGTCGTTGAACACACCAATTTCGTTCTTCAGTCCACCGAAGTTGATGCCCGTCTTGCCGCCCACGGAGGCGTCTACCATGGCGAGCAGGGTGGTAGGGATATTGATGAAGTTGATGCCACGCTTAAAGGTGCTTGCTGCAAAGCCACCCAAGTCGGTCACCATGCCGCCGCCCAGGTTCACTAGGCACGAGTGGCGAGAGGCACCACCCTTTTGCAGTCCTTGCCAAACCAGCATCAGGCTCTCAATATTCTTCGCCATATCGGTAGGCAGGATGCTGATAACCTGTGCATCCTTCATGCAGTAGAACTTCTGGAGCACCGGCAGGCAGAGTTCTTCTGTAGTAGTATCGGTGAGCACAAACAGCTTGTCGTGCTCGCATTCGGAGAGAGCGGTCACCAACTCGTTCTCAAGATGGGTAGATATGATTACTCTTTGATTCATAACGTACTAATTATAATTGTGCAAAAATGCATGAAATGATGCTGCAAAGGTACGATAAATAATAGATAATACAAAATAAAATGTACTTTTTTATGTAAAAAGCTTAAACCTTGATATATTTTAAGCGTCAAAACAAGCGAAATGATATAAAAATAGGAAATAATAATAGTGACAAGATAAGAATGAAAAGACAAATTCTGACGATGCTATTGCTGATTTTCGCAATGGCGTCATTTGCCCAGGAGCGCTTGATTAGCGGTCAGATAACCGACCGCGACACCAAGGACCCCGTGGAGCAAGTAACTATCCAGCTGCTGAAGAGTGACAGCACCTACGTAACGGGTGCCATCAGCGACGAGAATGGCCTCTTCCACGTCTCCGCTCCGCAGAATGGCAAGTATCTCCTCAAGATTACGAGTGTGGGCTATAAGCCAACCATCAAGCGCATCGAGATGACAGACGATAAGAATCTGGCGATGGGCAATGTGGTGATTGGTGCCGATGCCATCATGCTGAAGGGAGCCGTGGTTACGGCGATGGCACAGAAGGTAACGCTCAAGGAGGATACCTTCGTGTACAATTCCTCAGCCTATCGCACACCAGAAGGTTCGGTGGTAGAGGAACTCGTGAAGCGTCTGCCTGGTGCAGAGGTGAGCGATGATGGTACCATCAAGATCAATGGTAAGGAGGTAAAGAAGATACTCGTGGATGGCAAGGAGTTTATGACGGGCGATACCAAGACTGCCCTCAAGAACCTGCCTACCAGCATCATAGAGAAAATCAAGGCTTATGATGAGAAGAGCGACCTTGCCAAGGTAACAGGCATCGACGATGGAGAGGAGCAAACCGTGCTTGACTTCGGTGTGAAGAAGGGCATGAACAAGGGCGTCATCTCCAATGTGGACCTGGGCGTGGGCAATAAGAGCCGCTACAACATGCGAGGCATGGGTGGCTACTTCAGTGGCAACAACCGCTTCTTCATCTTTGCCAATGCCAATAATACCAGCGACCGCGGATTTGGCGGCGGTGGTCCGAGCAGAGGCTTCTGGGGAGGTGCCAATGGATTGAACGCCAGCAAGATGATAGCCAGCAACTATAACTATGAGTTGAAAGACAAACTCAAGCTCAATGCCAACTTACGCTGGAATCATAGCGATGGCGATGTATGGAGCAATAAGTCGGCAGAAAACTTCATGGGCACTTCCTCTTCTTTCAGCAACAGTCTGAGCCAGAGCTTCTCTCGTGGCAACAGCTGGAATGGTAACATCCGCTTGGAGTGGATGCCAGATACATTGACCAACATCCTCTTCCGTCCATCCATCTCTTGGAGCAAGAACGATAGCCGCAGCAGTGGCATCTCCGCTTCTTACAACCAGGATCCATATACCATCACCGACGACCCGCTCTCTGATGAGGGCATCGATGAGCTGGACAAGGCAGAGGCGATGGTGAACAGCCAGAACAGTAGCAGCTTGAGCTATACCGACAGCAAGAACATCAAGGGCATGTTGCAGTATAACCGTAAGTTGGGCAACAAGGGACGCAACGTTACCCTGCGTATGGATGCCAAGTATGCCGACAATGATAGCGAGAATATCTCCATCAACAATGCCAAGCTCTATCTGGTGCAGACGGCAGAGGGCAAGGATTCCACCTATCAGACCAATCGCTACAATCTCACTCCGTCCAAGAACTATAGCTATAGCGCACAGGCTACTTACAGCGAGCCCCTCTGGAAGGCTACCTTCCTGCAGTTCAGCTACAAGTTTACCTACAGCTATTCCAAGAGCGACCGCAGCACTTACGATTTCAGCCATTATGCCTTTGATGGCATTACCCCTGAATATCGTGCATGGGATGCTTACTTGAATCCGTTTGCTGGTCATCTGGAGGAATATAAGGATGAGAACCTAAGTAGATTCTCGGAGTATAAGAACTATACCCACGACATCCAGGTGATGATGCGATTCGTGCGTCAGAAGTATAACCTCAACTTCGGTGTGATGATTCAGCCACAGCGCTCCAAGTATATCCAGGACTATCAGGGCTTGCATGTAGATACCGTTCGTACGGTGACAAACTTCAGCCCAACACTCGATTTCCGCTACCGATTCTCTAAGATGAGCAATCTGCGCATCAACTATCGAGGCACCACATCGCAGCCAAGCATCTCGCAATTGCTCGACATTATCGACAATAGCGACCCGCTCAATATCTCGATGGGTAACCCGGGCTTGAAGCCAGCATTCACCCAGAACTTCCGCCTGTTCTACAACAACTTCGTGCAGAATCACAACAAGGGCATCATGACCTTCGTCAACTTCTCTACCACCAACAATAGCATCAGCAATAAGGTGACTTACGATGAGAAGACAGGTGGACGCATCACTCGCCCAGAGAATATCAATGGCAACTGGAACGTGATGGGCGCCTTGATGTTCAACTGCTCCATCGACAGCGCAGGCGTATGGAACGTGAATACAGATACCAATCTGGGCTACAACAACTACGTGAGCTATCTGAGCCTGAACCAAGGCGAGGATGCACAGAAAAATACCACCAAGAACCTGACATGGCGCGAGCGACTCTCCATGAGTTATCGCAACGACTGGTTGGAGGTTTCGCTCGATGGAACGCTCACTTACAACAAGGCAAAGAACAAGCTTCAGCCTACGAGCAACCTCAACACTTGGCAGTTCTCTTACGGTCCAAGCTTCACGCTCACAGCTCCTTGGGGCACCAGCCTGAACTCCAGTCTCTCCATCAGTAGCCGTCGTGGTTACAATGATAGCAGCATGAATACGGACGAGTTTGTATGGAATGCGCAGCTCTCCCAGAGCTTCTTGAAGGGCAGTCCGCTCACCGTGATGCTCCAGTTCTATGACATCTTGCGCCAGCAGAGCACCTTCTCTCGCGCCATCTCGTCTTTGGCTCGTACAGATACCGAGTATAATGCCATCAACAGCTATGCCATGCTCCATGTGGTGTATCGCTTGAACCTCTTTGGTGGCAAGCAGGCACGTCAGGATGCCAAGGGTGGTCCAGGTGATGGTCCTCGTCCTAACTTCGGTGGCCGTCCATTCAATGGCGGTCCTATGGGTCCACCTCCTGGTGGTCGCCGCTGGTAATACTGGGAGGGCGGGTAACAAACCTGCCCTCCCAGCATATCTTGCTACAGCCTCAAAAATAAAAATCCCCGCTCTTCAGGATGATTCCTAAGAGCGGGGATTTTTAATTTTTATTATTTGTAATTGATAGATTTACAATTTAAACTTGTAGCCCAAAGTAATCTGGAATACAGAGTTCTTGCTGTCAGAGCCGTCAATCACCTTGGTCATACCGATGTTGTAGCGAGCGTCCAAGCAAACGTTCATGTACTCATAAGAGATACCTACAGGGATAGAGAAGTCAAATGACTTGAATGTATCTTCCAAATCCTGACTAGCAGAAACGCCACCCTTTTTGGCCTTTACTGAGCTATTTACCTTGAATCCTGGCTGTACACCTGCCTTCAGAGCCAAGCCCTGAGCCACGTAAACATTGGCGAGGATAGGGATGTTGATATAATCATTCTTCAATGTCAAGTCAACGCCATCTTCGTCACCCTTGCAGCCCTGCATAGAATAGATAGCACCTGCACTGATACCTACGAGAGGAGATACGTGATACTCAAATTCTACACCAGCAGCCAATCCTGCGCGAGTCTTGCTATCATCAACATCTGTGTAGTCAGAGATATTCAAACCTACCTTTGGCTGGATAGTAATATCACCAGCTGAATACTGTGCGAAAGCACCTACTGAAGACAGCACCATGGCCGCCATTACCAAAAACTTCTTCATAGTCTTACAATTTTAATTAGTTGTTAATACTTAATATTTCCTTTCGGTTGATTATCAAAGTTCATGAGTTTTAGTCTCATTACTTATACTAATCGACTGCAAATATAAACTATTTTTCAATACGCTCCAACCTTTTCGCCAATTTTTTTTTAATTTTTTATTAAAATATGATACACTTGTGGCGAAATAGAACATTTTCTGTCCTATTCCGCCACATAAAATCTTAATTTTCCCTCGCTTCCATTTTCTTCACTTCCTTCACAAATCGGTGCCAATAGAGGTAGCCGGCAGCCGTGAGTCCGAATGGGAAGGCTATCCAGATGCCCAGGATGCCCAGCCCGCATGGGAAACCGAGGGTGTAACCCATAGGCAGCGAGATGATGAAATAAGCGATGAAGGCATAAGTAACCATCGGCTGCACGCAGGCGATGCCCCTCAAGGCATTGGCAAAGGTATATTGCAATCCGTCGCCAAACTGGTATACCATCATCAGGATAATCAGTACTGCCACGTTCTGCTGTACCTCCACATTGTCGGTGAAGAGCCCGCCTATCTGGTGGCGGAAGAGGAACACGGGGATGCCCATCAGCGTGGAGAAAAGCAGTGCCAGTCGCCATCCATCATAGGCATTGCGGCGCACGGCTTGATAATCTTTCTGCCCCACAAAGTGGCTCACACGTATCGCCATAGCCGAAGCCATGCCCGAGAGCACCAGATAGAAGAGCTGCGAGATGGTAATCATCACCTGATGGGAGGCAAGCGGTATGGTGCCCAGCCAGCCCACCATCACGCAACTCAGCGTAAAGGCAGCCGACTCCATCGCCAACTGCAATGCCACTGGCCAGCCCAGGCGGTTCATCTCCTTGAAGTCAGCCTTGTTCACATGGCTATGGATGATGTCCTTGCGATATTGCTGGAACTTCTTCTTGCCCAATACCATCGCCACCATTGCTGCCGCCATCAGGATGCGAGAGCCCATGGTGGAGAGTCCGGCACCAAGCAAACCCAGCTCAGGGAATGGACCTACGCCGTAGATGAGCATCCAGTTGCCCAGGATGTTGACCACGTTGCCCATAATCATCACCCACATCGCCACCTTGGTATGTCCGATACCGTCCAGAAATTGCTTCATCGTATTGAATACACCCACGAAAAGCACCGAGATCAGATTCACGATGAAGTAAGGGCGGATGAGGGTGAGCAGTTCCTCGGGCTGTCCGATGCGAGAGAGATTGAAGTAGAGTATCACCATCGCCAGGGTGAAGATGCAGCCCACCACCATGTTGGCGAAGAGCGAATTGCGCACCTTCTGACCTATCTCGTCGGTGCGCTCCATGCCATAGAGTCGGCCGATGATAGGGGTGAGTCCGTAAGAGAAGCCCATGTACGAGATGAGTACGAGGGCATAGATGTTGTTGACGAGTCCTGCCGCCGCCAGTTCCTGAGTGCTATGATGACCTATCATGAGCGTGTCGGCGAAGCCAAGCACGATGGTGCCGAGCTGTCCGATGATGACAGGTATGCCGATGGCGAGTAGTTCTCGATAGTGATGTTTCTGCTGTATGGTTGTCACGTTTTGCTTCATATTCCTTTTCTTCTATATATAATAATGTGTAAAGTTTTGGGCTGCAAAGTTACTAATAATAAATGATATGTGCAAATCTTTTCTGTTTTTTCTGAGATGATACTGGGAGGGCAGGTTTGTTACCTGCCCAATTGCCACAATGCAAGCATATTACTCGGCAGCCTAAGAGCCAAGCGTAAATACTAGTTCTAAAATTGCATCCTCGATGTAGTTGCAATTACATCCCCGATGCATTTATATCTGCATCGAGGATGCATTTCCACCGACATCGAGGATGCAATTTTCCCTTCATCGGGATGTATTTCTTATTGCATCGGTATGAAAAAATACCGAAATTGAGATAAAAATGGGTCAAAATTGAGATAAAAATAAGCCGAAATCATCAAAAAATGAGCCAGAATCAGCGAAAAAAGGTAAGCGTCTCCGCGTTTATACCTTGCATAATTCAAAAAAAAGCAGTAACAGCTGATTAAACTAATGCTGTTACTGCTTTTTCCATCGGTCAGGAAGTAAGTCTCTATATTTTTCCAATGGGGTATTGGGTTGCCATTCTGCAGTCTTTTCTATTACGTCGCATATGTATTCAAACAGATTAATGCCATTCAGCCTGCATGAGATGGCGATGGAATATAGGATAGCCGCCCGGCTTGCTCCTTCGTGCGAACCAAAGAACATAGAGTTTCTTCTTGATAGTGATATGTACCTCTGGATTCTCTCAATGTAGTTGTTATCGAGAGCCGTATCACCTCTTTTGAAGATGTCACAAATGGCATTATATTCATTAAGGGCATAAC
>OOCQ01000165.1_pt1 | contig 60258 bp, 56 predicted proteins | sample 1671121 | NCBI WGS metagenome assembly OOCQ01 (sample SAMN06348124, study PRJEB24527) | human gut metagenome | biome: human gut; feature: ankylosing spondylitis patient; material: feces | host: Homo sapiens | place: China | collected 2015-10 | reverse complement strand
TAGAGAGGTTCATACGACCACCATCACGTACACCCTGTGCAAGACCTACCAACTTAACTGGGATACCGATTGTGATAGGCTTCTGGTCGTTAACCTCGTAGAAGTCTACGTGCAATGGAGCGTCTGTAGTTGGGTGGAACTGGATCTCCTTCATGATAGCTGTGTGGCTCTCACCGTCGATGATGAGGTTGATCACGTATACGTGAGGAGTGTAGATGATCTTACGCAACTCAGCGAATGGAACTGCGAATGACAAAGCTTCAGGAGCACCGTTCTCGCCCTTCTTCTCACCATAAAGGTTACATGGGATGAAACCTTCCTTACGCAATGCCTTTGAAGCTTTCTTACCAAGGTCTGTACGCTTCTGACCTGTTACATTAATCTCTTTCATTTTGTGTTACTCTAAATTAAGTTGTTTTTAATAATTGATTGCCTTAACTCGCCATCACACGGATTAGCTTTGTTTTAAGCGGGTGCAAAGGTACTAATTATTATTGAGATATGCAAGTTTTTCCACGAAAAAATGCTCCAAAACATCTTTTTCCCTTAAAAAAATAGAAAATATACCTGCTTTTCTTGCGTATTATATATATAATGTGTATATTTGCACTCGTAATTGGTAATTAAATAAGTAAATCTTTTAAAACATTAGAGAATGATTAATAGGGATTTGATAAGACGTAAGATTGTGCAGTTAACCTACGCATACTATCAAAACGGCAATAACAATATGGATAATGCTGAGAAGGAGTTGATGTTTGCACTCTCCAAGTCATACGATTTGTATAACTACATGTTGCAGCTCATCGTTGCGATCACACAGGAGTCACGCAAGCGTTATGACGTAGAGGTGGCACGTGCTAAGCGAGAGGGTGCTCAGGAACCATCTCCTCGTATGGCTTTCAATAAGTTTGCGCTTCAGTTGGAAGAGAACAAGATGTTGCTCGACTGGATTGACGTGAAGCATTCTACTTGGGAGGAGGATATTGAGGAAGTGCGTAAGTTGTATACTGCCATTACCCAAAGCAGTCTTTATGCCGATTATGTAAGTGGTGCCCTTGACGAGCAGTTGCCAGATATGGACGATTACAGTCGTGACCGTGAGTTTTGGCGTCGTGCCTACAAGGCTTTCATTATGAACAATGAGGAGTTTGACGCTTTCTTGGAGGAGAAGAGCCTCTACTGGAATGATGACAAGGATATTGTAGATACATTCGTATTGAAGACCATCAAGCGTTTCGATCCAGCCAACAAGGCTAAGCAGGAGTTGCTGCCAGAGTATAAGGACGCAGAGGATAGAGATTTTGCCGGCAAGTTGTTCCGTGCCACTATTCTCAATTGCGATACCTATCAGCACTATATGAGCGATGCTTCTCGCAACTGGGACTTCTCTCGATTGGCTTACATGGATGTGGTTATCATGCAGATTGCCATTGCCGAGCTTGTCAACTTCCCTGGTATCCCAGCTACGGTTACCATCAATGAGTATGTAGACCTCGCCAAGGTATATAGTACTCCTCGCAGTGGTGGCTATGTGAACGGTATGCTCGATAATATCGCTCGTTTCCTTATTGAGAAGGGCATTATCCTCAAGGAGTTGCCAGAGCGCAAGCATAGAGGTCACAGACCAACAGAAGAGTAAATATAAATAAGAATTATAAATATTATCAAGAAATACATTTAAGAAAATGACAAATTTATTATTGCAAGCACAGGGTGGTGGTAGCATGAGCTTCCTCATCATGATGGTAGCTATCTTTGCTATCATGTGGTTTTTCATGATTCGTCCTCAGCAGAAGAAGCAGAAGGAAATTCGCAAGTTCCAGAACTCTCTTCAGGAAGGTTCTAAGGTAGTTACAGGTGGGGGTGTCTATGGCACTGTGAAGCGTGTCAACTTAGAGGCTAACACCATTGATGTAGAGGTGGCTCGTGGCGTGGTTATCACTGTGGCTAAGAGCTACGTGTTTGCTGATGCTACCAGTCAGACTCCTAATGCATAGTGTAAGAAACATATTGCGAGCTGTCAGAAACTTCCTGTTCAGTGGTCTGAATAAGGAGTTTCTGATTTTTTTGTTCTTTCTCGCTCTCAGCGGCTCGTTCTGGTTGATGATGTCGCTCAATGAGACACTGGAGAGAGAATTTGATATTCCTGTGCGCCTTACTGGGGTGCCTCGTAATGCCGTTATCACGGGTGAACTTCCTGATACCGTGCATATTACCGTGAGAGATAAGGGCTTTACTTTGGTTACTTATGCTTATGGTAGGGGATTCCGTCCCTTGACTTTCAAGTTTGCTACCTATGCAGATGATGATGCCGGTAGAGGTGAGATTCCGTTGGCGGAAGTGCAGAGACAAGTCCTGTCGCAGCTTTATGGTTCGAGCAAGATGCTCTCCTTGAAGCCAGGCCAGTTTGATTTCTACTTCACGTATGGTTCTTCCAAGAAGGTGCCAGTCGTCTTCAAGGGAAAGATTACTACCAATAAGAGCTATTATTTGGCTCATACAGAGTTCTTGCCTTCTGTGGTTACGGTATATGCCAACAAGCGCCAACTCGATCAGCTCACAGCTGTGGAGATAGAGCCATTCAATCTGCGCAATCTGCAAGATACTATACATCGCAATGTGTATATCCAAAAGATTCGTGGCGTGAAGATTGTACCTTCCATGGTACGCTTGGCTGTATATCCCGATGTCTTGACCGAAGAGACGGTAGATGTGCCTGTAACGGCTATCAATATGCCCGATAATATGGTGCTGCGCACTTTCCCTTCACGTGTCAGCGTGAGGTTTACGGTGGGAGCCAGCCTCTTCCGTACCATCAAGCCTAGCCAGTTTAAGGTGGTGGTGGACTACAATGATTTGGCCAACAATCCTTCCGATAAGTGTACGCTTCAGTTGAGGAGCGTTCCGCGAACGGTGAGCAAGGCTAGGTTAGACATTGAGACAGTAGATTATCTGCTGGAGCAGCAATAGAGGTTTGTTGTAATAACAGAAGTATCTATTGTTGCTGCAATAGATAGTAAGTGGTTTGATAATGATATGAAGATAGCGATAACAGGAGGCATAGGTAGTGGCAAGAGCTATGTGTGCCGAGAATTGGAACGACATGGCATCAAGGTCTATGACTGCGATGCTGGTGCCAAGCGATTGATGCGCTCTGATGCAGCATTGCAGGAGCAGCTCATACAGTTGGTAGGCAATGATGTGTATCAAGATGGTGTGTTGCAGAAGCCTGTGCTGGCAAAGTTTCTCTTATCTAGCGAGGCTAATAAGCAGGCGGTCAATGACGTGGTGCATCCTGCCGTGGCTCGTGACTTTGAGCAGAGCGACTGCGACTGGCTGGAGAGTGCCATCCTCTTTGATAGTGGATTCCATCGTCGCACCCATTTCGATTTTGTGGTTTGTGTCACAGCTCCGGTCTCCGTTCGTTTGGATCGTATCATGCAGCGCGACCATATCTCTCGTGAGAAAGCCCAGCAGTGGGTGAATGCCGTGATGCCGCAGGAGCAACTTGTGTCTCTCTCCGATTATGAAATCGTGAATGATGGAGTGAGGAGCATAGAGCAGCAGGTAAAGGAATTGCTGAAGCAAATATGTCGTTAATAATGGACGGCGATAGAATTACTTAAGAATATAAATAATAATAAATAAAGGACAACTAAAGAAAATGGAAACTATTCTTTCAATTGCAGGCAAGCCAGGCCTTTATAAACTGGTTTCTAGAGGTAACAGAAATCTCATTGTGGAAACTCTCGATGAGACTCACAAGCGTATCCCAGCATTCGCTACCGATCGCGTAACAAGTCTTGGTGACATCGCTATGTATACAGACGCTGACGAGGTGCCATTGTGGGAGGTTCTCGATAGCGTTAGCAAGAAGGAAGAGGGCAAGGTGAGTGCTTTCAACTACAAGAAGGCGTCTGCTGATGAGCTCCACGCTTACTTCGCTGAGGTATTGCCTAACTACGATCGTGATCGTGTACACGATAGCGACATCAAGAAGTTGCTCCAGTGGTACAACATCTTGGCTAAGTATGGCATCACCGACTTCAAGGCTACTCTTGCACCTACAGAGGGTGACAATGTAGATGATCGTCAGGATTAATAAAAAAGGAAAACGACCTCAATGCATTATGCATTGAGGTCGTTTTCCTTTTTTATAACTCTAATATAATTTTTTAGTCCACTGTATAGAGGAATCGCTTGATGCTCTTCTTTGGAGTCTTCTCGAATTCCTCTTCGTGTATTCTGATTTCTGATACCTTGCTGTAGGCAGGTATCATGGTGTTCAGTTCCTGGCGGTTCTGCTCCATGATTTCCTCCAGTTCTTTCTTGCCGAGGTTCAAGGTCTGAGCTTCGTCATAGTCTGGATAAACCAGGCCTATGAGCTTGTCGCCCTTCTGTACCACCACGCTTTCAGCTACGAGAGCCAGTGAGTTGAGCTTATCCTCTATTTCCTCAGGATAGATGTTCTGTCCGTTGGCACCGAGCAGCATGTTCTTGCTGCGGCCCTTGATATATACATTGCCATCACCATCCATGGTGCCGAGGTCGCCGGTGTGATACCAGCCGTTCTCGTCGATGGTCGCCTTGGTTGCCTCCTCGTTCTTGTAGTAACCCAACATCACGTTAGGACCCTTGGCAAGAATCTCGCCTGGCACATTCTCTGGGTCTGGGCTGTCGATGCGTACCATCATGTGGAGGGCTGCCTTGCCGCAAGAGCCAGGTACGAAGTTCTTGTAATCCTCGTAGCAGATGATAGGTGCACACTCTGTGGCACCATAGCCCACGGTATACTTGAAACCCACATTGTGAAGGAAGGTTTCTACCTCCTGGTTGAAGGCGGCACCGCCGATGATGACCTCATAGAAGTTGCCACCAAAGGCATTAGTTACCTGTTCGCAAATCTTCTCCTTCACCTTCTTGCTAATCACTGGCATGTGGAGCAACATGCGCATACGGTTGTTCTGTATCTTAGGGAATACCTTCTTGCGGATAATCTTTTCGATGACCAGTGGTACTGCGATGATGACCGCAGGCTTGATTCTACCGAATGCCTCTGCGATGATGGCTGGGCTAGGGATGCGGGTGAGATAATATACGTGGCAGCCCTTGATGAACTCGAAGATAAATTCGAATGCCATGCCATACATGTGAGCCATTGGCAGGATGCTGATCACTGGGTCGCCAGCCTTGATCTGCTTGCCCAGTACATCCTTGGCAAAGTCGGCGTTGCCCCAAAGTGCGCGGTATGGCACCATGACTCCCTTGGAGAAACCGGTGGTACCGCTGGTATAGTTGATCATAGCCAACTCATTAGGGTTCTGCTCGATGTAGTAGTTGATGTGCTCCTTGCGGAAGTACTTAGGATACTTCACGCCAAACATCTCATTGAGGTGCTCGCGGGCATAAGTCAACTTATCTGTGCGAGATACCACGAGCGAGTAGTCTGGGATATAGATGATTCCCTCCAGTCCTGGCATCTTGGTGGCATCTACCTGAGTAGCCACTACATCGCCCACGAAGAGCAACTTGGCGTCGCTGTGGTTCACGATGTTGTGTATCTGGTCTGGCATAAACTCGTGCAGGATAGGCACAGCGATGGCACCGTATGTGAGAGTAGCGAGGAAAGCCACTGCCCAGTTGGCGCTGTTTCTGCCGCAAAGTGCTATCTTGTCGCCCTTTACTACGCCAGAATTTTCAAACATGATGTGTAGCTTCTCTATCTTTCTGGCTACGTCATGATACTGCAAGGTAGCTCCCTTGTAGTCGGTTAGGGCATCCATGTCCCAGTGGTCGATGATGCTCTTCTGTATGAGTGCATTAAAGCTTGGTATCTCCATAATTATATTGCGTTTTGATACAGATATCTCTTAATTGATTTCTTGGCCGTTTTCTCAAACTCCTTGTCGTGCAACTGGATGCGTGATACTTTGGCGAATGATGGTATCATGGCGTTGAGTTCCTTGCGGTTCTGCTCCATGATGTTGTTGATGTCTTCTTCAGTGAATCCCAGTGTGTGGGCTTCTTCCATGTCTGGATGTACGAGTGCCACGAGCTTGTCGTCCTTCTGTAGGAGGATGCTCTCGCTCACCATGGCCATCGAGTTGAGCTTGTCTTCTATTTCCTCAGGATAGATGTTCTGTCCGTTAGGTCCCAGCAGCATGTTTTTGCTGCGTCCCTTCACATAGAAATGACCGTCTGGGCTCATGGTGGCTAGGTCGCCTGTGTGGAACCATCCGTCTGGGTCGATGACAGCACTTGTGGCTTCTTCGTTCTTGTAGTAGCCCTTCATCGTGTTGATGCCTTTGCATACCAGTTCGCCTGGTATCTTCATAGGGTCATTGCTCAGCACCTTTACCTCCATGTGTTTCACGGCGACGCCGCAACTTGCAGCCTCATATTCGTCTTGGTTGGCGAAGGTGATGAATGGTGCCGTCTCAGTGGTTCCGTATGCCATGGCGATAGGGAAGTCGATGCTCATGAAGAAGTTCTCTATCTCCTTGTTGAGCGGTGCACCACCCACTACGATTTCATAGGCATTGCCACCAAACTCCTTCATCACGAAGTCGCATATCTTCTCCTTGATGCGCTTATTGATGACCGGCATGTTCATGAGCAGGCGCACACGGTTGGTCTGGATGAGAGGGAATATCTTCTTTCTCACGATCTTCTCTACGACGAGTGGCACGGCGAAGATGATGCTTGGCTTGATTTCCGTGAATGCCTGTGCTATCAGCGATGGACTTGGCAGGCGGGTCAGGAAGAAGATGTGGTTGCCCTGCACCATATTGAATATCAAGTCTGCCATCAGTCCATACATGTGTGCCATAGGCAGGGATGCCAGGATGTTGCAGTTCTTGCTAATCTTGGGCGCTATGCGATCGAGCATATAGTCCAGGTTACCCCATAAGGCACGATATGGCAGCATCACACCCTTGGAGAATCCTGTGGTGCCACTGGTGTAGTTGATCATCGCCAGTTCCTCAGGGTCGTCCACGTGATAGTGTACGTGCTCGGGTCTGAAATATTTTGGATATTTGTGGCCAAACATTGCATTGAGATTCTCTCGCGCATAAGTAAGTTTCTCTGAGCGTGAGATGACGAGTGAATTGTCTGGCAGATAGATGATGCCCTCTAATGATGGCATCTCATCGGGTGTTATCTCTGTAGCTACCACGTCGCCCACGAAGAGCAGCTTGCTCTCGCTGTGGTTTACGATGTTGTGAATCTGTTCGGGCTTAAATTCGTTCTGTATAGGTACGACGATAGCGCCGTAAGTAATAATGGCCAGGAAGGCTACTGCCCACTGACTACTATTTCTTCCGCACACAGCTATCTTGTCGCCCTTCTTCACGTCGCTGTTTTCGAACAGGATGTGGAGCTTCTCAATCTTTCTTGCTACATCGTGATACTGCAATGTGGCACCCTTGTAATCTGTCAGGGCATCCAAGTGCCAGTTCTTGATGATGCTTTGCTCAATATACGAGTTAAAACTTGGTATTGAATTCATTGCACAGTTTTCTAAATTTTGTGCAAAGGTACAGAAAATTGTGCACACTACAAAATAAAATGTGCGCTATTTTCAAAAACTAAGTAAAATATTTTAGTTTCATCCCATTATTACCACAAAATGGGCAATAATGGGATAAAATAGGACATTAATTGCGAACTCATCTCTTCTTGGAGATGGGCTTATTCATATCTCATCGACTTGGCTGGATGGATATGTGATATCAGGTAGCTTGGCGCTACGAGCATGAATACGCTGATGATGAGAGTAGCCACATTGAGCGCTACGATGAAGAGCCAATTGAACTCCACTGGCACGGTGCTTACGTAGTATGTCTGTGCGTCGAGCTTCACCAGTCCTGTCCAGTTTTGCAGGGCTAGGATGCCGAGGCCTATCATGTTGCCCAGCACCATACCCTTGCCGATGATGAATACGGCAAACCAGAGGAAGGTGTGGCGGATGGTCTTGTTGCGTGCGCCGAGTGCCTTCATCACGCCTATCATCGACGTGCGTTCCAGGATGATGATGAGCAGACCGCTAATCATGGTTACGCCTGCCACGATGAGCATCAGTCCCAGGATGATCCATACGTTGAGGTCCATCAGGCTGAGCCATTGGAATATCTGTGGGTTCAGGTCCTTGATGGTGGCACTGCTGTAGGTCTCGCCATAGTGGTCGCAGGTGCGGTTCACCTTATTTATTATATAGTCTTCCGTCTCGTTGAGCTTGTTGAAGTCCTTCACGGTCAGTTCGGCTCCGCTTGCCTGGTCTTCCATCCATCCGTTCAGTTTCACGGCGGTGTAGAGGTCGGTATATACCATCAACTCATCATATTTCTTCAGGTTGGTCTGATAGATGCCCTTGATGGTGAATCGGCGCATGCGCACTCCGTTGTCGTCGATGAAGTAGGCGAAGATGCGCTCTCCGTTCTTCAGTTTCAGCTTGTCTGCCATCAGTTGGGAGATGAGTATCTGGTTGTGGCTTGCCTTGTCGTCAAACTTCGGTATGCTTCCTTCCACCATGTTCTGGTGGATGAAGGTGGAGTCGAAGTCAGGTCCCACGCCCTTGAACACTACGCCCAGGAAGTCGCTGTCGGTCTTCAGAATACCCTCTTTCATGGCAAATCGCTGCACATGCTTCACGCCGGGTATCTTCTTGAGCACGTTGACCATCGAGTCGTCCATCACCACGGGATATTGGTTCTGCTGTTGCAGGGTCATGAAGTCAGCTACCTGTATATGGCTGCCGAATCCTATCACCTTGTCACGGATGGTATGCTTGAAGCCCAGCACCACGCTCACTGACATGATCATGATGGCGAGTCCGATGGCAACGCCAGCGGTGGCTATATGAATAGCAGGGCGAGAAACTTTATGTTTATCGCCCTGGTCGCTATATAATCTCTTTGCTATAAATAGAGGAAAATTCATTCTAATGAATAATTTATAATGAATAATTTATAATGTAGAATTAATAATTGCTAATTGCCTTGCGGATGATGGTATGTACCCAATTATTAATTATCAATTATACATTATTAATTATTATAGTCCTTCATCTTCCACTCTGCCTGGGTATGCCTCCAGTGCCTTGCTCAGCACCACGAGCGCACGCTCCAGGTCGTGCTTCTTCAATACGTAAGCCACACGTACCTGGTTTCTGCCGGCACCTGGGGTGGTATAGAAGCCTGAGGCTGGGGCCATCATCACGGTCTCGCCCTCGTAGTTGAATTCCTCCAAGCACCAGCGGCAGAACTTGTCTGAGTCGTCGATAGGCAACTTGGCTACGGTGTAGAAGGCTCCCATTGGGATAGGTGAATATACGCCAGGTATGCGGTTCAGTCCATCAATCAAGCACTTACGGCGCTCCACATACTCATCGTATACATCGCGATAGTATTCCTCAGGGGCATCCAGTGACGCCTCTGCCACAATCTGACCTATCAATGGAGGAGAGAGGCGAGCCTGACAGAACTTCATCACAGCCTTTCTGATTTCTGGATTCTTGGTAATCAATGCGCCTACACGGATGCCACACTCGCTGTATCGCTTGGATACAGAGTCGATGAGAATGGTGTTCTGCTCGATGCCTTCCAAGTGCATGGCGCTGATGTAAGGGCTGCCCGTGTAGATGTACTCACGATATACCTCGTCGGAGAAGAGGTAGAGGTCGTACTTCTTCACCAAGTCGCGAATCTGGTTCATCTCTCTGCGGGTGTAGAGGTAGCCCGTAGGGTTGTTAGGGTTGCAGATCAAGATGGCACGGGTGCGCTCATTAATCAGCTCCTCAAACTTCTCTACCTTAGGCAAGGAAAATCCTTCCTCGATAGTGGTGGCGATGGTACGAATCTTGGCACCCGCCGAGATGGCGAACGCCATATAGTTAGCGTAAGCTGGTTCTGGCACGATGATCTCGTCGCCAGGGTTGAGGCAGCTCATAAATGAGAAGAGCACAGCCTCAGAACCTCCCGATGTGATGATGATGTCATCGGCTGTTACGTTGATGTTGAATTTCTTATAGTAATCTACGAGTTTCTCGCGATAGCTGAGATAACCTTGGCTTGGAGAATACTCCAAGATGGTGCGATCGATGTGCTTGAGCGCATCGAGACCACACTGAGGAGTAGGCAGGTCTGGCTGACCGATGTTGAGGTGATACACCTTTACTCCACGCTTTTTTGCTGCGGCTGCCAGAGGAGCCAACTTTCTGATAGGTGACTCTGGCATTTCGATACCGCGTACAGATATTTCTGGCATCTTTCTTTTTTCTTTCTATTAATTATCCAAGTCGAGAAGAGCCTGCTTCAAGAGATACCTTGAAAAGCCTACTTCTCGCTAATCGCCTGCAAAGTTAAGAAAATTACTTGAAAATAGAGAATAGATTTGGCATATTTTTTATTTTTTGATAAAAATCTCGCTTTTCTGTTGTTCTTCTGCATTCTTTTTTATAACTTTGCATCACAATTCTGCTCTTGGGGTGGATGGTTGTAAATTTTGAAAAAGTAAAACTAATTAAAATATAAAAAAGGAATAAAGAATTATGAGAAGTAGAACTAGCACTTGGTTTGAGACCAAAGTAAAATATCAGAAGACGATGGAAGATGGCTCTGAGAAGGTGGTATCTGAGGCTTACGTAGTAGATGCCCTCAGCTTTACCGAGGCAGAGAGTGCCATCATCGACGAGATGTCTGTCTATGTAAGTGGCGATATGAAGGTGAGTGGCATCAGCAAGGCTGGCTATGGCGAGATCTTCTTTAGCGACGTGGACGATGACGACAAGTGGTACAAGGCCAAATTGCAGTTCATCACCATCGATGAGAAGACCGAGAAGGAGAAGCGCTCTAATGTAACTTACCTGGTTCAGGCTAAGTCATTGGCTCGTGCGCTCCGCTACATCGACGAGGTGATGGGCAAGACTATGATTGATTATGATACCATCGGTCTTAACGAGACCAAGTTGATGGATGTATTCGAGCACCATGCTCCTGGCGACAAGAAGGAAGAGAAGAACGACGTGCCAGAGTACGAGCAGCAGAATGCAGAGCAGAAGCCTGCTGAGTAGAAAGGGTATAACTATGTATGATGTAAAAGGAAATCTTCATAAAGTCTTGGGCAACTTGCCGGCTGGGGTTCGCCTCGTAGCCATCAGCAAGTTTCATCCCAATGAGTATATTGAGGCTGCTTATGCCGAGGGTCAGCGCATCTTCGGCGAGAGCCATGAGCAGGAACTCGCCAAGAAGGTGGCGTCGCTGCCCAAGGACATCGAGTGGCACTTTATCGGTCATCTCCAGACCAACAAGGTGAAGTATATCGCCCCTTACATCTCCATGATAGAGTCGGTGGATAGCCTCAAGCTCCTCAAGGAGATCAATAAGCAGGCTGCCAAGCACGACCGTGTGGTAAAAGTGCTCTTGGAGCTTCACTTGGCTGAGGAGGATACCAAGTCGGGCTTGTCGCTCTCGGCTTGCCGTGAGCTCTTGGAGGCTGGCGAATGGCGTGAGATGCAGCATGTGCAGATATGCGGCTTGATGATGATGGCATCCAATACGGATGATGAGCAGCAGATAGCCCAGGAGTTTCAGGCTGCCTATGATTTCTTTGGCGAGATCAAGGCTCAGTACTTTGCTGATGATGAGGCTTTCTGCGAGCGCAGTTGGGGTATGAGCCACGACTATCAGATTGCCATTCAGCACGGCAGCACCATGGTTCGCGTGGGAACTACCATTTTCGGTCCAAGAATATATTAGGATATAGAATATAAAAATAGTACGAGGATGTATTTCCAACTACTACGAGGATGTATTTCCAACTACTACGAGGATGAAAATAAAAAAACATCGGGATGTAATTTTGCTTACGTCCCGATGTTTTTTTGCCCTCAGAGTTAGCAGGCTAGAAGATGATCTTCTTGCCCTTGTTGGTGATATAGAGATGGCCCTTTTGTGGGGTCTGCACTCTGACGCCTTCCAGGGTGAAGTACGCTGTAGGCTTGCTCTGGGATTTGTCGATGATGGCCTCTTGGATGCCTGTGGCGCTGAAGTCCTTCAGGTAGTCGAAGGTTACCATTCCCGTCTCCTCATCCTTCACGATGTTGTAGAGTGGGCGAGTGGTCAGGGTGCTGTGGTTCAGCTGCACGCTGGTGAGGCTATTCACCTCATATTCTGTGGATGAGCCTTCCTTGTACATAGGGAATGGGTCGTTCTCTAGGCTAAGCATGTAAACATCAGAGGTATAGATCCCATTGTCTCTTACATTGGCACTATTGATGACCAGCCCGTCAGCAGGCACAATCGTCACTCTTGGCCTACCTGCCGTGTTGTTAGGATTGTCCTCCAACCTGACGTATGCTTTGTCAGCATAGTCAATGCGCCAAACCAACATTCCATACCCGAAGGCTTCTTTATACCATTTTTCGTTTCTGATATTTTGCAAGAGCAGGTATTCGCCATCTGTCTCTGCGTCTATCTTTAGAGCTTCTGATGCGATGTCGTATGGCTTTAGCGTAATCTGCTGTGGCTCTGGGCTAGAGAGAGTTGTGGGTTGTACCCATTCCATCATGCTCTTTTCCCATGGAGAGTATGGGATTGGGCAGTAACCATTCTGTTGATAACAGCCCATGTCCATCAGGTCCCAGTATTCAGGACTTTGGTTGTTGTTTGTTAATTTATTTGTAGGATAGAGATCTGGCAATCCGAGTGTATGGGAGAACTCGTGGCAGAAGAGTCCGATTCCATTAATCTTGATAGATTTGTCATTTGGTGTGCCATTGAGCTCGTTGTTGATGCCGAAGCGACTCACCTGTACGCCATCAAAAGTACCGATGCTTTCCGTACCAGACTTAGGCCAGAGACAGTCGGATGAATTGCCTCCTATGCTCTCCGAATATCCTGCATAGATGAAGTATACTAGGTCTACGTATTTGTCGCCATTGCTGTCATAATCGGCAAAGTTCAATTTGCTGTCCATGAGTTGGCAAGCCTCTTTCATCATATCTACGAAGTGCAGGTCGGCACCGTCCCTTGCTGATCCGTTCCCTCCATAGTAGGCTGAGTTTTTGCTCACGGTCACTGGCCCCACGATGTCAAACTGTGGGGTGAACTGACCATGACTCATATCCGTGAAGTATTGCTTCACGGAACCATAGTTGAGGTGCTCCTCCTTTTGTGAGAAAATACTCTTGTCGGCTTTTGGCATCGCTTCGCCTGCCTTGCCGTTCAGATAGTGATTGAAGGTAGCCACTGGGTCGCTGCTCTTAAACTTCACGTCCTGGAATTGTACCAAGATGACCAGTGCCTTTGGACTGCCCTTGTGAGGAAAGTAGGCTGGCAAGGTGCTACCGATGCTTGATGCTCTCGATGCTCCGAAAGTTGCTGTAGTGGCTTGCTGCATTCTGGCTTGGACGGCAGAAAACTCATTTTCCAGTTCTTCTTGGCTCGTCATTTGATACTTGCCGTTGGTTGACTCTCGCAGCGGGGTGCCGTCGAGCAGAGTGTAGTAGTGGAAGTTCTCGTCGCCATGCAGGGTGGCGGATACGATGGTTCCATCCACCAGTTGCAACTGGCAGATGCCTTGCTTGGCTCTCACTGCAAACAGGCTGGTTGCAGCTAACAGCAAGAGGGTTATACTAAGGAATAGTTTCTTCATACTTTTATTTTATGTAGGAATTTGTGATTAGCTTCTGCCATAATTAGGAGCATCCCAATGGCTTATTTCTTGTTGATATTATTTATAATAATATTGTCCTTTCTTCTGGGTTTGATGTCCGAACTCGATGGCGTGGTGCGGACAGTGGTGATAGCAACTGAAGCAGGTGAGGCAGTCCTTGTGGTGTAGCCACTCGGGATATTTGCCGTGACCGCCCTTGATGTCTCCCACCGGACATACATTGGCGCAGATGCCGCACTTCACGCAGCGGTCCTTCTCCACATGGAATCGCTTGTCGGTGATGAGCACATGCTCGAAGAATCCACCCACCACCTTGGTGAAGAACCAGGGGATGGGACCCTTCACTAGTCGGTTGACGCCCTCTTTCCTGTTGAACACCTCTTCGCTGATGATGACTAGTTCCTGAGCTGCTTCTTCCTTCTTGCGGATTTCGTTCTCCTTGGTGTCCACGTCCATGAATGGCAAGCCGATGTATGATTCTGGCATGATGAGCGAGTAGGAAGACTTTACTTCCGTGATGCCCAGTGCCTGGAGCGATGGATTCTGGAGGATGGTGGCATTGAGGTTGTCGATGGTAAGGGCGATGGTGTCGCCTGCCGTGCAAACGCAATATGCAAAAGGAGGCTTCTGCTTGGCATCTTTGTCAGTAGCTGCCTTATCCGATGCGTCTTCTTTCAGGATCTTCACCCGCTTGATGAACTCCCTTACCAGCCTCGGCACTCTCCAGCCATGTACGGGGAAAACAAAACCGAGCCGTTCATCCTCCTTGAGAATAAACGGCTCAGCTATATCATGACTTGAGTCGTCTGTCCTCATATAGGGGGCGATGGCTATCAAGTCCTCATGTGTAGCGGCCGCCAACTTGGCTGCTGCCCACTTCGTATTTCCAGTTCCTGAGAAATAGAAAATCATGCTTCTCTTATATATGTAATAATGTGTAGCTTGATTTTTCCTTACTTCTTCTCGTTCATCACACCCTCGATGTAGATGCGTGACATCTCCACATTACCATTGGTGCGCACGGTGATGCTCTTCTTGAAGTGACCAGGGAACATGCCCCTGCCATTGTAGGTTACATTGATCTGTCCCTTCTGTCCTGGAGCGATAGGCTGCTTGGTGTAAGAAGGCACGGTGCAACCGCAGCTGGCGATGGCCTGATTGATGATCAATGGCTTGTTGCCCACGTTGGTAAATGTGAAAGTGGCCTTCTGCACAGGGGCGCTCTCATCGAAAGTGCCAAAGTCGTGAACCACCTTGTCAAACTTGATTTCAGCCTGGGCTGATGCTGTGGCTACCATGGCTACGAGCATAGTCAGCGCCAATATGATTCTTTTCATCTTCATTTCCTTTCTTTATGATAAACTCTATAATTTGTTCTTTTTTATCAAATTTGATGCAAAAGTACATATAAAGTTTATTATATCACTACTTTTTTACATTATTTTATATAATTCTTAAGAAATTTACCAGTCAGGCTCTCTTTGCAGGCTGCTACTTGCTCTGGAGTGCCCGCTATGACGAGGTTGCCGCCTCGGTCGCCGCCCTCTGGTCCGAGGTCGATGATGTGGTCGGCGCACTTGATTACGTCCAGGTTGTGCTCGATGACTACCAGCGAGTGGCCTCGCTCTATCAGGGCGTTGAAGGCATGGAGCAAGCGCTTGATGTCGTGGAAGTGCAGACCTGTGGTTGGCTCGTCGAAGATGAAGAGCGTAGGCTCCCGCTCCTCCTTGCCTATGAAGTAGGCTAGCTTTACGCGCTGGTTCTCACCGCCTGAGAGGGTGCTGGAGTTCTGCCCCAGTTTGATGTAGCCCAGACCTACGTCCTGCAATGGGCGCAGGCGGCTCACGATGACTCGGCAACTGTCGAATTCGCCCTCGTTGTGCTGCAATTTCTCATCGCTGAAGAATTCTATCGCCTCGTTCACGGTCATGTTGAGCACTTCGTTGATGTCCTTTCCGCCGTAGCGCACCTCCAGTATGTCGTGCTTGAATCGCTTGCCCTTGCATGCCTCGCAGGTCAGGGTGAGGTCTGCCATGAATTGCATCTCGATGGTCACATAGCCCGCTCCCTTGCACTCCTCGCATCTTCCGCCCTCGGCATTGAATGAGAAGTAGGCTGAGGTGTAGCCCATCTGCTTGGCTAGAGGCTGGTTGGCAAAGAGGGTGCGGATGGCATCGTATGCCTTCAGATAGGTGGCAGGGTTGCTGCGGGTGCTCTTGCCGATAGGGTTCTGGTCCACAAACTCGATGTGCTTGATGGCGTCCAGGTCGCCCTCCATGCCAGCATATTCGCCTGGTGCATCTGCCACGAGGTCGAGTCTTCGGCGGATGGCAGGGTGGAGAATGCCCTTGATGAGCGAACTCTTGCCCGAACCTGATACGCCCGTGATCACTGTGAATATATTGAGCGGTATCTTCACGTCGATGCCTCGCAGGTTGTTCATTCTGGCGCCCTTGATCTCGATGAATCGGTTCCAGGCCCTGTGGCTCGTTGGATAAGGTATCTCCTCCTGGTGGGTGAGATATTTGATGGTGTAGCTCTCGGGATATTTCTCCAGGAGCGCCTTTTGCTCGGCAGGGTCGGTGGTGCTGTATTCGGAGGCAGGTCCGGCATATACCAGTCTGCCGCCCAGTCGTCCGGCGTCAGGACCGATGTCGATGAGATAGTCGGCGGCACGCATGATTTCCTCGTCGTGCTCCACTACCACCACGGTGTTGCCCAGCTGTTGCAGCTCCCTCAGCACCTTGATGAGGCGGTCGGTGTCGCGGCTGTGCAGACCGATGCTTGGCTCGTCGAGGATGTATACGCTGCCCACGAGTGATGAGCCGAGGCTGGTGGTCAGGTTGATGCGCTGGCTCTCACCGCCGGATAGACTATTGGAGAGGCGGTTGAGCGTGAGATAGCCCAAGCCCACGTCTAGCAGGAATTGCAGACGGTTGGTGATCTCGGCTAGCAGACGCTTGCTGATTTCTTTCTCGTGGTCGGAGAGTTCCAACTGCTTGAACCACTGGCTCAAGTTGGCTACCGACATATCCACCAGTTCGGTGATGCTCTTGCCGCCTATCTTCACATAGTTGGCTTCCTTCTTCAGTCGGGTGCCGTGGCAGTCAGGGCAGAGGGTCTTGCCTCTGAATCGGCTCAGCATCACTCGGTATTGTATCTTGTACTGGTTCTCCTTCACCATACGGAAGAATTCGTCGATGCTCACTCGCTCGTGTGGGTCCAGGTCTTTCTCGGATGGCAGTCCGTGCCAGAGCCAGTCTTTCTCCTTCTGTGTCAGCTCATAGTAAGGCTTGAAGATAGGGAAGTGGTAAGGTTCGGCTCTGCGGATGAATTCCTTGAGCCACATGCCCATCTTCTCTCCTCGCCAGCACACCACGCAACCATCGTACAGGCTGAGCGAGGTGTTGGGGATCACCAGTTTCTCGTCTATGCCTATCACGCTGCCAAATCCCTCGCAGGTAGGGCAGGCGCCCAGGGGCGAGTTGAAGGCAAACATATTGTCGGATGGCTCCTCAAACTGGATGCCGTCTGCCTCAAATCGGGTAGAGAAGTCGTAGCTGATGTTGCTGGGCAGGAATACCAGTCGGCAGGCACCATCGCCCTCATAGAAGGCAGTCTCGGCAGAATCCATCAGTCGGCTGATGTCGTCCTTCTCCTCGCTTACCGACGATCGGTCGATGACGAGGTAGATGTCCTCGCCCTTCTGCTGCATCATCTCCTTGAGCTGGTCGCCCGATGCCTCCAAGAGGTCCTTGTCTGCTTGCTCTAGAAAGTCCTCAATGCGCACAAACTCGCCTTTCTCCATGATGCGTGCGTATCCCTCCTGGATGTACATCTCCAGTTGCTTGCAGAGACTGCGCCCCTCGATGACGTGGATGGGGGCTAGGATGACAAACTTGGTGCCCTGTGAGTATTGGCGGGTGCAGGCAAGGATGTCCTCGGTGGTATGTCGCTTCACCTCCTGTCCGCTGACGGGCGAATAGGTCTTGCCGATGCGGGCGAAGAGCAGTCGCAGATACTCATAGATCTCGGTGTTGGTGCCCACGGTGGAACGAGGGTTGCGGGAAATCACCTTCTGCTCGATGGCGATGGCAGGTGGCAACCCCTTGATGAAGTCGCACTCCGGCTTGCTCATTCTGCCCAGGAACTGGCGGGCGTAAGAGGAGAGCGACTCCACGTAGCGGCGCTGTCCCTCGGCATATAATGTGTCAAAAGCCAATGAAGACTTGCCCGACCCGGAGACACCCGTGATGGCAACGAATTTGCCCTGTGGTATCTTCACGTCGATATTCTTCAGGTTGTTGGCTCTTGCTCCTTTTATCTCAATAAACTTATCTGTAGTCATATTTCTTAAAAAAACTCCAAACTCCTAACTCCAAACTCCAAACTCCTAACTCCAAACTACTCATGGTGGTACGGTTCACCTTTTATAATAGTGCATGCGCGATAGAGCGCCTCGGTGAAGATGAGGCGCACCATCTGGTGGGAGAAGGTCATCTTGGAGAGGGATATCTTCTCGTTGGCACGGCTGTATACGGCATCGGAGAATCCGTAGGGGCCGCCGATGACGAAGATGAGTCGGCGAGCCGTGGCCTGCTTGCGCTCCAGCCACTTGGCATACTCGATGCTTCGGAACTCCTGTCCGTGCTCATCCAGCAGCACCACGGTGTCGGAGGGCTGAATCAGCTTGAGTATCAGTTCTCCCTCGCGTTCCTTCTGTTGCTGTTCGCTGAGGCTCTTGGTGTTCTTGAGCTCCGGTATCGTGGTGATATGGAAGGGCATGTAGTGGGTGATGCGCTCGGCATAGTCCTTGATGCCCGCCACGAAGTGCTTGTTGACGGTCTTTCCGACCAATATCAGTTCTGTCTTCATGCCTTTTCGTCCCTATAATATCCTGTGCCTATGCGCTTTGGGTTCTTGGGAAACCAGCCTTTCTCGCAGCGGTGGCGCTGCTCAAAGAGCTCACCGATGCTCCATAGGCTGCTAGCGCCCACCACACCGTGGAGGGCAGAGATGAGTACGTTCTCTATGATAAAGGCGGCGGCGATGGTACCGATGCCCACTACCAGGAATACCCACCAGTACTTGGTGCCCGTGTAATACTCCGTCTTCAATACGATAGGGTGGAACAATCCTATCACCAAGAAAGTGCAAACGGCAATGATGATGCCTGTAAAATGTAATTCCATATTCTTTATTCTGATATTTTATTGCTAAATACTAGTCTTATTTTCTTTACATGATCGTTTCAAGATGCAAAAATACAAAAAAAACTTCAAACTTGCTTTGTTTCTCGAAATTTTTATATATCTTTGTACGCAAAAAGAGAAATAGGGTGCTGTTTTCGGACACACCTATCTTTTATAGCAATTATTAATAACAAAATAAAATCAAACTATGGCTAACAATGCAGAATTGATTAAGCAGTGTGAAGAAAGAGCACAGCAGTGGCTCACACCTGCTTTTGACGAAGAAACACGTAAGGAAGTACAGGCAATGCTCGATGCTGAGGATAAGTCAGCCCTCGTAGATGCCTTCTATCAGAACTTGGAGTTCGGTACAGGTGGTTTGCGCGGCATCATGGGCGCAGGTACCAACCGCATGAACAAGTATATCGTTGGTATGGCTACTCAGGGCTTCGCCAACTACATCCTCAAGGCTTTCCCAGGCCAGGACAACCTCTCTGTAGTGGTAGGTCACGACTGCCGCAACAACTCTCGCCTCTTCGCTGAGACCGTTGCCGCTATCTTCTCTGCCAATGGCATCAAGGCTTATCTCTTCGAGGGTCTTCGCCCTACACCAGAGATTTCTTTCGCTATCCGTCAGCTCGGCGCCAAGGCTGGTGTCAACGTTACCGCTTCTCACAACCCTAAGGAGTACAATGGCTACAAGGCTTACTGGGAGGATGGTGCTCAGGTTTTGGCTCCACACGATACAGGTATCATCGACGAGGTGAACAAGGTGAAGATTGAGGACGTGAAGTTTGAGGCTAACTGGGACAAGATCCAGATCATCGGTGGTGAGATGGACTATGACTACATGACAGCCGTTCACTCTGCTATGATCGACCAGGATGTCATCAATCGCCAGAAGGACCTCAACATCGTTTACTCAGCTATGCACGGTACAGGTCGTGTCATCGTACCTCTCTGCCTCCGTTCTTGGGGCTTCCAGAACATCAACGTGGTTCCTGAGCAGATGGTAGTGGATGGCAACTTCCCAACTGTAGTTTCTCCTAACCCAGAGAATGCTGAGGCTATGACCCTCGGTATGAAGCTCGGTACTAAGTTGAACGCCGACCTCGTGGTGGCTACTGACCCTGATGCTGACCGTCTCGCTATCGTTTGCCGTGACGATAAGGGTGAGTGGATGATTATCAATGGTAACCAGACAGCCATGATGTTCTGCTACTATATCATCGAGAACAAGAAGAAGCTCGGTAAGTTGAAGCCAACAGACTTCCTCGTGAAGACCATCGTAACCACAGAGGTGATCGCTGAGATTGCCAAGAAGAACAATGTGGAGCTCCGCGACTGCTACACAGGTTTCAAGTGGATTGCACGTGAGATTGCTATCTCTGAGGGCAAGCAGGATTACATCGGTGGTGGTGAGGAGAGCTTCGGCTTCTTGCCATACGATAAGGTACGCGATAAGGATGCTCCTGCTTCTATCTGTCTCATCTGCGAGATTGCAGCTTGGGCTAAGGATCAGGGCAAGACTCTCTACGACCTCTTGATGCAGATCTATGCAGAGTATGGTTTCAGCAAGGAGTTCACTGTCAACGTGGTTCGTCCAGGTAAGACTGGTGCTGACGAGATTAAGCAGATGATGGCCGACTTCCGTGCCAACCCTCCTCAGGAGCTCGGTGGCAGCAAGGTGGTTACTTGGAAGGACTACCAGACATTGGAGACCAAGCATGCTGACGGCTCAGTGGAGAAACTCAATATGCCTACTACAAGCAATGTGCTCCAGTGGTTCTGCGACGACAACACCAAGGTGAGCGTTCGTCCATCAGGTACAGAGCCTAAAATCAAGTTCTATATCGAGGTGAAGGATCCATCCTTCAAGTGCGCAGGTTGCTACAACCGTTGCACCAAGGCAGCTGAGGAGAAGATCGCTGCTATCAAGAAGAGCTTGAATCTCGACTAATCTGGGATTGATATAATAAGAATTCGCCCCATGCGTCCTTTCTCTCTTGAGGAGAGGGGAGGCATGGGGCGAAAACTTTCATTGCCATTCTTGGTACACAGGGATTGGCGCGCAACGCCTATTCCACTGCCGAGATCAAGGTATTGCTTGCCATCGTAAAGCATGCGCAAGAAGTGATTACTAAGTACAGCGTAAAGAAGGAGGTTACTCATGACCAATTTGTGTACGCATTCACACCCGAACAGCGTGATGCGGGACACATCGACGTGATCATGAAACTCTCGGAACTAGGCTTGGACACGAAGCGCACGGCAAGAGTGCGCAACGTATTGGAGCAGATGGCGAAGAAGCCCATCAGCATCCCATTCAAGGTGGGCAACGTAACGTACTATCGTGATTTCACGAGCCTCTTCACCTGTGAGACTTATCCTAACAAGAAGGGCTGCTGGATGGTGACGTTTAGATTCTCTATAGATGTGATAAGCCATTTTTATGGCTTCGACAAGGGCAAGGGACTCATCGACCTGCGTGTTATCAATCAGTGTCGCAGCCGCCTCACCATGAAACTATATCTCATGGTACAGTGCTGGGCGATGAAAGGAAACACCCGTTGTGCTACCCATAAATTGCAGTTCTTGTTTTTTTGCAAATCTGGTGTGTACAATACATGGAAAGCCCTAGAGACGAAATGCCTCAAGCCTGCCTGCGATGAGCTGAAGCGACTTTATGACAAGGGGGTGGTACACGAGTACGTGAGCTATGATCCTTGTTTCGCCACCGAGCAGGACCGTCATTCCATGCCCGTTCACATCACCTTCACGCTTCATGACCGTCGCAATTCAGGTATGCTGGAGGGTGGCGCGGCTAGCGACCTTCTGAAGGCAGAGCGTATTAAGCTCAAGCTGAAGCTGATAGCCCGCTATGGTGTGAAGGACCTGACTGCCAAATGTTTAAGCGACCTGTTGGAGCTAGACTTGCTGGGCGAACTGGACAATTGGTTCTTTCACAAGGACTATTACATCGGGCAGTGTAAGAGAGAGAATCGCAAGATGAATACGGGCGGTTATATCGCCCAAGGACTGGCTGTGTTCTTCCGTGAGCATAAGTTGCAAAATTAATGTGATATATGTCAAGAAACACCTCTAATCGTATGTATAGCAAGTGCGAGTTAGCCTTGCTGTACTTCCCTGATGCGCCAGACAAGACCTCTGCGCGCAAGCATCTGATGTGCTGGGTCAAGAAGTGCCCTGATCTCTGGTCCGAGCTCACCCGGCTGGGCTATCAGAAGCACAGCCAGTATCTGCCGCCTCGCCAGGTGGACCTCATCTTCGAGTATCTAGGCGAGCCGTGAAAACAATCTATTAATTGACAGGTCTTTTGACCATCGCCCCGCCCCGATTCTTCCTCCCGAAATGGAGGGGGATGAGGGGTGGGGCGAGATTATTTTGATAGAATAAACTACTGAGTCCACTTTAAAAAGTCAGAGCACTATCAAATGTTTGAAAATTATCTTTTACATTGTCTTACAGTTGTTTGATGATGATGCCAGTCATGATAGCTATTGCAAAACTGGTTAATGTTCCGATGAGTACATATTCTGTTACCTGTATGTCATTAGCCTTGTTGAGGTCACCAAATCTGAATACGGATTTGGCAGCCAAAAGAAATCCTACGCCTTCAAAGTTTCCTGAAAGCACAAAAGTTAGGATAAGGATTCTTTCTAGATAGCCAATCCATTTACCAGCATTGGGCAGGCTTTGATTCTTGATTTTTACATTCCATTGCTTTAGTAATAAGCTAAGAAATATGGATGAAGGCTTCAGCATCAGTAGATAACCGCACAAAAGCAAAATGTATTGAGGTTTCAATATCTGAGATGCTATCGCTAGAGCCGTTGTGTGGAGTGATGTGGCGCAACTAAAGCTTAAAGCCAAGATGATGATAAGGTGCAAGGATTGATCTAGAAGAAATCCTTTTACACCATCCTGCATATATTTAATCTTGGTCCAATCTATAGCAAGATGGCTTACGAAGATGATGACAGGAATCATGAAGTTAGTCCATTCGCCCACAACTATATAGGAACATGTGGCATGGATGAGGCTGTGGATTGGTAATCCCACAGCAGGTTTGGTTTTCTTCATCTCGCAGAGCTTGTCGGTCTGTAAGAAGAAGTCGGCTATGATGTGAGCGAACAAGAGTCGCAATAAGATTTCGATGCTCATGATGCTTCAATTTTGTTTAATATGATGGTTTCGAATCGCTTGATGTACATCTTGATGAGATTGTCCTTGGCCAAGATCAATGTCTTGTTGACTGCTTGTGGAGTCTTTTGGAATCTTATGGCAATTTCTTTTTGCTTTAAGTTGTCTCCTATAGATGCTATTATTGTTTCTGCTTGATAGCTACTCCAATTGCTAATGATTTCATCGGCAAAGGCTGTGCTTACTTGTAGCTCTTCGTTGATGTCTTCCCATCTGGTAAATATACCAAGTGCTCTTTTTCCGAGTGTGTCGAGACCTCTTCCTGAGAGCTGGAAAGCTTCTCCGTCGGAAGTAGTAATATTTGTAGATACATAGGCAATGTCTCCTATGCCGATGGATATTCTGGCATCCCAAATGTTACTGTTCTTCTCAGGAGTTGATTTTCTGAGCGCAGCTCTGAGCAAAATGGCTATAGTCAATGCTTGCTCTGGTTTGTCGATGACAAATTGGAAACTGTCTCCTCTAAAGATTTCGTATTTTAGAGGTGACAGTTTTTTGACATAATGGGCAGCTTTCTTGATGGTGTCAAGAAGTGCTGGTCTCTGTGTGATAGGAATCATTGTTGAGTCAATGATATCTCCTGTTATTATTGCTTTCATATCCTAATTCTTCTAATTTGGGTGCAAAGATACATAAAATATTTGAAAAAATCAACCCAAATAGGTTGTTTTTTAAAAATCAACCCAAATAGGTTGTTTTTTTGAAATCCACCCATATAAGTTGTTTTTATTTGTCAACAAAGGTACATAATATTATTGAGATAATCTCCGTTTTGAAGAGAAAATACTAATACTATTTATGTTTTTAACAATTTTCTTGCATATTTCCTATCTTTTTATTACCTTTGCAGCCGTATTTCAAACAATTAACTATACATATTACTCTTATGGGAGGCATTTTCGGAACTATTTCCAAGAAAAGCTGTGTCGCAGACCTGTTCTACGGCACCGACTACAACTCACATCTCGGCACACGCCGAGGCGGTTTGGCAACCTACAGTAAGGACAAGGGGTTCGTGCGCTCTATCCACAACCTGGAAAGCTCTTACTTCAGAACCAAGTTTGAGCCAATCCTCGATCGCTTCGAGGGCGCCACTTCGGGTATCGGCGTCATCAGCGATACCGACGCTCAGCCATTAATTATGAACTCTCATCTTGGCCGCTTCGCCATTTGCACGGTAGCCAAGATTGTGAACATCGACGAACTTACTCAGCTCTTGCTCCAGAAGAACATGCACTTCGCTGAGATGTCATCCGGCCACACCAATCCTACCGAACTGGTGGCGCTGCTCATCATCCAGGGCAAAAGCTTCAAGGAGGGCATCGAGAATGTGTATCGACACATCAAGGGCTCCTGCACCATGATGATCCTCACCGAGGATGGCATCATCTGTGCGCGCGACAGCTGGGGACGTACACCTATTATTATAGGTAAGAAGGACGGCGCACATGCTGCCAGCAGCGAGACGACCTCATTCCCTAACCTCGACTTCGAGACCGAATATGAGGTGGGACCGGGCGAAATCGTCAAGATGACTGCCGATGGACTGGAGCAGCTGCGACCTGCCAACAAGAAGATGCAGGTGTGCTCATTCCTCTGGGTGTACTACGGATTCCCTACCTCTACCTACGAGGGCAAGAATGTGGAGGAAGCCCGATTCACCAATGGATTAAACCTGGCGAAGACCGACGATGTGGAGATAGACTGCTGTAGCGGTATTCCTGATTCGGGCACGGGCATGGCGATGGGATATGCGGCTGGCAAGGGCGTGCCTTATCAGCGTTGCATCGCCAAGTATACGCCTACATGGCCTCGCTCCTTCATGCCTAGCAACCAGAGCATGCGTTCGCTCGTGGCTAAGATGAAGCTGATACCTAACAAGGCAATGCTCAAGGGCAAGAGAGTGTTGTTCTGCGACGACAGTATCGTGCGTGGCACCCAGCTCAGGGACAACGTAAAAGTGCTCTTCAGCCAGGCTGGCTTGAAGGAATGCCACATGCGCATCGCTTGTCCGCCATTGGTATATGCCTGCCCATTCATCAACTTCACTTCTTCCAAGAGTGCGATGGAGCTGATTACCCGTCGAGTAATCGAGAAGTTTGAGGGCGATGCCAACAAAAATCTGGAGAAATATGCCACCACGGGCTCTCCTGAGTATCAGAAGATGGTGGACGAGATAGCCCAGGAATTGGGACTTACCAGCCTGAAGTTCAATACCATCGAGCAGCTGGTGGAGGCCATCGGATTGCCAAAGTGCCAGGTATGCACCCACTGCTTCGACGGCAGTAGCGAGTATACGCTGCATGAGTTGGCAGATGAGTAAAAAAAATGAAAGTTGAAATTTGAAAGTTGAAATTTATGATATGCTTTAGAGGGTAGTTTTTCCTAAGAAATTCCCTTAAAAAGTAATCATAATTTTCAACTTCTAACTTTCAACTTTCAACATCATTTAGAACAGCTTGGCTATAGCCTGGGCTGCACTGCCGGTGAATACCCTCATGTTGGTGACGGGCTTGTAGTCGAAGTCCTTGAAACACAGGAGCTGCACGGCTGCAAACTGGTGGTCGGCAGAGAGGCAAGCCTCTAGCTTCACATTGCCCATGCCTACTGAAGACACTGGGAACTGCTGGATAGCCTTCTCCACCTTATCAGATTCTGTGGAGAGGATGTTCTCCAGCTTTCTGCCATCCTCCTGTGTGTACTCATTTTCCTTTACTTTGACCACGCTCTGTGTAGGCTTGTAGATGAGCTTGATGCCCATGCCAAGGAATGTTTTCTTTACTGTGATATCTTCGAGTGCCATAACCTCTGCACCCATTTCCAAATGATTTATCTTAGACATAATCCTTTATCTTTCTATTCTTTATTATAATATATAATTGTACTGTTTTTTTGTAGTCAAAAATAGGGCATACTTACCCATTGGGCAGGTAACAAACCTGCCCTCCCAGCATTGCTTAGTGATAAAAAAAGAATAGAATGCGCTAACAGATGAGATGCCGCAGGCAAATGACATAATACTTGCTGGCGACATCAAAGTGGATAGGGGCGCTCTCCAGGCGCAATCCCTCGCCACCATCAGCGGATAAAAGATGTGATAAAAATCGGATTTTATTAAAAAGCAACCTACTAACGGCACTTCCATTGGCATGCATATTGCCCGTAGGCAGAAGGCGCTGCGGACGATTGCTGCACACTCGATATGCCAACACGGATGCATCCTCCAGTTGGGCTTCGTGCTGGTTCTCCTTGTGATCCACCTTCTCCAGGCGGTCTTTCGTGTTTTCCCTAGTGGTATGAGAATAATTAGAGGCAGCAGATACCTCACCACAGCCCGAAAGAACCATGGACACCACGAAAATGATGTAGAGTATCAACTGCCTCATAATTTTATGATATTACTTATAGAGTCTTTTTCAAGGAGCAGAAAAACTCCTAACTCCTAACTCCTAACTCCAAACTCTTAATAGCTTCTAGCGATGATGACACGAGCCACGGCTGGCTTGCCGCTTACCATGTCTACACCTGGAGTCTGCTCGTAAGCGAAAGGCACGCAGCGGATAGTGGCCTGTGTCTCCTCCTTGATCTTTGCCTCGGTCTCGGCTGTGCCGTCCCAGTGGCAGAGGAAGAAACCGCCATCCTTCACGCGTTCCTTGAACTCCTCGTAGTTGTCGCACTCGTATACGTGAGCGTCACGATAAGCGCGAGCCTTCTCGAAGATGTTCTTCTGAATCTCGTCCAAGAGGTTCTTCACGCGCTCCACGATGCCGTCGAAGCTTACGTTCTCCTTCTCCAAGGTGTCACGACGCATAATCTCGATGGTGTTGTTCTCCAAGTCACGACCGCCCATGGCGAGACGCACTGGCACACCCTTCAACTCATAGTCGGCAAACTTGAAGCCTGGGCGCTTGTTGTTATTGTCATCATACTTCACGCTGATGCCCAACTCCTGGAGCTGGTCGATGACAGGCTGAAGCTTGGCTGTGATCTGAGCCAACTGCTCATCACCCTTGTTGATAGGGATGATAACCACCTGGATAGGAGCCAACTTAGGAGGCAAAACCAATCCATTGTCATCGCTGTGAACCATGATGAGGGCACCCATCAAGCGGGTAGACACACCCCAAGAAGTAGCCCATACGTACTCAGGCTTGTTCTCCTTATTAAGATAGGTAACATCAAAACTCTTGGCGAAGTTCTGACCCAAGAAGTGAGATGTACCGCTCTGGAGAGCCTTGCCATCCTGCATCATCGCCTCGATGGTATAGGTGTTGAGGGCACCTGCGAAGCGCTCTGTCTCGCTCTTTACACCCTGGAGCACAGGCACGCCCATGTAGTTCTCGGCGAAGTCAGCGTATACCTTCAGCATCTCCTGAGCCTTTGCCTCAGCCTCTTCCTTGGTGGCGTGGGCTGTATGACCCTCCTGCCACAAGAACTCTGATGTGCGGAGGAAAGGACGGGTACGCATCTCCCAGCGCATCACGTTGCACCACTGGTTGCAGAGGATAGGGAGGTCGCGCCATGAGTGAATCCAGTTCTTATAGGTGTTCCAGATGATGGTCTCTGATGTAGGGCGGATAATGAGCTCCTCATCGAGCTTGGCAGCTGGATCCACGTCCACGCTCTTGCCATCCTCAGAAGCCTTGAGGCGATAGTGAGTAACCACGGCACACTCCTTGGCGAAACCTGCCACGTGCTCAGCCTCACGAGAGAAGAAACTCTTCGGGATGAGGAGAGGGAAGTATGCGTTCTGTACACCTGTCTTCTTAAACATCTTGTCGAGCTCGTGCTGCATCTTCTCCCAGATAGCGTAGCCGTATGGTTTGATAATCATACAACCGCGAACTGGTGAGAGCTCAGCGAGGTCGGCTTTTACTACCAAGTCATTATACCACTGACTGTAGTTGTCAGCTCGCTTGGTCAAATTCTTAAGTTCCTTAGCCATATTATTAATTATGTATTATTATTTTATTCTTATCTTTATCGCTCGAAAGCATGCGAAATAGGGATTTCCCACACCCAAAATAGGTGATTTCCCTAGTGCATTTGCACAAATACTTTTAATTTTGCATGCAAAAATACAAAAAAATATTAGAAAACGCTCCGTTTTGGAGAAAAAAGACGTATCTTTGCAATTAAATAACATAAATATAGGAGATTTAGAAATGAAAAAGATGAATTTTGCAGTAGCAGGACTCTCTCTCTGCTTACTTTTGGGTAGTTGTGGTAGCAATCAGGCTAATGGTACTTTGATTGGTGCCGGTTCTGGTGCAGCCCTCGGTGGACTCGTGGGCGGATTGCTCAATAATAGCCATCGTGGTACGGGTGCTGCAGTAGGTGCAGCCATCGGTGCTGCCGTAGGCGCAGGAGCTGGTACCCTCATCGGTCGCCACATGGACAAGGTAAAGCGGGAGGCTCAGCAAATTCAGAATGCGCAGGTTTCTACCGTGACTGATGCCAATGGATTGGCTGCTGTCAAGGTTACCTTCGATTCTGGCATCCTGTTCAAGACCAATAAATATGACCTCAATGCCGCTGCCAAGAATGATTTGGCACAGCTTGCCACTACACTGAAGGGCAATACCGACTGCGAGGTTGCCATCCAGGGCTATACCGACAATACCGGTAACGACGGCATCAACTTGCCATTGAGCGAGAATCGTGCCAAGTCTGTATACAACTACTTGTCTTCCTGTGGCGTATCTGCCAATCAGGTGAAGTCTGTGCAGGGCTTTGGCTCTAGCAATCCAGTTGCCGACAATAGCACGGCAGCGGGTCGTCAGGCCAACCGTCGTGTAGAGGTATATCTCTATGCTAGCCAGGCAATGATTAATGCTGCCAACAACGGAACATTGAAATAATTCATATATGATTTTGCAGAAAATCAAAAATATCATCAGATGGGTGGTGGTGCTGTTTTTCAGTACCACCATTCTTGCTGTTGTAGCGTATAGGTTTATCCCTGTATGTTTCACCCCCTTGATGTTTATTCGTTGCTTCCAGCAAGTGGCTGACGGCGAGAGTATTACCCTGCATCATCACTGGGTTTCGATGGACAAGATTTCGCCCCACATGCCCGTGGCGGTGATGGCGAGCGAGGACGCCCGATTCCTGAAGCATCATGGCTTTGACTTTGGCGCCATTGAGAGTGCGGCTAAGAACAATGCCCGTGGAGGCAAAGTGCATGGAGCCAGCACCATCAGTCAGCAGACCGCCAAGAATGTGTTTCTCTGGCCGGGTCGCTCCTGGACTCGCAAGGGCTTCGAGGTCTATTTCACCTTCCTCATCGAAATGATGTGGAGCAAGCAGCGCATCATGGAGGTTTACCTCAACAGCATCGAGATGGGACCAGGCATCTATGGCGTGGATGCCGTGGCGGAATACCATTTCAATAAGAAGGCGCAAGACCTCTTCCGCAGTGAGTGTGCCCTGATAGCCGCCACACTGCCTAATCCGCGCAAGTTTAGCTCCCTGCATCCTAGTGCCTACATGAAGAAGCGCCAGCATCAGATAGAGCATCAGATGCGATTCATCCCTGTCTTCCCACGTGAGGGCGAGGACGTGGACCCAAGGACCGCCGTGGGCGGGTATAGAGGAAAATAACATTAGCAAGAAATACTGGGAGGGCAGGTTTGTTACCTGCCCAATCAGCAAGCTGCTTATTTTGTTGAGAGTATCACTCTTATCTTTTACATTATAATAAATGAATTTACTTGACGACTTGAATGAAGCGCAGCGCAAGGCTGTGGAATATATCGACGGACCCTCGCTGGTGATAGCTGGCGCAGGTTCGGGCAAGACACGTGTGCTCACCTATAAGATAGCCTATCTGCTGAGCCAGGGACTGAAACCTTGGAGCATCATGGCGCTCACCTTTACCAACAAGGCGGCGAAGGAGATGAAGGAACGTATCGGCAGACTGGTGGGCGAGGACCTTGCCCAGCATCTCTATATGGGTACCTTCCATAGCATCTTCTCCAGAATCTTGAGGGCCGAGGCTGAGCATATCGGGTTCAACAACAACTTCACCATCTATGATGAGGCTGACTCCCGCTCGCTCATCAAGGCTATCGTCAAGGAGATGGGTTTGGACGAGAAGGCGTACAAGCCAGCTGCCGTGCATGCTAAGATCTCAATGGCGAAAAATAATCTGGTGACTGCCGCCGCATACGAGGCTGACTGCGAGATATGGCAGCAGAACAAGCGTGCCAATATGCCCGAGATAGGCAAGATATATACTGCCTATGTGCAGCGATGCAAGCAAGCCAACGCCATGGACTTTGACGACATCCTGATGCTCACCTTCCAATTGTTTCGTGAGCATGAGGACATCCGTAAGAAATATTCCGATCGATTCGACTATATCCTGGTGGATGAGTATCAGGACACCAACCATGTGCAGATGTCTATCGTGATGCAGCTATGCAGGGAAAAATTGCGTGTGTGTGCCGTGGGTGATGACTCGCAGAGCATCTACAGTTTCCGTGGTGCCAACATCGACAATATCCTCAACTATCAGAAGCAGTTGCCAGATACCAAACTCTTCAAGTTGGAGCAGAATTATCGCTCCACCCAGACCATCGTGGAGGCAGCCAACAGCTTGATTAAGCACAACCGCAACCAGATACCGAAGGATGTGTACAGCAAGAATGCCAAGGGCGAAAAGATACAATATAAACCAGCCTATAGCGACAAGGAGGAGGCGGTCATCGTGGCTAAGGACATCAAGCGCATCAAGCGTCAGGAAGACTGTGAATATCAGAATTTTGCCATTCTCTATCGTACCAATGCGCAGAGCCGTAGCTTCGAGGAGGAATTCAGAAAGCAGGGCATTCCTTATCGCATCTATGGCGGATTGAGTTTCTATCAGCGCAAGGAAATCAAGGACATCATCGCATACTTCAGAGTGGTGGCTAACCCCGACGATGAGGAGGCCATCAAGCGCATCATCAACTATCCGGCTCGTGGCATCGGTGCCACTACCATCATGAAGTTGGCAGACTGTGCCCACCAGAACCATGTGAGCTTCTGGGAGGTGATAGGCAATCCTGTACACTACGGACTCAACGTGAACAAGGGAACGCTGACCAAGCTCGATAACTTCCGCCTGCTCATCAGCTCCTTCATCGAGCGTTCGCACACCACCGATGTGTATGAGCTCGGTGATGCCATCATCAAGGAGAGCAAAATCAGCGAGGACATCATGTCGGGCAAGAATGCCGACGACCTGGCTCGCCAGGAAAACCTGGAGGAGCTCCTGAGCGGTATGTCAGTATTCGTGGAGGAACGCAGAGAAGAGGGCAGGATGGACGAGACTTTCTTGACCGATTACTTGCAGGACGTGGCGCTGCTCACCGATGCCGATAGCGACGGAGAGAAGGATGAGCCACGCGTGTCGCTCATGACGGTCCATGCAGCCAAGGGATTGGAGTTTCCTACTGTCTTCGTGGTGGGCTTGGAGGAGAACATCTTCCCGAGTCCTATAGCTGCGGTATCTCCGAGAGAGTTGGAGGAGGAGCGCCGTCTGCTCTATGTGGCTATCACCCGTGCCGAGAGGCATTGCGTCCTGACCAATGCTAAGAATCGTTGGCGCTATGGAAAGATGGAATTTGACAATCCTAGTCGTTTCATCGATGAGATAGATGCCAACCTTCTGGACAGCCAGGAAGAAATGGGTGGCTCGATATTCGGTGGTGGCTATGGTAGTAAGCGAAATGATGACTTCGGTGGTGGCTATGGTAGGAGTGAGACGGGTTATGGTAAGCGTGAGACGGGATATGGTGGCAGAATGCCATGGGACAGAAACTCCGTTTCATCCCAGTTTAAGGCAGACCCTAAACCATCGTATACTTCTTCTGCATCTTCTGCATCTAGACCGGCATCATCTGTATCTAGTCCAACGTCATTTGCATCTAGACCAGCATCATCTGTATCTAGCCCAGTGTCTTCTGCATCCGAATCTCCTAGATCTTCCTTCAAGTCTGTGAGAGCACTGAATGCAGCACAGAGAATCATGGGTACAAGCAGTGCTGGAGGCTCATCCTCCGTATCTTCTTCTGCTGCGTCAGGCTTGAAAGAGGGAGCAAGGATAGAGCATCAGCGTTTCGGCATAGGCACTGTGCTCAAGATAGAGGGAGCGGGCGAAAACGCCAAGGCAACGGTTGAGTTTCAGAACTCTGGAACCAAGCAGTTGCTCCTGAAGTTTGCCAAGTTTACGATCCTAGGTCATTAGTTTCTAGCAAGAAATGCTGGGAGGGCAGGTTTGTTGCCTGCCCAATAATCAGAAATACTGGGAAGGCAGGTAAACAAACCTGCCCTCCCAGTATTTTTTATTTAGTATATGATACGGTAATGGTCAGGGAGATGAAGGCAAAGATGATGCCTACGAAGCATACGCCCAGCCATCCCAGATGGATCCATGCCAGTCCGGAGCAGAAGGTGCCCAGCGAACCGCCTATGAAATAAGTGGTCATGAAGATGGTGTTGGCACGATTGGCAGCCTCGGGTATCTCCTGGATACATCCGCTCTGATTGCTGAGTTGCTGGCATTGCAATCCTACATCCACCAAGATGATGGCAGCTATCAGTCCTGCATAACTATCGCCCAAGGCAATGGCGATGGACCAGGCTACTATTTGAAGGATGGCTCCTGCCAGACTAAACTTCCTGATGCCAAATCTAGGCACCAGTTTGCCCAGTCCGCTAGCCACGATGGCACCCACGATGCCACACAGTCCCAGTTGTCCCACCATCTCGCTACCTGCCAGGAAAGGAGGTTGCGCCAGCAGGAAGGCTAGGCACGACCATATCGCCATCATGCTGCCAAATCCAAAGGCTGCACGGATGGAGTAGAGGCGTATGCGAGGATGATAGAGGAATATCTCAGCCACCGTGATCATCAGTCCGCGGTAGGTGCCTACGTAGTTGCGCTTCATGTCGGGCATCATCTTCAGCGTGATGGCCATGCAAATCACCATCACGATGGCAGCGATGATAAACATCTCGCGCCAGCCCAACCAGTCGCCCACATAGCCGCTCACCACTCGTGAGGCGAGGATGCCCGTGAGCAGTCCCGAGAGCACAAATCCCATGTTGCGGCTCTTGTCCTTGGGCTTGGAGAACTGTCCGGCTATCGGAATGAAGAACTGGGGTATCACTGAGCAGGCACCCAGGATAAGCGATGCGCCCCATATCAGCCAGATGCGGGAAGCCATGGCGATGATGATGGCCATGAGGGCTGCCAATGTCATATTGATCAGGATGACACGGCGACGGGAGTAGAGATCGCCCATCGGGATGAGGAAGAACAGGCCCAGCGCATAACCTATCTGCGTGATCACGGTGATGAGGTTGGCTTGCTGTTCATTGACTCCCATGTCGCCTCTGATCATCTCCAGGAGCGGCTGGTTATAGTAGCAGTTGGCTACTGTGAATCCGGCAATGATGGCCATGGTAAGCAATATGCTGCCAGGTATGCCTTCGTTTTCTTTCAGTTGGTTCATGTCTTTGTTATTGTTTTCTGTTTTCTATCGGATTTTTATCATCTATCCTTATTCTAAGGTGATGCAAAGTTACTAAAAACATCTTGTATAAGCAAACTTTTTGGCTTGAACTTATGTTTTTTCTCGCAGAACTTTAGATATTTTCTTTCGCGCGCGTACATTATATTATATATATAGATTACTACGTTATCAGCAAGAAATGCTGGGAGGGCAGGTTTGTTACCTGCCCAATGAACAAGTATATTCCATTATCACACCAAAAAGCATTCCCCCATATTGGGCAGGTAACAAACCTGCCCTCCCAGTATTTCTTGCTTGTGCAGCGAACACAAAAAAGTACTCAAAAGTGTTAAAATCGGGGTGTTTACGAACACATCAAAAACTTTAACCTTTGTTAGCAGTTTGTAATGTGCAGAAAATCAGCTACTTGTAAAAATGTTACAAAATGGCCTAAAAAAAAGTCACAAAAAAAAGAACAACGTATCAAAAAAATGCTTACCTTTGCATCGTTTTAAAGAACAAATGATTGTTTTACAGATTTAAAAAGCAAAGAAAATGAAGAAATTAGTTTTAATGTTCGTAGCTATCGCAGCTATCTCTTTCGCATCTTGTGGTAACAAAACAGCTCAGAACACAGCTTCTGCTGATTCTGACACAGCTCAGGTAGATTCAGCTGCTGCTGATACTGCTGCTGCTGACACTGCTGCTGCAGATTCTGCTAAGTAATCTCAGATTACTTTACGAACGAAAAATGAGAGAAACAACCGCTGGACTTCGGTCTAGCGGCTTTTTCGTTTTTATAGGCTAAGGCTTTGTAAAACAACGATACCAACCAGATAATAGATAATATATGATAGATTCAAGTGCTTTCCAAGGCAAAAAGGCAGCTTACTATACTCTGGGCTGCAAACTCAACTTCTCTGAAACTTCCACTTTTGGTAAGATGCTCGAGGACATGGGCGTCATCACCGCACAGAAGGGGGAGCGTGCCGATATATGTCTCATCAATACTTGCTCTGTAACCGAGGTTGCCGATCACAAGTGCCGTCAGGCTATCCACCGCATGGTGAGAGAGAACCCTGGCGCATTCGTCATCGTGACGGGCTGCTATGCCCAGCTGGAGTCGGAGAATGTGAGCAAGATAGAGGGCGTGGACTTGGTGCTCGGAGCCAATGAGAAAGCTAACTTGATACAATATCTCAGCGATGCCTGGGCACAGAAGTTTGCCATCGAGCATGGCTTGACTTCAGCCGATGCAGCCGAAGCTGGCAATGCATCATCCCTGCACGAGCATCACAGCGTGAAGACCAAGGACATCAAGACCTTCCAGCCTTCATGCTCACGAGGCAATCGCACCCGTTACTTCCTCAAGGTGCAGGATGGCTGCAACTACTATTGCACCTATTGCACCATACCTTTCGCCCGTGGCAACTCTCGTAATCCTAGCATCGCTTCGCTCGTGGAGCAGAGTGAGCAGGCAGCTCGTGAGGGAGGCAAGGAAATCGTGATCACGGGTGTGAACATCGGCGACTTTGGTCAGACCACACACGAGCGATTCATCGACTTGGTGAAAGCACTCGACCAGGTGGAGGGCATCAAGCGTTATCGTATCTCCAGTCTGGAGCCAGATCTTTGCGATGATGACCTCATTGCTTATTGCGCCGAGAGCCGTGCCTTCATGCCTCACTTCCACATCCCATTGCAGAGTGGTAGCGATGAGGTGCTCAAGTTGATGCATCGCCGTTATGACAAGGCGCTCTTCGCCCATAAGGTGGATCTCATCAAGGAGAAGATGCCAGACGCCTTCATCGGTGTGGATGTGATGGTGGGCTGTAGAGGCGAGACACCAGAATGCTTCGAGGAATGTTATGAGTTCTTGAAGAGTCTGCCAGTTACCCAGCTCCATGTATTCCCATATTCGGAGCGTCCGGGCACGGCAGCGCTCAAGATACCATACGTGGTGAGCGACAAGGAGAAGAAGCTTCGCTCTAAGCGACTCCTGGAGTTGAGCGATGAGAAGACGCAGGCATTCTATGCTCAGTATATCGGCACGGAAGCGGAAGTGCTCTTCGAGAAGGCACCTCGTGGCAAGGCGATGCATGGTTTCACCAAGAACTATGTGCGTGTGGAACTGTCGCCGGCCCTCGCCAAGGAGGAATATGACAACCAGCTCATCAAGGTTCGCCTGGGAGAGTTCAATCACGACAAGACTGCACTCAAGGCGGAAATCATGTAAGTTAGGAGTTAGGAGTTTGGAGTTAGGAGTTGTTTTTAAGATTATGAGTTTGTATTATAATGACTTTGGGACGTGGATCCGGAAGCAGTTCCCTGACTTTCGGGTACAGAAGATCTCGATAGATGCGGGATTCTCCTGTCCTAACAGGGATGGGCGGATATCGAGTGGCGGATGCACGTATTGTGACAATCGCACCTTCAATCCCAGCTATTGTGACCGTAAGAAGTCTATCACCGAACAGTTGGAGGAGGGCAAGGCTTTCTTCAGCAGGAAATATCCGGATATGAAATATCTGGCTTATTTCCAGGCGTATACCAATACCTACGACAAGGTGGAGCATCTCCGAGCGATGTATGAGGAGGCACTGCTGGTGGAAGATGTGGTGGGCATCGTGATAGGCACGCGCCCTGACTGCGTAAGCGATGAACTCCTGGATTATCTGGCAGAGCTCAACCAGCGCACCTTTGTCTTGGTGGAATATGGCATCGAGAGTGCCAATGACGAGACGCTGCGCCGCATCAACCGTGGTCATGACTTCGCTTGCTGCCGTGATGCCGTGGAGCGAACGCATCAGCGAGGCATCCTGACAGGCGGGCACATCATCATCGGATTGCCAGGCGAGGATGCCGAGGAGAGTCTGCGCCAGGCTCCCATCATCTCCAGCCTGCCGCTCGACATCTTGAAGATTCATCAGATGCAGATCATCAAGGGCACGAAGCTGGCGCAGGAATATGCCGAGCATCCCTTCCATGTATATACCGTGGAGGAATACATCGACGTCATCGTAAGATATATCCAGCTGCTCCGCAAGGACTTGGTGCTGGAGAGATTTGTAAGCCAATCGCCCAAGGAACTCTTGGTGGCTCCGAAATGGGGACTGAAAAACTATGAGTTTACCAATCTCCTGAATAATAAATTGAAAGAATTATGGCAAAAGTAGCAATCGTCATATTGAATTGGAATGGGCAGAAGATGCTTGCCAAGTATCTTCCCAATGTAGTGGAATATTCTAGGCAGGATGCCGAGATATGGGTGGCGGACAATTGTTCGTCAGACCAGTCCATGCATCTCTTGGAGACTCAGTTTCCGCAGGTTAAGACCATCGTGCTGGAGCAGAACTTCGGTTTTGCCGAGGGCTATAACCGTGCCCTGAAGCAGATAGGGGCAGAATATTATGTGCTCCTGAACAGCGATGTGGAGGTGGCGCATCATTGGCTCACTCCGCTCATCGAGTTTATGGACTCTCATCCTCAGGTGGCAGCCTGCCAGCCTAAGTTGCTTGCCGAATATGACAAGGACAGCTTTGAGTATGCCGGTGCCTGCGGTGGCTTCCTCGACAAGTATGGCTATCCTTTCTGCCGTGGCAGAATCTTTGATACCGTGGAGCGTGACAATGGTCAGTATGACTATCAGCAGGAAGTGCTCTGGGCTACGGGAGCCTGCATGATGATTCGCAGCAAGGACTATTGGGAGGCAGGCGGACTGGACGGCAGATTCTTTGCCCACAATGAGGAGATAGACCTCTGCTGGCGATTGCGATTGATGGGCAGAAAGATATACTGCATCCCAGAGAGCGAGGTTTATCATGTGGGCGGAGGAACGCTGCCTAAGAGCAATCCGATGAAGACGTACTTGAATTTCAGAAATAATCTAACCATGCTCTATAAGAATCTGAGCGATAAGGATTTGAATCACGTGATGCGTATGCGCTGGTTCTTGGATTATCTCGCTGCCTGGGAGATGCTCATCTTGAAGCACAACTGGGGAGACTTCCGAGCTATCTACAAGGCAAGAAAAGCATTCAAGGCATGGAAGAAAGACTTCGACGAAGACCGCCGCCGCATTCAAGAGCATCGAGTAAGCGAGCATGTGGAGCAAGTCTTCGACTGCTCTATCCTCTGGCAATATTATGTGAAGGGGAAAAAGTTATTTTCTAGCTTATAAACACAAACAAACTAAACTTAAAAACGATACGACAATGAAAAAGAAAATGATGATGGCAGTAGTCGCAGCCCTTCTGTCACTGGGCGTGCAGGCTCAGAAGCTAGTTGAGGTAACGGTGAAGAATCCATCGGGAGAGGCACGCCAGGACGTCCCCGTAGTGATGGATCTCAAGTCATGGGGAGACATCCGGAAGGCTGTGGTAAAAGTGGATGGCAAGGAGATTCCATCACAGCTCGATGACCTGGACCGAGACTGCGTGAACGATGAACTCTGCTTCTTGGTGGACCTTGGCAAGAAGGAAAAGAAAACATACTGCGTGAGCCTATATGAGGAAGGCGAGCAGGCGCAATACCCAGCCCGCACCTTTGCCGAGCTTTGCCTGCCTAGCCGCAACAAGAAACTAGCCAAGAACCAGCAAGATATCTATCTGAAGAGCATCGCCTTCGACAAGCGAACCAAGGATCCCTATCACTATGTTCATTCCCATGGCATCTGCTTTGAGAGCGACTTGGTGGCTATGCGCGTATACTTTGACCATCGTCAGACCATCGACCTCTATGGCAAGATCAATCCAGGACTGGTAATAGAGAAGACTCAGTTCTATCCATCGGAAGAGCAGATAGCTGCTGGCTCGGGCGATGACTGCCTCTGGGTGGGCAATACATACGGACTGGGAGCCCTGAGAGGATGGGACGGACAGAACCAAGTGTTGCTCAATGACTTGAAATACCAAGAGCAGCGAGTGATCTCAGAAGGTCCGCTGCGTGCCATCGTGGAATTGGACGATAGGGGATGGACGCCTGCTCCAGGCTTGAAGCCCGTCAATGCCACCATTCGATATACCATCTATGCCGGACACAGAGACTTCGACGTGGACGTGTTCTTCAATAAGGACGTGAGCAACTATGACTTTGCCACCGGACTCATCAATGTGAAGGGTTCCAGCGAGTATGCCGATGGCAAGGGCTTGCGCGGCTGTTGGGGCTGCGACTGGCCTACGGGCAAGGATGATGGCAAACATAAGCTCGAAACCGTGGGCTTGGGCATCTATGTGCCAGCCCAGATGTTAGCCAAGCAGATGCCAGCCAACAAGGACTGTTACACGCAGGTAGTGAGACCGATAGGCAACAGGTTGAGCTACAAGCTAGCCTATACCAGCGCCAACGAAACCTATGGTCCGAAGGGCGAAAAAGAGTGGTATGAGTGGCTTAAATGTTGGAAAAAACAGATAGAACAGCCTATAATCGTAAAATATTAAAAAATATTCACTAAAAAGTTTTGTATTTAAGAGATTTTTTAGTATTTTTGCAGTCGTAACTATTAAAGATTGCAAATTTGTGAGACACTTATATAGATATATCGTTATATTAGCCTGTGTGCTTCTTTGTTCGGCTTGCGAATTTAAGTTCAAGCCGAACGAAGACAGTATTGTCGCACCCCTGTCGGTGCAGCGCTATGACCGCTTGGAGAGTCGCTATCTGACCACGGGCGATTTCTCTGCCCTTCAATCGATGAACACCGATTATCCTATCGAGACTCGTACCCTGATAGAGAAGATGTTGCAGCTAGGCACCATCACCGATGCCAACATCAGCAACCGCTTCCTCATGTTCTATCAGGACTCCACGCTCCAGGCTCTCATCGCCGATGCCGAGGCAGAATATGCCAACATGGACGACATCAACGAGCAGCTAGTGGCAGCCTTTAAGCGACTCAAGGGCTGGATACCAGAGATGCAGCAGCCGTCATTCTATGCCCAGATAGGCGCCTTGGACCAGAGCATCGTGGTGGGTGAGCACTCCGTGGGCATCTCGCTGGATAAATATATGGGTGCCAACTATCCACTCTACAAGAAATATTACACAGCGCAGCAGCGCGCATTGATGACCCGAGAATACATCGTGCCCGATTGTTTGACATTCTATTTGCTCAGTATCTATCCGATGGACAATTTCGATACCCGTCCGCAGTTGGATAGAGACTTGCACATGGGCAAGATCATGTGGGCAGTGAACAAGGCGATGTGCAAGGAGATCTTTACCGCCAAGTATGTAAAGACCATCAATGCTTATGTCAAGCGCAATCCTAAGATAACGGTGAAGGAATTGCTCGAAGACGAGGACTACTCGGCTATCGAGGCATTACATAAAGACTAAAAATGAAGAAAATTACAACTTTTATTGCAGCAATCATGATGGTATCGGCTGTGCAGGCAGCAGACAAGCTGGACCTGAAGGCTATCACTTCGGGCGAGTTTTCTGCCTCTTATGTGACAGGTATCAATCCTATTGAAGGTACTGATTTGTATGCTAATATTTCTAGCGACGGCAAGCAAATCGTGAGTTTCTCATTCAAGACAGGCAAGCAGGTGGCTGTGCTCTTCGATGTAGCGGCAGCTAAGGCTCCCTTTGAGGAGATAGATGGCTATGTGATTAGCCCAGACGGCAAGAAGATGCTGGTGATGACGAAGCGCCAGGCTGTGTATCGCCGCTCCTTCAAGGCTGAGTATTTCGTATATGACATCGCCAAGAAGACTTTGAAGAAGCTTTCTGAGGGTGAAAACCAGCAGGTGGCTACATGGTCGCCAGATTCTCGCCATATCGCCTTTGTCAAGGACAATAATCTCTATGTCACTGATACAGAAAAGGAAGTGCAGATAACAAAGGACGGTAAGTTTAATGAGGTTATCAATGGTATTCCTGACTGGGTATACGAGGAGGAGTTTAGCTTCAATCGTGCCTTTGCCTGGAATGCAGATGGTACGAGCATCGGCTGGATTCGATTTGATGAGTCGCATGTGAAGACTTATTCGCTCCAGCTCTTCGAGGGCTCTCATCCTACTCGCACGGAATTTCATGATTACCCAGGCGAGTATTCTTACAAGTATCCTAAGGCAGGTCAGGACAACTCGAAGGTGAGCCTTTGGAGCTATGACCTGAAGAGTGGCAAGACCATTGCGCTGAATGTGCCAGTGGATGCCGATGGCTATTATCCACGCATCAAAACATCGCCTGATGCCAACCAGCTCATCGTCTACACCATGAATCGTCATCAGGATGATATGCGCCTCTATGGCGTCAATCCTTTTACAGGCGTTAGCAAGATGCTCATCAAGGAGAGTGTGCCTAAGTTTGTGAAGGAGGAAGTGGTGGAGAACAGCATCGTGGGCAAGAAGACCATCTTGCTGCCTAGCGATCGTGATGGATTTATGCATCTGTATCTCTATGATATGAATGGTAAGCTGATTCGCCAGGTGGAGAAGGGCAACTATGATGTGACTGACATCTATGGCATGGACGAGAAGACGGGCGATGTGTATTTCCAGGCTGCCAAGCTGAATGCGCACGACCGACAGGTATATGTGGCTCACAAGAATGGTAAGGTGGAGCAACTCACTGATGCCAAGGGCTCTAATGCCGCTAACTTCTCGGGCGATTATCGCTACTTTGTCAATACCTGGAGCTCTTATTCTCATCCTTATGTATTTACCGTGAGAGACAATAAGGGCAAGGTGATCAAGATGTTGGAAGACAATAAGAAGTTGGTGGAGAAGACCCAGCAGTATAACTGGGGCAAGCGCGAAACCTTCAGTTTCACTACTTCCGAGGGCGTGAAGCTGGACGGCTGGATGGTAAAGCCTGTGGACTTTGATGCCAACAAGAAATATCCTGTCATCCTCTTCCAGTACTCAGGTCCGGGCAATCAGCAGGTGCTCGATTCTTGGAGCACAGGAAGCATGGGCAATGGTGGCGCCTTCGATTATTACTTGGCTCAGGAGGGCTTCATAGTGGCTTGCGTAGATGGTCGCGGTACGGGTGCTCGTGGTGCTGAGTTTGAGAAGTGTACTTACTTGCGCTTGGGCGACCTGGAGTCAAAGGACCAGGTGGAGACAGCTCTCTATATGGGTTCGCTGCCATACGTGGACAAGGATAATATCGGCATCTGGGGCTGGAGCTATGGTGGCTTCAATACCTTGATGAGTATGAGCGAGGGCAGACCTGTGTTCAAGGCAGGTGTGGCAGTGGCTCCTCCTACTTGTTATCGCTTCTACGACACGGTGTATACCGAGCGCTATATGCGCACTCCTCAGGAGAACGAGGACGGATACAAGGTAAATCCTATAGAGCGTGCCGTTCAGTTGCATGGAGCCTTGCTGATTTGTCATGGCGTGGCAGATGACAATGTGCATCCACAGAATACTTACGAGTATGCCGAGGCTTTGGTACAGGCAGACAAGGACTTCAAGGAAGTATGGTATACCAACCGCAATCACAGCATCTTTGGAGGCAACACTCGCAATCATCTCTTGCGCCAGATTACCAACTGGTTCAAGCAGAACTTGAAGTAAAAGAACGATAGTATTCGCAAGCAGACTTCTGGTAAGGCGTCTTATTGCGAATGAGTCAAGATACATAAAAAGCTCGATAGGCTAGTGAATGGCTTATCGAGCTTTTTTTCTTTTATTGGGCAGGTAACAAACCTGCCCTCCCAGTATTTCTTGCTAGAAATATAGATAGAGTTAGTTTTCCTCCGGTGCGATAGACTGGAAGGAGAAATCTCCGTTGCTTATCTGTTTTACCTGCCAAGGAGTAGGGGCGTCGTCCATTTTCTGTCCGTTCTTCACCTTCTTGGCTTTTGGCTTGGCGGTGTACTTGTCGTAGAGCTTAACCCATTTCTTCTCCGCCTTCTTCTGGTCAGTGTCGTAGAACACGCTGCAAGTTCTGTAGCCAGCGCCGTGCTGCTCCAGATAGTCGCGCAACTGGTAAGAGTAGTTCTCTCTGCTCACCAGGAATTTTCCTTTACCCTGAATATAGGCTGAATCGAGCTGCTGAACACCTGTGATATAGACCGTAGAGTCATTGAATGACTGGGCGAAACCAAAGATATAAGTAGTCTTTGGTTCGTTCTTGGCAGTCACGGCGAGCGATGAAATGCCAGCCAGTGCCAGTGCAGCTAATGCAATTTTTGTTATCTTCATTGTCTTGTTAATATTATTTTCTTTTTCCTTGCTGATGCCTTATCCTAAGTAAGACTTCAGTAACTTGTTGTTGATATTGTGGCGCAGTCTTCTGACTCCCTTGTCCCTGATCTGGCGCACTCGTTCACGTGAGAGATTGAATCTGATGCTTATCTCATCGAGCGTCATCTCGGGAACGCCTATGCCAAAGCAAGCCTTCACGATCACCAGCTCTCTATCCTTGAGAGTGGCTAAGGCGCGCTCTATCTCCGTGTGGAGAGACTCCTGCAAGAGCTCCTTGTCGGTGGAAGAGGCTTCTGAGTTAGACAATATATCGAGCATGCTGCCTTCTTCTCCATCTACCAGTGGCGCATCCACGCTCACGTGTTTGCTGCTCGCCTTGATGGCATCGGCTATCTTGTCCTCGGGGATGTCCACCTTGTCCAAGATTTCCTCATAGTTGGGGCGGCGCTCATGCTCTTGCTCAAATTTGTTCATCTCATGCACCAGTTTGTTGATGCTGCCCACCTGGTTCAGTGGCAGGCGCACGATGTGGCTCTGCTCGGCGATGGCCTGCAGAATGCTTTGGCGAATCCACCAAACGGCGTAAGATATGAACTTGAAGCCTCGGGTCTCATCGAATTTCTCTGCAGCCTTGATCAGTCCTCTGTTGCCCTCGCTGATGAGGTCGGAGAGGCCGACTCCCTGGTTTTGATATTGTTTGGCTACAGATACGACAAAGCGCAGATTAGCTTTGCAAAGCTTGTCCAAAGCCTTGCGGTCACCTTTTCTTATCCTTTGGGCGAGCTCTACTTCCTCTTCTGGGGAAATCTGCTCTTCATGTCCAATATCTTGGAGATATTTTTCCAGCGAAGCGTTGTTACGATTCGTGATGGATTGAGTAATTTTTAATTGTCTCATGCTGGCATCAAATTTTAAAGCAGCTGCAAATATACACTTTTTTGTTCGAATAGCAAAAAAAATAGTAGATATTTTTCCAAATACCTACTATTTTATTGTATTTTAGGAGACTTTTTGTGATATTTTGCTCCTATTTTGCTTGTCGATGCCTAGCTGGCTGCCTTGGGGCAGCTAGTGGAAGTCATTAGTCTTTCTGCAATGGCACGGCGAAGTATGCCTTCTTGCCTGTAGGCCATACACCCTGGATGTAGAGCACTGGGTCCTTGCTGGTAGAGGCTGTCTTCACTGCCTTCTGCAAATCATCGAGTGTGTTGATATTGTTGTCGTTGATGCGCTGGATGATGAATCCGCGAGATACGCCGGCATCCTTCAAGGCACCGCTGTTCACCTTCATTACCTCTACACCATAGTTGATATTGAGCTGCTTCTTCTGTGCGTCGGTGATAGGACGGAAGCTGCCACCCAGTACGTCGAGGTCGGCACTCTTGATGACGGTTGTTGTGCCCTGGGCGTTCTTCAGTGTGATGGTCTTGCTGTAGCTCTTCTTGTTGCGCAAGTAAGTGATGGTCATCTTGTCGCCTGGGCGCTTGCCGTTGAGCTGCTCCTGGAGCTCAGCCATCTTGCTCACCTTCTTGCCGTCTACCTTGGTGATGACGTCGCCTTCCTTCAGTCCGGCTTCTGCACCATTGCCATCTTCATCAACCTTGGCGATGTATACACCCTCGTTGGTGCCGAGGTCTACGTCCTTGCCGTTGTCCTTCTGGGCGTTGATGTAGTTGAGCACATCGCTACCCTGGATGCTCAGCATCACGCGCTGTACGCTGCCATACTGCTTCAAGTCTGCCACTACCTTATTCATAATAGAGGTAGGGATGGCGAAACCATAGCCAGAGAATGAACCGGTCTGAGAATAGAGCATGGCGTTGATACCTACCAATTCGCCCTGGGTGTTGACCAGTGCACCACCAGAGTTACCTGCGTTGATGGCAGCATCAGTCTGGATGAAGCTCTCCACGCCGTTGGCACCGAGTGAGCGAGCCTTGGCAGAGATGATACCTGCTGTTACGGTATTGTTCAGGCCGAATGGGTTGCCCACTGCGATGACCCATTCTCCCACCTTGATCTTGTCGCTGTCAGCGATAGGAAGGGTAGGGAGATCCTTGCCATTGATCTTGATGAGGGCGAGGTCGGTGGTCTTATCTGTACCGATGATGCGGGCGGAGAACTCACGGTTGTCGTTCAGCGTGACGGTCAACTCGTCGGCTCCTTCCACTACGTGATTGTTGGTTACGATATAGCCATCGCTGCTGATGATGACGCCCGAACCAGTGGCTTCCTTCTTAGGAGTCTGCACTTGCTGCTTGCGTGTGCCGCCATTGCCCTGACCAGGATTGCCGAAGAATCCGAATGGGTCGAAGAAGCCTCCGAATGGATCGTCCTGTACATCTACGGTCTTCACCTTGGAGTTCTGTACATATTTGATATGCACTACGGCAGGCAGAGCCTTCTCGGCTGCATAGGTCAAATCTACTGGTTGTCCGGCAGCGGCAGCTGTTACGGCTGGCGCTGCGTTAACTTTCATAAAAGCACCTGCAGAGAATGCGAGAGAACTGACGCATAGTGCTGCAATTACATAATTAGTTACCTTTTTCATGTCTATTGATCTTTTTATTGTTGTTTTCTTTTCTTTTCTTTGTTTCCGACAGCCAAAAGCGTGCCAATCTGCACTGGGCTTCTTGGGATGACTGAGCCGTCAGTTTTCGACTGCAAATATAGATGCATTTTTCGAGATACGTTCATGTTTGGGTATAAAATTATTCCGTTTTAACATTTGAATTTAACACTTTAACGGCTATTAAGCTTGAATGTTCCTATTTTCACAATTGTTATATACTTTGAGGACTTTTCATAGTTGTGGATATAAAACTAAAAATGAGAGAAATGCAAACGAAGCTAAACGAAATGTGCCTTTTCTTATGTGTTTTTGAGCGAAATAGCTACGGATATGACAGAATGAGAGGGAGGGAAAAGCGAAAAGAGCTTAAAAACTTCGGGAAAAGCTTGTTTATCTGCCATCTTTTTTGTACTTTTGTATTTCGAAAGCAGTGCTCCGGTCTGTCGCTGGCGTCAAGTCCCGACGACGCGAGAGGAAAGTCCGGGCAGCATAGGGCATCCCACTTCCGAAACTAGAAGCTATTGGTGACAGTAGGTGTCGGTAGAAGAAAATAACCGCCCGAAACTTATCCCGTATCCATGCGGGGGTAGTGTCGGGTAAGGGTGAGAAGGTGGTGTAAGAGACCACCAGCTGGCGGGCGATCGTCAGGCTGTGCCATCTGGGAGCTGTAAGCTCATGTATACCACAGATTGAGGGCGGCTCGTCCGAGATTGGCTATACCTCGTCAGCATTTTTGGTATGGTCAGTTAACTGTGGAGGGTAGAGTGCTTGAGCCCAGGGGTGACTCTGGGACTAGATAAATGACAGACACCTGTTCATTTTCCTGCAAATTACTGACATTTTTTGTTGTGGAACAGGTACAGAACTCGGCTTATAGGGGCACTGCTTTCTTTTTTTTCTCTATCCGATGGATATGTATATATAATAAGGTGGAGAAAATGAGTGTATCAATAAGAAGTAACAAAACAAACTAACAATATAGCAATGAATATAAGAGAACCAGAAAAGCAGTATTTCGATGATTTTGAGCATAAGGTGACAGGCAAGATAGAGAAGTATGGCGATGAGCCAGATTTCCCTAAGCTGGAGAATTATGGCATCGACCGCCAGGACTTGGATGGCTACTTGTTTGATAAGCAGGCCATTCTCGACATGGGCGGCTCCAAGCGCAGCCAGCTCACAGTGGGTGGATTCCTCACGGTATTGCCCGTGCTCATACTGTCAGCTTTCCCTGACAAGTCGCCTATCTATCAGAATGGCAAGATGCTCACCACGGTCATCGCCCTCATTATCGGCTTGCTCTTGGCATGTTTCGTCAAGGCATTGCTCCAGATGGTGATACTCTATCGCCTGGGCAAGCACAAGGAGAGCAAGATGGAGACTTACATCAAGGCAGTGCTGTTCTATAACAAGACAATTTAAAAACAATCATAACATGAATATCCCTCAATTACCCGACTTTATGTCGTACAAGGACAAGTTCACTCAGAGTGCATTTGTCGAGAAGATTTCGCACGTGGCTAAGCGTGCTGGTGCCAAGATGGTATATGCAGCGCTCATTCTCTATTACACATTGGAGAGTGACAAGGTGGCGCTGAAGGACAAGGCGATGATCATCGGTGCCTTGGGCTATCTGATTAGTCCGCTCGATGTGATTCCGGATGCCATTCCTATCGCAGGATTGGGCGATGACTTGGCTGTGCTTCTCTATGTGCTCCATAAGGTGTGGGGCGATGTCTCGGAGGATGCCAAGCAGAAGGCTTATGCCAAGTTGAGCAAGTGGTTTGATGAGGATGAGCTGCCTAATGCAGACGACCTCTTCAAGGAGAATCCTTCGGAAACTCCGGTATAACTCTTGTTTCTAAGAGTATAGTATTACGTTCATATCAGCGTAAGTTTATGCTCATATCAGCGTCGGCTTACGTTCATATCAGCGTAAGTTTATGCTCATATCAGCATCAGCTTACGTTCATATCAGTATTAAGAGCTGCTGATAAGAAGATAAAAAAGAGGCTGCATCAATCAAGATGCAGCCTCTTCTTATTTAGAGTTCAATAACGTTATCTTTTGACTTATACAATGCCCTGAGCCATCATAGCCTTAGCTACCTTCAAGAAGCCAGCAACGTTGGCACCCTTCACGTAGTTGACATAGCCGTCAGCCTCTGTACCATACTTCACGCAGTTAGCGTGGATATCGTTCATGATGTCGTGGAGCTTAGCGTCTACTTCCTCACGAGACCACTTCAAGCGCTCAGAGTTCTGGCTCATCTCAAGACCTGATACAGCCACACCACCAGCGTTGGCAGCCTTACCTGGAGAGTAGAGGATCTTAGCGTCCTGGAATACCTTGATAGCCTCTGGAGTAGATGGCATGTTAGCACCCTCGCTCACTGCGATTACGCCGTTAGCAACCAATGCCTTGGCAGCCTCCTCGTTGATCTCGTTCTGAGTAGCAGATGGGAGAGCGATGTCTGCCTTCTCAAACCAAGGCTTAGCACCCTCTACATACTTCACGCCATATTTCTCAGCATATTCCTTGATACGACCACGCTCTACATTCTTCAACTCCATGATGTAAGCGAGCTTCTCTGCGTCGATACCATCTGGATCGTAGATGTAACCGTTAGAGTCAGAACATGTCACTGGCTTAGCGCCGAGCTGGATCAATTTCTCCATAGTGTACTGAGCCACGTTACCAGAACCAGATACCAAGACTGTCTTGCCCTTGATGTCGATGTTCTTGGTAGCAAGCATGTTGCAGAGGAAGTATACGTTACCGTAACCTGTAGCCTCAGGACGGATGAGAGAACCACCGAACTCCTGGCCCTTACCTGTCAACATACCCTGGAACTGATGAGTCAACTTCTTGTACATACCGAACAAGTAGCCTACCTCACGACCACCTACACCGATATCACCAGCAGGAACATCCTCGTCTGGACCGATGTGGCGATAAAGCTCAGTCATGAAAGCCTGGCAGAAACGCATAACCTCGGCATTGCTCTTACCGCGTGGAGAGAAGTCAGAACCACCCTTGGCACCACCCATTGGGAGAGTAGTAAGAGAGTTCTTGAATGTCTGCTCGAAGGCAAGGAACTTCAAGATACCCAAGTTAACTGACTTGTGGAAACGAAGACCTCCCTTGTATGGGCCAATCACGTTGTTGTGCTGGATGCGGTAACCCATGTTAGTCTGTACGTTACCCTTGTCGTCTACCCAAGATACACGGAACTCGATGACGCGGTCTGGAATGCAAAGACGCTCGATGAGGTTTGCCTTCTCAAACTCTGGGTGCTTGTTGTACTCTTCCTCGATAGTACCGAGAACCTGACTAACTGCCTGGATGTACTCAGGCTCGTTTGGGAATCTTCTTTGGAGATTCGCGATTACTTCAGATGCTTTCATAATCTTAATCTTTTATTGTGTTTAAATTGTTGTTTTCTTGTTTACGGTTGCAAAGGTAAAGAAAAAACTTGAAATACCAAACAAAAAGACAGAAAAAATGCAGAAAAAGTAGAAATAAGTCATTATTTAACATTCCGTAAGACTGTGAAAAGGGCGGTTTGTGTTCGTATACCTTATTATATATAGGAATGCCTAGTATGCTTGTCGTTGATGCCATATATGGTATTTGATGATGCTATGCATAGTATTTGATGATGCCATACATGATAATTGTGAATGGCTCTGATGATGTTTTTTATATTTTTTGCCAAAAGCTTTGGCAGTTTGCTACTTTTTTCTTAAATTTGCAGACAGATAGTAATCATTTGTGTCTAAGAACTACATTGTTTGGGCACACAGTAAGTAACCATTTAACCTATATTTGAAAACAAAATGAACAGAAGAGTATTAACAGTGAGGCTCATATCGGTGCTCTTGGCATCGGGAAGCCTAGTCGTAGCCGGATGTACCGACAATGACTATGATTTTGATCAGATAGATGCCACCATCGGCATCGGAGGTGACGGACTGGAACTGCCAGCTAGCTCCACTGCTGACATCAAGCTCAAGGATGTGCTTGACTTGGAAAAGGACGGAGTAGTGGTGGAGGATGAAGAGACCCACGACTATGTGCTCCGCCAAACGGGCAATGACGTGGCTGCGGCTCATCCTTATATCGCGCCTATCGTCATCAATGTGAATCATGCCACTAGCACGAATCAGTTGGTGCTTTCCTTGTCTTCGGCAGCTCGCCGAAATGCAGTTAGCCGAGCATTGACAGCTGGCAGCGGCGTGCTTCGTGGCGAAGGCGACGTCTATGATTTTCAGATGTCGGGAAATAAGCCTCAAGAGGTATTGGCGCTTTCTTCAGTAGGCGTGGATGGCAAGATAGCTGTACGCATCAACTTGCGCGATATTCATCATGTGATCGATAAGATTGATAAGATAGAGCTCACTTTCCCTGCCTATATGAAGATTTCTGTGGCTGCCCAGGAGGGCGTTAGCGTCAAGGACAATGTGCTCACCGTCGTTGACAAGTCCACTGCATCTAATTTGAATTTGGAAGTGAGTGTGGATGCGCTTGATTTCACCAAGAGCACTGCCACCGACAAACTGGCTATTTCTGGCGATAAGGTAGAGGTGACAGGTCATATCCACCTGGCTTTGGAAACGAGCAGTTATTCGCCTTCCGCCCTCTCGGGTACTGTGAGCATTGGCAATGTGATAGAGATGGATGATATGACAGTCAATAGTGCCAGAGGCAAGTTCAATCCTAGCATCGATCTCAGTGACCTGGGCGATGTGAGAATCACCGGAGTGCCTGACTTCCTGAAGGATGGCAATGTGGTGGTAGATCTCTACAATCCAGTGATAGAACTCCGTGTGCAGAGCAATATGGGCATCGGAGGATTGGTGAGCGGCACCTTGATTGCCGAGAAAGATGGGAAGACAATTGCCACCGTGGATGTGCCTGAGTTCAAGATCAATTCCACCGAGAATAGCGATGGCACATCTATTATATACATCTGTCGCAGAGGCGAAGGCTTAATGCTTCCTACCATAGCCCAGTGTGTGGATGTGCCTAATCTCTCAGACCTCGTGAAGACGATTCCAGACCGTATCCGCTTTGTGTGCAACGCCCATGCCAACTCTGCCGAGGAAGGCTCGTTCGAGCTGGGCAAGCGCGACTATAGCATCCAGCCATCATACTCCATCGATGCGCCTATCGCCTTTGCCGAGGATGCTGTGATAGAATACAATGATACCTTCGACGGCTGGAACGATGACATCAAGGATTATCAGCTAGCCAAGGGAGGCAGCCTGGAGCTTACCGCCCAGGTGAGCAATGGCGTGCCAGCCTTCCTCAATTTGGAGGCTACGCCTATCGATGCACAGGGCAATGAGATAGCTGCCAGCGAACTGGAGGTGGCAGTTACGGGCAATATCGCCGCATCGCAGGATGGCGTGAATCCAGCCACATCGCCGCTCAGCATCAAGATTACCCAGCTGAATGACGATGCACTGAAGAAGCTCGATGGCATCCGCATCAAGGTGCAGGGTAAGGCTAGCTCTGAGGGGCAGAAGGTGACGGGCATCACGCTGAATGCCGAGCGCCACACGCTGAAACTCAATGACATCAAGGTGAAACTGGTGGGCAAGGTGATAGCCGACCTCAACTAAGGAGGGGCATGGATGAGTCTATTAAAAGTAAAAACGCAAAAAAAAGATTGAAAACAAAATGAAGACAACAACATATAGACATCTCTTGATGGCGGCGATGCTCATGATGGGCGGTGCTGCCATGGCGCAGAATCTCAATTCGGCTTATTTCACGGAGGATATGTATTATCGCCATACGCTCAATCCTGCCTTTGGCGATAGCTTGAACTATGTCGCCATACCAGGACTCGGCAATCTGCAGGTGAACCTCAGAGGCAACTTCGGCTACCAAGACGTGGTGATGAAGAACCCTATCCCGGGCGGCAAGCGAATGACCACATTCCTCAATCCATATATCTCTGCCAGCGATGCGCTCGATGGATTCAATTCCACCAACCGCATATCAGGTGATGTGGACGTAACGATTCTCTCGGCAGGTTTCAAGGCTTGGGGCGGCTACAACACCATCTCGCTCTCGGCTCGCACGCAGATGGGCGTCAAGTTGCCATACGAGCTCTTCGAGTTTGCCAAGAACACGGGCAATCAGACTTATCACATCGGCGACATCAGCGCGCAGGCTCGCTCATACGTGGAACTCGCCCTGGGTCATTCTCGCCAGATCAATGACCGCTTGCGCCTCGGTGCCAAGCTCAAGTTCCTCTTCGGTGCTGCCAATGCCGACCTGGAGATGACCGATGTGGTGGCTGATCTCTCCAATACTCAGGAGGATGCCACGGGCCATCCGATGTGGCTCGTTTCGGGCAAGGGCAAGGCGCAGATGTCCATGAAGGGATTTTATTATAAGTCGAAGGAGTCGAAGTATAACGACCCTAACTATGTGGGACCTGACGGCAAACCAGGCAGATACACGCATGTGGATGATGTGGATGTAGACGGCGCAGGACTTGGCGGATTTGGTATGGCCATCGACCTGGGTGGCGAATACAAGATCAATGACGACTGGAAGGTGAGCGCAGCCTTGCTCGACCTTGGTTTTATCTCTTGGAATAACAATGTGGTGGCTGCCAATAGCGGCAAGGCTTTCGTCTTCGGCGGATTCACGGACATGACCGTGGGCAGCAAGAGCGACAATACCATCGACAATGAGCTGGACTACTACGGCGACCAGTTTACCGACTTCATCAATCTGCAAGACCAGGGCGACCAGGGAGGCAGAACCACGATGTTAGCCGCTACACTCAATCTGGGTGCGGAATATACCCTGCCTATGTATCGCAAACTCTCCTTTGGTGCCTTGAGCAGCACGCGCATCAATGGCAAGTATAGCTGGACAGAGGGCAGAGTGAGCGCCAACTGGAAACCTCTGCGCTGGTTGGATGGCGGTGTGAACTTTGCGGTCAACACCTTCACCACGAGTGCCGGTTGGATACTCAATATCCATCCTAAGGGCTACAACTTCTTTGTAGGCATGGACCATATCTTGGGCAAGACCAGCAAGGAGTTTATTCCGCTGAGCAGCAATGCCAGCGTGGCTCTGGGCATGAACATCACCTTCGGTAGCAACAAGACGGCTGCTGAGCGCCAGGCAGAGAAGGAGGCGAAGGCTGCCAAGAAGGCTGCCAAGGCTGCGGAGAAAAAACAGAAGGAAAATGCCAAGGCTGCCAAGAAAGCAGCAGACAAGGCTCCAGAAGAGGCTCCTCAGGCATAAGCCTGGAGCAAGATATTGATAGGTTATATAAAAAAGGTCATCCCCGTCATAGTCTCACGACTACGGCGGGGATTTATTTACAAAATTAACATCTAACTCAATCTATATTGCATAGATCATTAAAAAATGCAGTGCAAATTTAGTAAAAATATTTTAAACCGCCAAATACTTTTTAGTAAAATTGGGGATAAGCGGTTGAAAAATAAGTATAAGCGGTCGAAAAGGGGAGATATGCGGTTAAAAATAGTTCTATAGCAATGGAGCGTGGGCATTACCATGAAAATGTAAAATTAGAATAAAAATGAACCAAAAAGTTGTATTCTTCAATTATTTTAGCTAATTTTGCCACACTAAATATTGGCTCTTACATATAGGACTTGAAGAATATGACATATCATCAAATAAAAGAGATCATTACTTGTTTGGCTCTCTCGCTGATTCTCGCTTCGTGCGGACAGAAGGAGCAGAAGACCAAACTATGGTATGGACCGCTTGCCGACATCATGGCTCAGCATGAGCAACTGTTGCAGAGCAATCCAGACAGCATGATGCTGCTCATCAACCAGTATCAGGGCAAGGGCGACGCCCAACTGACGGAGCAATGGAAAAACTTGCTCCTGGCTAAGTGTGACTTCATGAAGGGCAACGACCCTGAGTGCAAGCGCCGCATCCTAGCCTCCCTGGACTATTGCGAGCACCAAGCCCAGGGCGCTGACCGGCTCAAGTTGCGCTCCTATGCCAACAATCTCTATGGCGTGCTCTTGCTCACCCATACCGATCGCAAGGCAGCCGCCCAGCGATTCCAGCTGGCTTATCAGGACATCATGCAGTTGCCTCAGCCCAATGACGTGGTGGACATCTGCATCAATGCCGCCGATGTGGCGCGCCAGATGGGACATCTAGCCGATGCCTCCTCTTGGTATCGCCGCGCCAACTTCCTCGCCGATTCGCTCCATGTTACCAGTTCGCAGAATAGCATCTTGGCTGGTCTGGGACAGGTATATAATGACCTGAAGAACTATCGCTTGGCTCACTATTACTTTGGCAAGGCGGAGCGTGAATATCCACCCAAGAATGCCAAGGACATTCACTTCTTCTATAATAGTTGGGGCAATGTATATAGCAGCGAGGGCAAGCCCGACAAGGCGCTTCAGTGCTTCCTCAAGGCGCAGAAAGCTGCCCGCAAGTTGGAGCAACCCATCCTGATGGCGGTGGTGGATGCCAACCTGGGACAGACTTATATGGAACTGAACCAACTGGACTCTGCGGCGAAATATCTTGACAAAGCGTGCGCTTTCTTTATGGCGAAGCCTGATATGAACAATGACTTGCAGTTCTATCTGGACGGACTCAATGCCCAGCTCGCCATCAAGAGGGGAGAGCTCAGAGAGGCTCATCAGGTGCTCTTCAAGCCCTATGTGCTCTCCGGAATGTCGCCCAATTATATGTATCTGCATCATCGCAGCTTGGCTGAACTTTATGAGAAGGAGGGCGACTATCATCAGGCGCTCTACTATCAGAAACTCACCAGCCAATATGATGATTCGCTGCGCAATGCCACCATGCTCTCCAGTGTGGGTGAGAACGAATTAAGATTTAAGCAGGACACGGCAATCATCCGCAGGGATGTGAAATTGCAGACTGCCAAGACCGAGGCTAAGAGCATGCGCATCATCTATGTCCTGGTCATCGGCTTGCTGGTCATCGGCTTGCTGGCTCTCATCGCTTGGGCTCGCTACAAGTCGCTGCGCAGTGCCCATGAACATCAGGAAGAGATGAAGAGAATGCTGGCTCTGAAGATGGAAAATGTGAGAAATAGATTCTCGCCTCACTTCGTGTTTAATGTGCTCAATATATTCGTGTCTGGCATACCTAATGGTGTTAATGTCAAACCGTTGCGCCTCTTGATTCAAGTATTGCGTAGCAATCTGCTTACCTGTGACAAGATAGCCGTGCCACTGGATGAGGAACTACAGATGGTGACCAATTATTCCTATCTGCGCCATGAGACCAATCCGCTTCTCCCGCTGCCCGAATTTGAGATAGCCGAGGAGGTGGACCAGAAGCAGATGTTGCCATCCATGATCATTCAAATACCCGTGGAGAATGCGCTGAAGCATGCCTTTTGCGATGGCGATATGGGCGGCAGGACACCACAGCTCCAGGTGAAGATCACGATGGAGGAGGAGAGACTTCACATCCAGGTCCAGGACAATGGCTGCGGATACTCTAGGGCTGATGCTCGCAAGAGCAAGTCATCGGCTGTGAGCACCGGTACGGGCTTGCGCATCCTGCATAGCACCATCGACATGCTCAATGGCTCCAATGCCGAGCCTATCACTTTCCAGGTGAAGTCGGCGCAGGCAGCCACGGGCGATGAGGCGGCAGTGGGCACGGTGGTAGACATCGTGGTGCCTTGCCACTATGACTTTAGTATGAATCATTAATCTAAAAAATATAACTTTTCAAGATATGGAAAATGAAGTAAAAAATATGGAACCTATTAGGGTGATTGTTGTGGACGATGAACCTCGCTGTGTGCTGGGCTTGGTGGAGCAGCTAGGTAAGTTGCCCGACTTTGAGGTGGTGGCTACTTCCAACTCTCCGAAGACTGCCATCGAGCTTATCATCAAGCTGAATCCCGACGTGGTGTTTCTCGATGTAGAGATGCCCAAGATGACGGGCTTTGATGTGTTGCAAGAGTTGAGAGGCAAGGTGTCGGAGGATATGATGGTGGTGTTTTACACTGCTTTCGATAAGTATATGATAGATGCCTTGCGTGCCAGTGCCTTCGATTTCCTGCTCAAGCCTTATGAGGAGGGAGAGTTTAAGAAAGTATTGGCTCGCATCAGGGAGCGTATGGAGCAGTTGAGGAGCAATCCGCTGGCTATGATAGACACTGGACTGAGCGACAGAATGCTGGCTCTGGACAATCTGATGAGTAGAAAGGTGGCTATTCAGACCATCTCAGGACTGGTGATGTTGAACCCTCAGGAGGTATTTTCCTTCACCTTCCTGGACGATGCACGCATCTGGGTGCTCAAGCTAGCCGATGGCACAGAATACCCCCTGAAGAAGCAGACCACCTCCAAGCAGATCATGACTATTGCAGAATCTTTAGTGCAAGTGCGCCAGGATGTTATCATCAATCTGGATTACCTGATGGGTATAGAAAATCATACCCTGCGCTGCCTCTTCGCGCCACCTCTGGACAAGGAAGAAATCCTGGTCTCTCGACGCTATTTCAAGAGTGTCAAGGACAAGTTGGATATTCTTTGATTAGCGAAAAGAGGTGTGGCATGAAAATACATTTTCATGCCACACCTCTTTTTGTACCTTTGCATCGTCGTTGGTTGAAATCAACTATAATGCTTCGTCATCTGGCCTCTGAGGCTTAGGACGGGATGAGAGCTTAGGCAGGTGCTTCTTGCGGCGAAGCCAGGCTGCCTTGCGCTGCTCATAGTCCTCACGATGACGCTCTAGATAATTGTCTGCCATACGTGAATGGTTTTATGCTATGTGCTTTCAAGCTGGGTTGCTCAAAAGCTTATTGCTCTTTGAATTTGCTGTAGATCACCTTGATCTTCACAGGTCCGTTAGCCACCTTCTTGCCATCCTTTTCGATGTAGTCTTCGGCGGTGTCGGTGCCACGTACCAGTCGGGTAGAGGTGAGCGCCATGTCGTGATTGATCTTAGTGATGACCGTCTGGTTGTTCTGGGTAGTGGTGGTGAGGGTTACCGGTACCAATACCACCTTGTTCCAGTCTTCGCTCTTGCCCTTGTTCTTGTACATCGTAGTAACGAGGTTACTGATGTTGTTGAAGGTGTAAGAGTTCTTCACTCCAGAGCCTTTCTTGTTGTAAGAGGCGGTGTAGGAGATACGGTTATCTGTGATCTTGCCCTTGGCGAAGAAGGCGTCCAAGCTATCCTTCTGTACCATGAGGATGGTGGATGGCACGTCAAACTGATACTGGTTGTTGTTTTCCACGTTGTTCATTCTTGGGAATGTCACGGTGGCTGTGTTCAGCGTATCGGTCTCGTGGCCCTTCATGATGTCCTCCACAGGCAGGGTAACCTCGGTGAAGATGCCTGCTGGTGACTTGATGTAAGTGCAGTTCTGCTCGGCTGCAAGGGATGCCAACTTGTTCTGGTCGTTGGTTATCTTGTTGAGCTGGAGCACTTCCTCGGTACCGTCGAATCGGTTGTAGCCATAGCCCACGGCAGTGCTGTCTGTTACGCCATCGCTTGCCTTGATGGTCTTGTGGCGAGTCCAGTAGAACTGTATCTCGGTGTTCCAGATGTTCGCCACGTTGCCGATGCCGCCCTCCGTCTTCAGATAGAAGCCTGGGCACACGTTGTGGATGAATCGGTAGTTGGTCTTGAAATACTCTGGATGATCCACGAATGTCTGCATGATGTAAGTGCCATAGTTCTTGTAGGTTACACCATTCTTGGTGTAGGGATTGTTCAGATAGATCTTGAACGCACCGTTTGCCTTGCTCAGTCGATAAGTGGCACTTCCCGGATAGTTGTCCTTGCTTACGTATCCATCGCCGAAGGCATCAAAGTCAGTGAGATACTCCTTGCCCTCGGTCATAGGCTTGGTCATCTCATAGGCGGTCACCTTCATAGGGGCGAGGCTATCACCATAGATGCTGGTGTAAGAGACGAGGATGAAGCATGAGTCGGCAAGAATCTCACCCTTGTTGGCATTCTTGATGTACTGGAGTGTGTCCAGATCGAATGAGGAGAGCACGCCAAACTGGCTCATGTAGTCGCCTGTGACATAGGCTCCGGTCTCAGGGTCTTTCACCTTGCCTATCATTCCTGAGTTGCTGCGGCTGAGCACCGGACCTGGAACCATTGATTGAGAGGTAACATTGTAGACAGCCTCAGAGATAGAGAGATTGTCCACTTTGTTAGTGATGCTGCCACCGATATTCTCGGTGGTGTCATCGCAGGCAGCGAAAGTGATCGCTGCTATCATCATAACAGTTAAAAATCTAAGAATCTTCATTATTCTTGATAAGTAGATATATGTGTGTATTTTTACTAATACCTATTGTTAATGTATTAAGCCTCCTCGTCAGGGCACACCTTGTGGAGGAACTCAGCGTATGGTTCTGCGAAGTCCTCGCCAGGGTACTGGAGGATAGGCTTCTTCTTCTCTTCTGCATACTTCAGGAGCTCGGCGTTCACGTTCTGGTCTGCCTCGATGACTCCGTCGCTGAAGTCGATGGACATCTTGCCCAGTTCCACGAAGTCGAAATCATCCTTGTAGTCGCTCAGCAACTCAGCCTTGGCGTCGCGATACTCCACGCACTGCTTGAAGTTCTTGCCCAGACTGTTGTGGATGTCCTGTGTATAGATGGAAGTCACCACCTTGCTCTCGGCAAATGAAGGCTCGTCGGCATAGGCAGTCTTGATGAAGAAAGGCACCACAGCGCTCACCCATCCTTGGCATACGATGATGTCTGGCTGCCAGCGAAGCTTCTTCACTGTCTCCAGCACGCCACGTGCAAAGAAGATGGCACGCTCGCCATTGTCGGTATATTCCTTTCCATTCTCATCAACCCCCATCTTGCGGCGATTGAAGTAGTCCTCATTGTCGATGAAGTAAATCTGCTGACGTGTTGTAGGTATAGATGCTACCTTGATGATCAGAGGGTGGTCTGTATCGTCAATGATCAGGTTCATACCAGAGAGGCGGATGACCTCATGCAGCTGCCCACGGCGCTCATTGATGACGCCCCATTTAGGCATAAAAGTGCGAATCTCAAAACCTGCTTCCTGCATTTTCTGAGTCAACTCGCGGCCCAAGACAGCCATCTGGCTATTCTCTATGTATGGGTCGACCTCCTGATTGATAAAAAGTATTTTCTTTGCCATAAAATTTAAATTTTATTCTTACGAATTAGGTGCAAAGGTACAAAAAAATCTTCAAATTGCGGCATTTTTCGGGCAAAATTCAAGAAAAATACGCTTTTATTCTCAAATTTTTAGGATTTTTCTTTCTTATTTCAGAAAAAAGTTGTTATTTTGCACCCCGAAAACAGATTAAAGAAGATGAAAGTATTCAATAAGATTGTTGACCTCCAGAACGAGCTCTTCGATGTTCGCAAGGAGGGGAAGGAAATTGGCCTTGTGCCTACTATGGGTGCGTTGCATGAGGGTCACGCCTCTCTTGTTAAGCGCAGTGTGAAGGAAAATGGCGTGACTGTGGTTTCGGTTTTCCTCAATCCTACTCAGTTTAATGACAAGGGCGACTTGGATCGCTATCCTCGTACCCTTGATGCCGACTGCAAGCTCTTGGAGGCTTGTGGTGCCGACTATGTATTTGCTCCATCGGTCAAGGATATGTATCCTCATTGTGATAAGCGCCACTTCGAGTTTCCACCTGTTTCTACCGTGATGGAGGGTGCCAAACGCCCTGGTCACTTCAATGGTGTGTGCCAGGTGGTGAGCCGATTGTTCTATATCGTTCGCCCTACACGTGCTTACTTCGGCGAGAAGGACTGGCAGCAGATTGCCGTCATCAAGCAGCTCGTGAAATACATCAATAGCGATGTCAAGATCGTGGAGTGTCCTATCATCCGTGATGAAGACGGACTTGCCAAGAGCAGCCGCAACACTCTGCTTGCTCCTGATGAGCGCGCCATCGCCCCTAACATCTACAAGGCGCTGAAGGCGAGCGTGGAGTATGCCAAGACTCACAGCGTGAAGGAGACTCACGACAAGGTGGTGAGCGACATCAATGCCGTGGACGGACTGGAAGTGGAGTATTTCGAGATTGTGGATGGCGACACCTTGCAGGACGTCAGCTCATGGGATGACTCGGCTTACGTGGTAGGCTGCATCACCGTATATTGCGGCAAGACTCCTATCCGTCTCATCGACCATATCAAGTACAAGGGATAAGCCATCAAGATGAATAGGTAGAAGGGATAATCCTTTCATATATACATAATTATATATATCGCATTCGATAGAAAATAGAATTCATATTTTAGAGTTATTATGCAGATAGAAGTTTTGAAGAGTAAGCTCCATTGCGTGACGGTTACTGAGGCTAACCTCAACTATATGGGCAGCATTACGATAGACGAGGACTTGATGGATGCCGCTGGCTTGATAGCTGGCGAGAAGGTTCAGATTGTAGACAACAACAATGGTGAGCGCTTGGAGACCTATATTATCAAGGGTGAGCGTGGCAGCGGTTGTATCTGCCTGAATGGTGCTGCAGCCCGCAAAGTGCAGGTGGGCGATACCGTCATCATCATCGCTTATGCCCTGATGGATTTTGAGGAGGCTAAGACCTTCAAGCCAACCGTGGTTTTCCCAAAAGAGGGAAATAAGGTTTAAATATCGTATGATGATATAGAATTGTATAAAGAATGATAATCTCGTATGATAATCATAAAGAATATGCGTTCCTGTGGATAGATGAATCCGTAGGAACGCATATTTGTTTTGTGACGATAAACTTGCGTTTCGGTGTGGCGAAATAGCGGTAAGCCACATCGATGGTGATGCCCTGTTCACGGATGGATAATGTATGTATACCCTATATAAATGGTGTAATTACTATTTTGTGAAAGTATAATTACGATGGGTTAAGGATAGATCTCGATATGGCTGCTGCCGGAGTTGCCATT
>OOCQ01000162.1_pt1 | contig 60668 bp, 51 predicted proteins | sample 1671121 | NCBI WGS metagenome assembly OOCQ01 (sample SAMN06348124, study PRJEB24527) | human gut metagenome | biome: human gut; feature: ankylosing spondylitis patient; material: feces | host: Homo sapiens | place: China | collected 2015-10 | reverse complement strand
TATACTCGATGTCAGGATAATCCTGCGCCAACACACTCTCCACTGCACCGCGAATTGTCTTCGCACGGTTGTAACAACTAGTTATAATCGAAACTTTCATTATACTTATCCATTTAGATTTGAATTAGAAGATGCTACAATTTGTTCCAATTGTATCTTAGCCTCTCTAACATCTTTTCTGTTAGCATAAGCCGGTGCAACTTTATAATATCGCTCTATCATTTCCAACATTTCTTCACAAGAATGAATAAATATCTCTTTGTTTTTATGAGACATATTCTTATAAAAACAATTATAGAAAGGTTTGTAATTTCTTGCTACACGAAATGGATAATACTTAGTGTCCTTATCATGCTTTGTATCCATTAATATACGATGAGCTTTCAAAAACACATCCATACAAGTTTTGTCATTACCAGAATCTATTTCATTCTCCAATAAAAATCTTGCAAAGTGATTATCAATTTGATAGGTATCAAAACTATCTTTCTTTGCTGCATAAGAATATGCATTTTTGAAGAAAGTTTCAGCTAAAGGAAAATCTTGATCATCAAGTTTGACTATAGCATATTGCAACCAATAATGAGGATTATTTTGACAGAATGCGCATTGTCTTACCTCTTCAAAGAATTCAACGATTATACTTTTATATTTAGGGTCATTATGGTTTAAGACCCTTTGCATATTTGCATAAGACAGAAGAGATCTCAATACTCTCTTATAATTAAGATTGTGTCTCTTCTTATCAAAGTTCAAAAAAGTTTTAGCCATCACTTTTTCAATTATGGCACCATCCACAATTTTATCCAAGATAACTTCTGCCAATATAGAGGACTTGACCTTAATTTGCAAACTATCAAAATCTATAAATTCTTTTACTATTTGATTTCTCTTGAACATTTGATTACCAATCAATGTATCATCAATTGCATCGGATAACATATCTAAATCCATGTTCAAATCAAAAACTTTACTAACTAAGATTAACACTAATGCTTCATAAAAATTATTACGGTCTTTAATATTGTTTATAATACTACTAAATCTGGTAATAATCGTTGGAGAGTTTAATAAACCTAATAATAAATTTCTAAAAGATCTCTTGCATGTATATATAATGTAATTTTTCTTTTCAAAATAGTTTTTTGCAGACAAATGACTCCAAAGACCATAGGCATCAAATATACTGATGAGCTGTTCAATCTCTTCATCAGTCATCATATTAAGGTCTATAGAATAGAACTGAGCTTTCACGACGTCTACCAGCCAGTCGTACCCCATATCATTATTGACAGTTCTATCCGAAACTATGAGAATTTGATTTGTACGATAAGTCTTTAATATGTCAAAAAACTCTTTATTGCTGGAATAATTTTCAACAATAATTACAACTCTATTATTGTCATTTTTGCAAATTCTCTCAATTTCTCTATTTAACGAAACATCGAAATGATCATATAAGTATACATCATACCCCAATCTTTTCAATTCTATAGACAGCCCAATAATAAATAGACTTTTTCCATTTCCTAAATCAGAATGAACCAATATATTTTGCTGTCCATTATTTATCAAATCTATAGCTTTGTCTAAATAATCTCTATGCACATAATACAAATAGTCAGGACTAAAATTGTAGGAATATTTTAAAATATCGACATGTGGTATTCCCCAAAAGAACAAATCCCATATTGCATTATCTTGAATTTTTGGACGTATATTACTACAATTCGGTCGAACAAAACAAAGGTAGGGCTTTTCATACTTTATTACAGGCGGTTTATAAGTAGCCATTTGTTTCTGAATCTCGATTGCAAATCCATCAACTCCAATTGTAATAGGAGTACCAAACCTTTCCATTATTTTTAATCTTGAAGTCTTTTCTGTATCACTTACTATAAAGAAGGTTTTGTCCTTTATAGAAGGATTTTCGAACATAAGTCTCTTGATATCCAAATCATAAGCTAAAGAATACCCTACAAAGAATATTGCATCGCAATCCTTCAAATCATATCTGAATAAGGAAATCCATTCACTATTTAAAAAAGATTGAGTCAAATAACTTGAAGATGTGAGTTTAAATTCCTCACTTAAAGAACTAGAAGTTAAATCAGAGACACTACCATTAAGATGTATAACTGTATTACTTTTATCACGATATTCACGAAGGGAAGAAGACAAAGTCACAGGAGTTAAAACACTTCCGTTATCTTGATATATCTTTTCCATTGTATTATCATAATTGGTAGTATAAATACGGCCCCATTTACATTTACCTATAATCTCTTGTTCTTTAGAATAAGCATTTACAGTAAACTCTTTCTTCAAGAAATCTACAAGTTTATATTCACCCAAAGTTTCAATGAATTCATCAGCTGCATCTTCAAGATTTCCGTCATTATCTCCTCCCGATAAAGAATCTAGTTTGTTACTTAGCATTCCTGCTGTACCTAAATTCTCTCGATTGACATTAATAGAACCTAAAGAGAAACCTGAGCCGAGAAACAACATACAGTTGCCATCAAAAATCTTATTAATACCTTCTTTTAAAGTCATAACTGAATTTATATTTTTATTCATACTTATGAATCCACTCCAATGTTACCTTCGTTCCTTCAATTCTTGATACAGGCAAATTAGGAGCAACAGACTTGATAGGCTCCAGATTATGAACATTATCTGTAGTCATATTATGGAGACGGAAGCTAGTCATAGGGAATGCTATACCAAACTTCTTTAAGAAGTCACCAACCCATCCTACAATCTTGAAGCACCAATAAGGAACATGAGGGATATGAATGCCTTCTATCTTAGCGATTTCATTTGCCCAATCTGTAATAGGATAAGCCTCATAGTCACCGAGATAATAAACATTTCTGTTTACCTTCTCTGGTGCAGCCTGCAAAATAGACATAATCTGGTAGATGGCATTATCCACATATCCGTATGTCTTTCGGCATGCACGTTTACCCATATGGAAATACATATGATTCAGAACGATATGGAAGAACTTATCATAAGGCTCGCCAAACCAAGGACCCCAAATAGAAGTTGGGCGAATAATACTCCAGGTATAAGAAGGATTAGCCGTCTTGATACGCTTCTCAGTCTCCACCTTACTCTCACCATACAATGTGTGAGGAGCATAATCCTCGAAGTCCTTTGGCATATAGCCAGGCTCACATACATACATGGAAGAAGCAAAGATTGCACGCTTCACAGTACCCGCAGCTTCTATGGCATCAAGCAGATTGCTTACACCACCCATATTAGCATCATAGTCCTGCAACGTTTTGCCATTGAGGTCTGTTCTTGCACCAAGATGAATAACATAATCTGGAGCAAATGCCTCCACTGCTGCAATAACAGCGTCATGTTTACGCAAATCAACTTGCACCCAATACTTATCCTGAGCCGAAATCTTTGGCTTCACAATATCTATATTCTGAATCTCGTACTGAGTATCTTTTGATAGATGCTCAATGAGGTTAGTTCCAATGAAACCAGAGCCCCCTGTTACTAATATCTTTTTCATAAAATCTAATATCAAAAATTATCGTAACGCACCGGTTTTTTCAAACTCAGTATTAAGCATTTTATGCTCGTAGATTTTGGCATCAACCAGTTCACGATACCAAAAATTGAGCATAAAGTGATAAATAAAGCCTGGAGCTCCATCTAGGAATCCCAACTTAAATATATAGCGCCAAATAAATAAGATAAATGGTCTTATAAATATAGGAGCTTTATAATAGAGAGCTTTTTGCTTTCTTTTTGTTTGCATTGTACTACCAGATGCTAATGTGGACACACTATCGCTATCGCTAAACTCAAAATAGTCTTGCATTGTTCTACTCGAATACCAATTATGTTTAGCTATCCAATTAGTAATATTTTTAATTGCATAGTGCTCAGCATCGTGCTTTAATTCAATTGTAGAACCAGACGTTAGAATAGTATGCTCATCTATTTTTCGATTTTCTATTCTTCCTATTCCGTGCTTAAATATCAATAACTTTTGGAAAGGATATACCTCACCATGAAGCAACCATCTATTTATGAAAAAAACCTTCTGCTTTACAAGCATTCCATTTACATTATCCGATTGATGGCATTCGGTCTCCTTATTAACTTCTTCACATAAAGCAGGTGTAAATCTTTCATCAGCATCAATTCTTAGCACCCATATTGTTTCAATACCTGTATTGTCTAACCCCCAATTAAACTGAGTTGCATAATCTACAAATTCATTAAAATAGACATCAGCTCCTTTCTCTTTAGCTATTGAAACTGTATTATCTGTACTTCCACTATCGATTACGACTATTCTTTTGGCTACAGATGCTATACTGTCAATACATTTAGAAATATTTACCTCCTCATTCATAGTGAGGATTATTGCTGTTAAATCTGCCATTGATTATATAATTTAAAAATGAAACTTTAACTTTATATCAATATCTTTAAACTTTATGCTGCATAAACACACTTTTTTTGTTTTATGCCAATGCAGATAGATAAAATCAATGGTGATTTAACAGGTAATTTTTTACTCCAAATTACCCCCCCATTTCTTCATCACTATCTTCCAAGTATTTGTCTTTCAGATAGTTTTTGATTTCTGCATCATTAAATTTAAAACTTTTTTTAAGTTCGAATATCTTGGCATCAACAAGGAAACGATAAGAAAAACCTTGCAAGAAATGCCAGATAAAGCCTTCCTTACCATCTAAGAAACCTGCTTTAAAAACATAACGCAACATAAAGTTGACAAAAGGGCGAATAAATAATGGAGCTTTGATATATTTCACTTTTAGCCAACGTTTACGTTGCTCCTCCGTACCAAAGAACTTCGGAACAACTTCTTGGGAAGTTGCGTCTAAACCGTATTCCATCATTAGCATATCAGCCATCTCACGAGTAGCATAACCATTATGCTTATTCATCCACCAAGTCAAATCATTAAGATTTGCATCCACCTGATCACCTTGCTCTACAGTGATAGCCCTTCCATCAAAGATACGAATGTGCTCATCCATCCAGCGATTTTCACATTCACCATGACCTCTGCGCCACACCTTCAGATGATAACTTGGATACCACCCACCATACATCAATGGTTTACCCATAAAGTCAATACGCTTACGAACATAAATACCATTTACATCTTCAGCACACTCACTTATTGCCTTCTTTACATTATCACCTAAGTCTTTATCCAAATATTCGTCTGCATCTATTCGCCAAATCCAATCCGCTTTAATTGGGCAATTATGCAATCCCCAGTTAAACTGGGTCGCATAATTTTTCCAAGGATGCTGATACACCTTAGCACCCAATGACTCTGCAATGCTTTTAGTGTTGTCAGTACTAAAACAATCTATGACGAATATTTCTTCACAGACACCTTTCAACGACTTGATACAACGGGCAATATGTTTTTCTTCATCCTTCGTAAGGATGAGTGCTGCTAAGTTTGCCTTATTTTCCATTTTTTAATACATCTTCAAATAAATTATACCACATTTGAGCAACATAGCCTAAAGAAAACTTTTTAGATTGATCTATAGCATTTGCTGCCATTTGCTTTCTTTTTTGTTCATCTTGCATTAGAACATTAACCTTATCTTCCATTTCCTTGCTATTATATGGCATAGATGTTATATAGCCAGACTTGCCATCTTCTATAATGTCATAAACGGCTTCATAACTACCATATACAACAGGAACACATCCATAAGTCATCCCCTCGACTATTACTAACCCAAAGCCTTCCATATCTGATGTTAATAACAGTATCGAAGCCTCTTCATAATTTTTTGTCGGATTTTTCTTAAATCCCTCAAAACGAACACGTGGAATAGAATGGGAAACTACATATTCTTCTAGCTCCTTTTTTTGCAGACCATCGCCAACAAGAACAAGTTCCCAATCTAGCCAAAACTGATTAAGGTTCTCCCACAAATGAACTATACGTTCTACCCTTTTTGGGGAAAAATCCATTCTCCCGACATACAGCAACTGCTTCTTTTTCAGACTTATTTGCTCTACCTCAAATGTACTATCCAATGTTACAGGATTAGGTATACACTCTAAGTTATCAGTACTTTCAAGCTTGGCAAATTCAACAAGTGGCTTGATAAAACCTTGGGATAAAAGGACAAAACGGCTACTATGAGAAGCTACATAACATAAGCTTTTTTGCAAGATATAAATTACAGCTTTAAGCTTCACATAATTATAAGCAATTTTAATATAATTCTTATCAATACGCGCCCGATTAATTTTGTTATGAATTTTAGAAACTACGATAGAATTATTTGGATCGACATGAAGCACTGATACGAGCTTTACATTTCTAGCTCCTCTAGCCATACGTAACAACAACGTGGTCATAAAATTCATTCCCCATTGATTAATTACGACATCAATATTTCTTTTCTGAAATACCATTCGCAATATGCGAATATTCCTATATGCCAGAATGGGATTAGAAAGTTTTACTAATTGCACACCATCAATCTGTTGAGAGCTTATTTCAGGATGCGGCATTTCCAATGCTGCAATGGTAACTTGGTGACCATCTTCAACAAATTTCTTGGCAAGTACAGACGTCACAACCTCTATACCTCCATAATTAAGATAGGAACCTGAGAAAAATAATATATTCATAGTTTTTTCTTGATAACTTGATTAAACAAATCAATCCATTGACTCATTATTTTTTCTTTACTAAATCTCGTTATTGTCTCCAAAGCATTTTGGGACATTTCCTTTAATGCAGATTCTGAATTAATAGCTTTATTTATTGTCTGTCCTAACAACTGTGCATCACGTTTTTCAACGATATATCCATTAATACCGTTTTTAATGACTGTGGTATTACCAGGAATTTTAAAACCAATACATGGTAAACCGAATTGCATCGCTTCAACAAGCACCAACGGAAAGCCTTCATATCTAGAGGGTAATATAAACAAAGAATACTTTGGATATTCGTTTTGCAAGCACTGTGATGTTCCTCTTAAAAAGACAACATTCTCCAGCCCTAATTCAATTATTTTCTTTTGCAAGAAGCACAAATCATCTCCATCTCCCCATATATCTAGTAACCATTTAGGATTTACTTTGTGAACCCATTGCCATGCGTCTATCAAGATGTCCATGTTTTTTTGATAAGTAAGGCGTCCAACGGACAGAGCTTTGATTCCATCCATTTTAGATTTACAAGAACTATCCAAGTTTGTAAAATTCGGAATGACTTCTGATTTTTTCAAATTCCAAGCTTTCTTGTCATCATCAGTCAATAATACACATTTATCATATAAAGGATAAATCACTTGCCGAAGAATTTGGTTAAACTTTGCTTTCAGAACATTCTTTCCATACAATTCTTTGTTCATAATACGAAGTCCTTCATAAGAGAAATGAAGTTCAAGCACCTTAGGAATATTCTTACATATAAAAGGAAGTATCCAACTTACCAGAGGAGTATTAGCATTTACTACTACATCTATTCTGTTATTTACTATTAACTGTTTAACTCTTCCAATAATGCTCAGTACATAGCGGATTCTCTTTTTGAAAGACAAATTATTTGTATTAAACGGAATAGGACATCTATGTACATTTTCATCAATATAGAAAAATGAAGTATCATTTTCTTTTCCAAAATAAGCCAAATATACTTGATACTTTTCTTGTACCAAGTAATTTATTTTATCCATCACAATACGCTCCATACCGCCACTGTTAGTTATATGGGGCAAAAAATATAATATTTTCATATATTATCTCTTAAATAACTAATTGTCTTATTTCTTTCTTCGTCCAGTTTCTGATTAACTAGAGTATAATCTATATCCAAATGATTGCTCAAATCTTTGTCCTCAGAAATTCCTCTCTCAGGAATCCCCAACATGTTTAAAAGACTCATAATTCTATCATCAGTGCTGTCTGGTTTTACAATTGAAAAGAATCTTTTATTAAATGTTACAGAAAATGCTGTACCATGAAAAGATGTTGTTACCACATATGAAGCATTTTTAAATAAATAAACGAAATCCTCTGGTGATATGGATTCATTATAATATGTAGCATCACTTATTCCTAACTTTTCTCTAGCAGAATATCTTATACAAACCACATGCAACCTAGTTTGTTGATATATTTGCCTAATTATTTTCGTCACCAAAGGATAAGGATTAAATGAATACTTTAAAACATATACTAAAATATAAGGTTCACTAATATGCAGACTAGCGTTTGAAACCATTTTTTCCCAAGCACTTTGATTTAACATCAAAGTAGGGTCTAAAGTTACTGGCACTTTTCTATTCAACAATTTCTGCACCATACTCTGTGTATTTTTTTCTCGAACAGAAATGGCACTAAATTCACTTACATATTTTTTAAACATAGAAGAGAAATCGGATGAATAACTAAGCCTTGCAGCACTACAAGAAAAAGACAACTTTCTTTTACCTTCAGGAACGAAAGATAACAAGAAAGTAGAATCATCCTTTATATGTCTTGTATTCCATGTTTGATCACTACCAACTATATAAACATCCTCAAGCGGAGGGTTACGTTCAAGGCTTTCCTTAGTAGGATAATATTGGGTCAGATGAAAATACTTTTTGTAAAAGCGTCTAAATTTCTTCCTACGTCTTAATTCTGGGAACCCCTGTTTTAGCTGCAACAGGAAACCTATAAATTGATGAATATCAAATTTACCACACTTGTGGATTTTGTTAGGATATTGATAATCTATCACATCACAGATAAAGCCAAGTGATTCTATTATGGTTTGTGTAGCATAAGCTTGCAATATAGAGCCATAATTAAAAACTCTATGCATTGTTAACAATCCAACCTTTTTCATAGTTTACTAATATTTATAGAGTACTGATTCATTTTTATCAAAATTAAAGAGAACACCAATAAGGCATTAAAATCAACACCAATTATGGCACTTAAAGATTTAGACACCAAGAAAGCTAAAGGAAACAGCAACAAGAAGCGATCTCTCTTTTGTAATTCATAACCTACACATAGTAAAAGAACTATAAATGACAAACACCCCATACTGCCATAATCTATCATTAACTGAAACCAAATAGATTCCGCTCCCATCAAAGCGGGCGTATTGGGTATTGCATAATTCCATGTATAAAGCCGCCCATTGCCCCAAATCGGAGATTGTTGCATATACATATATGCTATTTCCAATTGATTAAGGCGTAGTTCTTGGCTACTTCCACCAACAGACTGTGTATCTACAATACTATTTATTAAGGAGTTAATAAAAGGCATTAAAAAGAATGCAGCCACAAAGACACCTAGGACAACATACTTAAATAAAGATGATTTATATAATCTCTTGTCTAAGAAAAGCAAAGCAAAGCACAAAAAGAAAGTCAATATCACAGAACGCGTACCAGAAAGTATTGAACATACTGGCATCATTATCAACAAAAACAACAAATTCTTTTGATTATACTGCTTATAAACATATTTACTAAAATAAAACAACAAAAAAGAATATGTAGCCCAAAAGCCCATTGCAGACACATAGGGGAAAATAGAAAAACATCGAACAAATCCGAACCGTATACTACCTCCCTCAGAATCCATATGAGTTCCACCTAAAAGTCCCATATTTATAGCAAATACATTTAACGGATTACTCCCCAACAACACTTCTATAACAGTATAGACCGCTGCGATCAAAAAGAGTACCTTAAGATATTTTAGCAATTTACGCAAACGCTTTTCTGTATCCAAGCAATGCCACAACATAAACGGGAATACAAAATAACAAATAAGGTTGACTATAGTCGTAGCCAAATCTCCTCTTTTAGCATGAACAGCAGTTATCAGATAACATATAGCAACAAACACTGATCCCAAGAGAAAAGTTTTCGGGTATTTATATTTTAAGACTATCTCATGCCTAGAAATCTTAATCAAAAAAATCACCAAAGAAAACAAAATTAATGCAGGGAACATACGCACTTCACCGAATCCACTTCCCCACTGTGCAATTAAGAAGAAAGTAGAAGTTATCAATATCAAACTTTGCTTGAAAGATTTGATAATGAAAAAGCAAAATGCAATAAGAATAAGAATGTTTACAAATGAAAGCATCTTTATTTTTTTAATTTTTGAATGATTATATTTGGATGTCTCATTGAATTAAAAATCCAACACATAATTTGATAACTACGCAGCATAAGAAAAATAACTCGTAAACTACGCTCTGACTTTTTAAGCTCAAGCATAATTAGTTTTCCTAAGAATCCTCTTTTAGGGTTGCTTTTCATCTGTCCTTCAGTCACGACATCAATGGAGCATGGCTCAAGCTCACAGTTACATTGTTTCAAAATATCCTCTCCCTTTTCAGTAAACGCAATAACTGCACTTACACCGTCTTCATTCTTTTGATATACATTTCCCCATAAATCACCAATACGGATATCTGCAGCAGACTTATCTTTTTTATATTTACACGCATTATAACATGCCTTACCCAAACAACTATCACTGAGAAAAAATCGATAAAACATATCATTCTGCGAAAGTCGGCTATTTAGGCAACCTTTTTTTTCCCTTATTAAGAAATTATAACTATCATGCCAATCTACATTCTCACCTTTGTCAGCACCATCTATAGCCATAGCCCATGAATCATGCCAACCAGTAAATTTATTACGCCAAGATACATAAGTTAGTTTACCAACTTTCTGTTCTGCCCAAACTACATATTTTTTCCACAACAACATAGAAGGAACACCATGACAGAAAAAATCCAAAAGGACAAAATTATCCTCTCTTCTAATCCTACGGATATAGCGACGAAAAGAATCTATTTGACATGGCGTTCCTGTCACTAGATATTTCTGATTACGGTCAATGGATTTAAACCCATCAACTGTATAACTTTGAATATATTTGGAACCAATAGACGGTATGAGTTCTTCTATAGTAGACGCAATATAATGTTCTGCTCGCCCTGTCTCAACATTATAGCGTACCCCACATACTTTATAGTCTGATTCCAACAGAAATCTTCCTACTTCAAAACTGACACCACCGCTACTACATTTTTTTCGAACAGCAACATCTTTACTCCAAGCAGCATACGATTTTATATTTTTTGTTGTTAATGATATGTCTTTGTGAGAATAAGCACACACTTCTACGCAAATTCCACAATCTATACAAGATTCTTTATCATTTAAATACGGCTCATAAAAGCCATCTGAACTCAATGCCAAAGAGATAATTTTACGTGGGCATGCAGTTGCACAAACACCACATCCATAGCAATTCTTTATATTTGAAATATTCATTATATTAAAAAATCTTCTTTATTAGTCGAGATTATATAATCATAAAAACTTTGAAAATTTGGCGTTTTAGAGAAGCTCTTTTTCCAAGTTAATTTATGAAAGTCAGAGATTACTTTTATCTGCTCAAAACGAGCAGCAGAATACGTATCATTCAATTCGGACTGCAATACATGAGGAGCTGAATTTGGGAATGAAGGTATACGCTTAAACTCTTTCTGGTAACGTTCAGCAGCAAGATGCAGCAACATATGATAGAAAAAGTAGTTTACCGCAGAATTATTAACTCTCCAATATTCATACAACAATTCCAACGTTGTTTTTAGTATTGGCTCATTTTTTTTACATGCCAACAACCAATTACTACAAACGCAAGCCTTATTTCCTCTTGGAGGCCATTCCTTAAAGAGGAACAAATCTGCATCAAATACGTCTACCCTATAATCTGTACAAAACACTGTAGCATCTATCCATACCCCCCCCCGACCTGACAAGCAAATCTGTTCGAAAAATATCTGCAAAATGAGCTCTAGATATAATACCTTTTTTATATTTATCAATTATATAGTCAGGAACATTGGTATATTCTAAAATATTCTTTTCCGTTATAATTTTTATTGTATAATCTGGAAATGTTTTCTTTATCGAGTTCAAACAGGCCTTACATAATTTTGGTGCATTATCTAAACCTTGCAACCAACACCACCAAATAATTTTAGTTCTCTCTTTGGATACTTCGTATTGTGGCAAAGCATAGAGATACCTACTAAATTTTATTTTTAGATATTGATAAGCATACCATTCCTTACGATCTTCTTGAAGCATATCCGAACTCTTGTATTTTCTAAATCTCCAAATAGGTAAAATACGCAAATCATTATATATGCGATAAAATATCCCCCAAAAAAGTCTGCGAGCTCCAACTTCGGAATATTTTTTACTAATTTTATTAAGAACTTCCATCATATTACTATTTTTATCTAAATTTTTCTTTAAACAACTCTAAAATATAATGAAAACTATCAAGCCTAAATACCCAAGCTAATCCAATAAACAAAATACTACAACTTATAATTTGCAAAACGATTTGAATATATTCATTAATTGCCAATAACGAAAGCGGATAGCAAACAACAAAGACTATCAGAGCAATTAGAGCAACTGGCAGATAATCTCTAAGTTGTTCCTTCATGCTATAGCCAATCAAGCTAGTATTCGGCTTCATATTCATATAATTTGAATATATTGTATAAATTGGCATTGACCAAGCTATTGCCGATACGTTTATATTAACAGAAATAATCAACATAAGAAAAAAAACGGGTTTCTTATACAATTCAAGGCGTAACAAAACATCACTTCTACCAATAGCTTTTAATGTCTGCATATTAACGGTTGAAACAATCCCCAACATAGCATCAAGACACATAATTTGCATAAAAGGAACACACTGAATCCATTTATCTGTCAATAAAACTTTTACAAGAGGATAGGCAACAACAGCCAACATCGTCATAAAGAAGAACAAGAAAAAAGAGCTTGTTTTAATAGAACGTCTAGTCAATTCTTTTATTCTTTTCAAGTCGTCACTATGATTTGCCAAAACTGGGAATAACACAGAAGAAACTGTTATGTTCACATTATTTGAAATAAGTCCTGGAAATTGTTCACCTCGATTAAACAAAGCCAAATCTGCCGTAGAGTAAAATTTACCTATAAGCAGAGAACGCAATTGATTGAAAGCATTACCGACGAAGCCAGTAGCCATCAATTGCCCCCCATACTTAAGCATACTCTTTGCCCTTTCCCATGAAAAAATCATCTCAGGCTTCCAAGGCACAATAAACTTTAGAACCAACATGCTTATCAAAATGTTAGATAAATATTGGTAAACTAAAGCCCACACACCATATCCATTATATGCAAGTACTATACCAATTACTCCTGAACCAACAGATGCACTAAATGTAGCATAAAAAAACTTCTTGAACACAAGATGCCTAGAAACCCAAGCCTGTTGAATGCTATTAAATGAATAAAGAAATATAGATAAAGAATAAACTCTAGTTATAAGAGTAAGCTCAGGTATTCCATAAAATTTCGCTATAAATGGAGACGAAAAATAAATAATAGTATAGAGTATACAAGATACTCCCAAACTACAATATAAATTAGTGGAAAAATCAAGAGCATCTGCATCCTTATTTTGTATCAAAGAAGCACTAAATCCATTAGTAACAAAAATATTTGCAAGGACTATGAATATATTTACCAATGCTATAACGCCATACTCTGATGGTGATAAAAGGCGAGCTAAGATAATGGAAATCAAAAAAGTAACACCCTGTGAAGATACTCTCTCTCCCATTTTCCAAAACATACCACCCAATATTTGTTTTTTTTCTGATGCCATAGTTCGCTTCTACTTCCAATACATCAATCCACCATGATAAGGTACACGTTTTTCCTCTGGTGGAAGTTGCATATAATTACCATACCAATGTCTTAGCAATTTGTCATAATCTCTAGGCACAGAAAACATACCGTCCTCAAAAGGTACATTTATAGTATCTATCAAAAATTTACTTTCTACTAGTTGAGTTTCTCCTGCCAAAATATGCGCAAATTTTACCTTTGTATAATCAGGTTCGAATAATTTAACTTCCTTGATACACGCTTTATTCAATAATCTGAAATCAAGATTTTTAAAAGGCCATAAGTTACGGTGAGCCAAAAAAGAACGTAAACGCATCAAGAATATACGTATAGATATTACTCTATTCAACTTTTTAATCAATTTCTCCTGTGCAGCCTTTGAATCTGGAACTCCCATTATCAAATATAAATCCACTCCAATACCTAATCCATGGAATTTTCCAATCTTATCATAAGTACGATTGTCATACATACGAGCAAAAGCAAATGGAGTTTCTTTGTTATTTCCACACCATACTATTGAATATCTTTCTGAATGATAACTATTAGCCAACTTCAAAAAATCCTGATACGGCATCATTATATCCATATCATCATCCCATGGAATAAAGCCTTTATGGCGTATTGCGCCCAACAATGTTCCGTAAGACAAGAAATACTTGAGACCTCTTTCCTTACAAGCCTTATCCATTTCTTTTAATATATCATAAAAAATCGCTTTTCGTTCAGTTAATGATAACTGTGTTCCACTTAACCCAATCATATAATATTATTTTTTTATTTTACAACATTTTCTACTTCATTCAACTCCTCAGGAGTATCTATCTCATATATACCCTCTATCTCCTTCACCTTAACATCAAGTTTTGGATAAATGTCCAACACCATATTATCCCAATAGAGATTGATGTAATCCTTAGTGGCATAAACCTCTTCCATGTGATTGATGATTTTCTTGCAATCATCAGCCTTCCAATATGAGATTCCACTCATCAGATATCCGTTACCGGTACCAATGTTTATCTTCACAAGTTTGTCGTTCTTATCCACTTCCAATCCCCACTCATTCTCGTATTTCTTCTTCTTGGCAAAATACGTAGATTGGACTACTTCTGATGAAAGTACATTCTTGTCCATGTAAACATCGCCTTCTATCACGTATGTGTCATGAAATCTATCCCTAACGATATACAAGGAATTGATATTGTTACAGGTATCGTATCTATCATTAAAGACAATATCTACACCATACTTTTCTTTCAAGAAATCCAAGGCTTCTGCCTTATATCCTGAAATCAGAGTAATATCATCTATACCTTTCTCTTTCAAGAATTGTATCTGGCGTTCCACCATAGGGATACCATTTACTTCGACCAAACACTTTGGACGGTCATTTGTCAAAGGGCGCAGGCGTGTTCCCATGCCTGCTGCCAATATTATAGCGTTCATATCTAAATATTTTTTTCGTTCAAATAATTCTTCACATCTTTAAAGAAACTCCAAACTATCAGTATCAATAGAATACCCACAGGGAATGCTGCTATGATTGTCACAGATTGCAAACTATAAAGCGTATTCTCGGCAAACAACAATCCTATAGGGAACAAGATGAGCATGATACTCCATACCGCTCTAATCTTTCTGCTTGGCTCCTCATCAGCAGAGATTTGATTATAGCTATAAGAAGATGCCACATAAGTAATACCATCCAATGTTGTACTGTAGAAAGCAATCATCGTGATAACCAATAATATCAATGCTACTTCTGGCAATGGTAATGTACCGAATATCTTCAAAATAGCTTGATACATCTCACCTCCATTTGAAATATAGCCTGTAACATCAAGTCCATGCTTCAGCTGTTGAGCCAATCCATAGTTTCCTAAAATGATAAATGACATGTAAGTTCCAGCCAATCCCCAACCAAATGTACCAAAGACAAGGTTCTTAATGGTTCTTCCCTTACTGATAAGAGCAATAAAGAATGGGGTTGCAATACACCAAACCAACCAATAAGCCCAGTAGTAAATAGTCCATGTCTGTGGGAAGTTGTTCTCTCGCAATGGATCCATATAGGTTGAAAGTCCGATGAAGTTCTGAACCATGTTGCCTAAAGATTGGAATCCGGTCTCTACTATATACCTTGTTTCTCCACCCAAGAACAAGAAATAAAACAAGATGGCAAAGAACATATATGAACAGAACGAAGCCAATTTGGAAATACCATTCATACCCAACAATACTGTGATAGTATAGACAGCACATATCAAAAGCAAGATACCTATAGTAAGCGTAACGTTGGTTGAAATGCCAAACACAGATGCCAAAGCAGAAGCCAAAAGAGGGGTTGCTAAAGAGAATGTTGTAGCAGTTGCACAAACCATAGCGAAGACTGCAACAATATCTATTACCTTACCCCAAGGCCCATCCACTCTGTCACCAATCAAAGGACGCACTGCCTCTGAGAAGCGTTGTCTTTCTCGTTTGCGCACATGCATCATAAAAGCAAAACTGATAGCAAGTACCACATAGAATCCCCACGCTAAAGGTCCCCAATGGAACAACGGGAAGGTCGGTGCCCAAAGCTGCATCTTACCGAGTTCTGCCACATGAGGTTCTGCACCATACAAAGCCCACTCTATCAATGAATAAAACATGATATCAGCAGCCATGGTTGAAGTGAATATCATCGTACCCCAAGCAAAGTTGCTATAAACAGGCTTATCGATGTTACCCAACTTAATCTGACCATATTTGTCCTTGAAAGCCAAATATAATGATAACAACACACATCCTAATCCTAGGATGACATAATAGATACCAATAGTATCACCAAAGAAACCACGCAAGGTATCAACAAATAATTTCGACTGAGAAGGAATCAACATAAATACCAACATCATTGCCAAAACTATGACAAAAGGAATCAATGTTGTAATCCAATCTATTCTACCTTTCAAATTCTCTCTTTCCATTTCTATAAATCTATTTTCTTTAATTTTTCTATTGCTCGTGTATATCTATCCATACCATAAGTACCGAAATTATCTCCCTGTGCTTCCTTGATGCAAGTCCATACAGCCCACAGATAATCCATCAATATCTGATATACCAATATTTTCTTTCTAGCATTCTCAGGTTCATTGCCATCGAAATAATGGCTGAGAAAATAATCCTTGTTTTCATCAGTAAAATTACTTTCCAAGAATAGAGCTGCTATATCCCACATAGGATCGTTCATTCCTGAATATTCCCAGTCTATCAGATAGATAGTTCCATCCTCAGCCTTCAAGAAATTCTCAGCTACGAGATCATTATGACAAGGCTTTACTGATACCCCCAATTGATTCAGATAATCTTCTAGTTGAAAGACCTTTTTTCTTATGGGTTCATAGCCTTCATACATTTTGCCTTCGGCTTTCTCCAGCAAATACTCATAGTTCAATATTTCCTTGAATACATTAAACTCATTACCAAAGCGAACATGAGAATGATGTAAAGTTCTAAAGATATTGGCTATTTTCTTCATGTTTGATGGTCGCTGAATGGTCGCCCCATTCAATGTTTCTGCGTTCTTTACAAAGTCTGCAAGTTTGATACCCGTCTCAGAGTTGAAGTATCTGATTGGAGGATTGATACCCATCTTGCAAGCTTGCAAGGAGTTTTGTTCCTCATTGCTACGCACCACCATACCTTCTGCACCAATTCCAGGTACACGAAGTACATATTCATATAAGCCCTTAGTAACCTTAAAGTTCTTGTTTGACATACCGCCAATCTGACTTATCTTCACCTCATTCTCTATCTGTTCGTTCGGGAAAATAACTTTTAGGTATGAAATCAAGTTTTCGTAATCAAACGGATTCTCCTTTCTGCGAAGCTTAGGATAGATATAGTTGCGAAGCTTATTGAAATCTTCTTCACAATCTACATCTCCCCATATCAAATTGGTAAACTTGATATAAGGTCTGTCCAAAACATCAGTAGAATCAAACAGCAAGTACTCATAGTTGAGATAAGGATTATTGCTGTTTTTCCACTTGTTCATCATTCTGTCGAAAGAGTGCTTGGAAATCTTGACAATACCCAATAGTTCACCCTCGAAATTACATATCTGATGACGATCCTTGCTTATCTTGGTGATATATCCACTGCGAGTTTCAACAAAGGCCTCGTCTCCACTACCAGACTCTTCTGTAATGGCAAAGCAATTTTCGTTTTTTGTCTCAGAAAGTTTTTTCAGTACCTTATATTCATAGAATGTATCGCCCTCTACCAACAGGAAATCATCCTTGATATAAGGTGCAGCCGTAGCAAGCGACCCCATTGAAGAAGTAAACTTAAAGTCTGGATTCAATACCAGACGTACTGTCTCTGATGCGTATCGCTGATATAGCTGAGCTTGCCCTCCCACTATTAAGAGAATATTGTCATAGTTGAGAGCTGTCAAAGCCTCGATGGTTCTATCTATCAAACAAGAATTCTCGTAATAAGGTTTCAAAGGATAAGGTATTTCTGTATCCTTATCCTTCCTAGCCGATAAAATAACCGCTGTTTTCATTAGAGTCCAAAATAAAGTGACATCGTAAAGAATGATTTATTATTATAAGGATTCAGTACATAACTGGCACCGACTGGTAGCTTGAAGTTACCAAACTTGAATGCCGTGCTATATTTGGCATTGATATTTACCACATTGAATCCACTTTGATTGTTTGTATAAAAACCCTTATTCAAATTGGCTCCTACACATAAAGCGATATTATTGTCTTCCGTAAAGGAATGGGTGTAACCAACCTCTGCATACGAAGAATACATCTGCTTACCATCTGCGTTTTTGTCTGCTCCATAAATATAGGTAGATACTGTTACCCACAAAGGAACCTTAGTTCCTGCCCATGTGGCGTACGCCTCTACCCAATGTCCCGTCTCACGATTGCTCAACTTGAAGTACTGGTCTTTTTCACCAACGGAAGAAGGATAATAGTAATCAGAAACACCAACAGTAAACTCACTGGCAGTATAAGATACACCTAAATCGACTTCCTGATGACTACCATCAATGGCATAACCTCCCATAGCGAATGCATTGAATCCATGCGTATTATAGCCAATCATTGGAAATACCGTAGGGGCTGTTCCGTATTCAATACCACGCCACATATACTTTGTGGACAATTCCAAACTCGCAGAGAAAGGAGACTCCTTCAAGCTCTCCTCCGCATTTGCAGCCATCGCTGTTATCAACAACAGCATTAACAGTTTAACTCTGTTGAAAATCATTTTATATTTTTTAAATGAACTGTAAATTACCGTTAGAACGTAACTACTGAATTTCAGCAGTTAGCACATCCAACATTTTTTTAAAAAACATGTTATTAATTGGTATTGCCAGAGCTGCCAATTAGGCAGCCTTGACATTCACCTTTTTGTTCGATTTATAATTACATGGGATTAGGGATATGATAAGATTTTCTAAAATCATCCCGTCCTTCTTTACCATTAAAGAAGGCTCCACCTTTCTCACCAAGCCTCTCTTCCCTCAGGGACGAGAGGATGTAACCGCCCTCCGGTGCTCAGAACCGCTACGCTCTAAGGTTGGCGGGGCATCAAAGCCCTCGCCATGTTTTGCGGGATGGGACCGCCTGAATTGTTCCTCATTGCAGTATCGCTCTGCACTTGTCGCCATTCGAATGAGGAATATTATTTTTATTCTACTTTTGAGAGGATTACCTCTGGAGAGGTGTCCATCAGGGTTATGGCAGAAATCTTATGACCGCCATTGGCATTTAATGAATGACCACAATGATAGAGGCTATCATCTATAATAAGCCAGCGATCATGGGACTCAATACCTTGATGACTATTTACACGAAAGCCGACTGATATAATCATATCAAGATTATAGTAATCCATATTACGTGTAACCATACGATTGCCTTCTTTTCTAACTGTTCGGAATTTCCGAACAGTTGCCGACTGCATCAATTCTCCTTGCTGATAAATATTAGTAATGTGCTCACTAATATTAGCTTTACTAGAACCAAAAAGTTCAACCATTTGAGCTTGCGTAAGCCATACCGTATCTTCTTCTATTTTTACTTGAAGAGAAATGCTTTCATCTGGTTGATAGAGCACTATCTGAGAATCATCAGTAGTAGCCTGTATATTGTTATTTTCGTTTGCCATAATCATACATTTTTATTGCTAATATAGCGACAAAAGTACGATTTAATTTCGTAATCACCAAGGAATTAAGAGAAAAAATGCATTTATTAACCTATACTTGACTTATGGCTAAACATTACAACACACAAAAAGATTCTGCTTCCTTACCGGTTCTGCGGCGATAAGCATCACGCATACACTTTTCCATTTGTGCTATGTATTCTGCCTTTCGCTCCCTAGAAGCCTTGAAGCGACGCATAAAATCTGCTTTTTTTTCTTCTATGTTCATAAGGACATGTCGCATCCGTTCTATCTGACGCCAATTTACATCAGAATGAGAATCACGAAATTCTGTTGAAAACATATAGACAGCCTCGCCTATTACTTCCACCAATTTGGTAAAGCCATAAAAGATGAGCTTATTCTTCTTGATATCTTCAAAAGTATATTGAGCATGAAACTCCTCTATACTTTCTATCGCTTCAAGAATATGCTCTAACCTTCCCCTATCTCTAACTTTTTCTCTCATAAATCAAGAATTTATCTTGGTTGGCTGTTTCTTGAGCAAAAGGGAGGAGACGATTAGCCTCTACTATATCCACCTTGCGATGAAGCAAGTCTTCCAAATTCAACATAATACCTGCTATTTTCATCAGAGAAATTCGATTATGCTGACGATCATACTCTACAAGAATGTCTATGTCACTATCAGTAGTTTCTTCTCCTCGTGAGCATGAACCAAAGAGCCAAGCCTTTGTTATTGGCTGGCTACCAAAGAAATCTTTTATCTTTGGAATCATATTTTGTACATTCTTACTAATCATAACAGCGTAATTTTATTGGTTTTAATGAAGTTTATACCCCATTTCTCTGTTTTTTGTGCAAATATAGGCTTTTTCTGTGAAACTACCAAATTTTTGGAGGAGTTTTTTCAACTCAATGTATTTCACCAATACTGCGTCTCTACTATATCACAAGTAGTTACATCTATTCGTTTTTTGAAAAAAGCTATTTTGTATCACGACATTCTATTCTTATTTTAGAGAATTACACTTCAGCTCTTTACTGATTACTTTTCCCATGACCTTCTCTATATCGAAGAAAGTCATGGGGTCGTTGTAATCTATCTCAGAAATGGTGTTGTCCATATCATTAACGGCATAGCCTATCCATTCAATGGACTTTTCAAGGTCTTTCATATCGATTCGGGAATAGGTTTCCTCAAAACGATCGAGAAAGAAGGATACCACATTGGGATGCTTCTTTAAGTATTGGTGAAAGGTCTTGCAGACCTGGGCTTGCCTTTTGTAGTTGAGCTTACGAATGTCTTCAAACATCGGCATAGCGCAGGAATAGGACTTGACGGAAGAAACCTTCTTTCCCATCTTCTTGCGTATCTCCTTTGCCTCTGGAATCGTATCATCGTAAATGTCTTGAAACTCCTCTGGGAGCATCGAGAGCATTCGCTCTAAAAATTCTTTATCTGCCATAATAGTGTTATTTTCTAAAATCAACGTATATTAGCGACAGTATGTAAGGAGTCCTTACATACTGAATCTTCGTACGAAGAATGTACTTCATTTTCTGAAATCCGCTTTCTATTTTGTTTCTTCACCCCAAACGGCTACCAGGCGGTCTTTCCAGAGTTTCAGAGGACAGTTCTTGGAGATCTCGGTATAGAGCTTGAGGCTCTTCTCTGTTAACTTGACAATGCTATCTTTATGATAGACGAGGGTCTGGGAGCTACCTAAGAAAAAGGTTGCTCCTGGTTTGATTGATAAAAAGGATTTCATGATTTTATATTTTTGTTCCCCACCGCAGTATCGCTCTGCCCTTGTCGTCACTCGAATGAGGAGGTTATTCTAATGTCCCACAGATCTCACAGATTTACACAGATTTCTTCGTTGCAAGCAACGGTAGTCACTATGCCTCACAGCAATAGATATTTCTCTGCACGCGAATTACGTATTTTTTTTCGGAACACGAATTGCACGAATTACACGAATAAGTTGCTTAGTCTCGAAAGATTGTAAGCGGTCACTTTAGGTACGTTAAGCCATAAAATGAATGCTTTTTTATTATCTTTTAAGAATAAATCATTTGAATTTATGCCCAGCAGTAACAGTAGCCAGCTGCCATCTGTGAGCGAGCAAACCCTCCATTCAATCTCACTCTGCTCTCAAGGATTCTATCACAAACCTTTCGAAGCTTGCCTTGTAGCCGCCTTCCATCGGGCAGGGATCGTCGGGATAGACCTTGTGATACTCCTCTTCCATGTTGTCAAGATAGTCCATTATCTGCATCACCTGGTCTTTGGTGCAGTGATGCTTCTTCAGCGAAGAACGAAGCAGGCAGTAGGACTGGGTATGACTGGCATAACCCTCTTAGACATGCTTGACTGAATCCTCATTCATGTGGCCAGCCACCTTTAAGGTGCGTACCACATTGCTACTGCCGCCGAGGATGGTATCCGTCAAAGCGCCCAGTGCCTTTTGTGTTTTTGTAAATCGTTTCATTTCTTAATATATTTAAAAATTCTAATCTTTTCTGTTAAGCTATCGTAAATTACCGCATTTTTGTACCTGTATATGTAGGTACAGGATTCTTGGCGGTCTCAACCTTTTTTCTTAAATTCGCAGCAGCTTTCAAGAACGAGAGCTGAAGCAATCTTAAGTTACCGATTGGTGAACAGCGGGGTGAACACTTGCCCCAAGCATTCACCTTTTCGGCTCAGGGGTGAACCCTAGTAAAAAGAACTTTGTATATACAGCGCATGCTAGAAATATAAGAGTCTCTATTATAATGGGTTATATAGTGTTTTTAACACATTATTAACGCTAAAGGTTGGCATCGGGGTTCACCCTTCACCAACTTCATCGCCAAGTGTTCACCCACACTCTTTCGTAGAGTACGTTGCAAACAACAAAATAGAATATTAACAACTGCAATTTTTAAACAAAATGAAAAAAGACCAAAACAACAACAGCATGAATGGGACAGCTACGATGCCATCGTACTTCCCTTGTATCAAATCTTCGGAGAGCCATCCACTCGCCGACTGGTTGTATCTCAAGAGCGTGATTACCTCTAGCCCTGAGCTTCGAATGATGACCGAGACTTACCGCAAGCGTCTCGCCATCAGCAAGCAGTTTGCCGACCAGTACAAGCCTGAGATGCCTGCCATCACGGTTTCGGCACTCATGGACGGCTACGGCAGGCAACTTGCCAACTTCCTCAAACCTACCTACATGTTCCAGCTCGACTTCGACCATGTGAAGAAGGAAGATATGGAGCAGCTTATCCAACTGGTGAGAAGCGACAGTCATACGATGGTAGAGTATATCACCGTGAGCGGCAGGGGATTCAGAGTGTTCTGTGCCTACCGTCCTGTGGATGACGACGACATCAGCGTGCTCGAACTCTTCGATGCCGTGCTGCAGAAGGCGATGGCTTACTACACCCAGCTCCTGGGTATGGCTCCCGACAAGCAGTGTGTCGACATCACCCGATGCGCCGGTCTTGCCTACGACCCGGATGCCTATTTCCGTTGGGATGCCGAGCCTTTTGCCTTGGGACCGAAGGACCTGAAGCCCCTCTACACGAAGAAGGCGTTGCAGGCGAAGTATTCTGCCAGGCGAAACGCCAAGGGCGGCAAGCGAACCATCAAGGCGAAAAAGGAGGCGAAGTCAAGCGAAAAGGGCGCACCTACCATCGAGGAGGCGGCTTCCCACATCAAGGAACTGCTCGACCTGTGGGGCTACCGATTCGAGCCTGAGCATCACAACGAGTATGTATGGCACTTTGCCGACATCTGCATCTACTATGGCATCCCGCTGGAAGAAGCCCGGTCCTACGCCGACCGTGAGTTTGGCCCCAGCTACGAAGATACGGCTTCCGTCGTCAAGTCTCGCTACAAGCATCTGCATAAGTTTGGCATCTGGCACTTCTATCGCCAGGGCGAGGGCCGCAGCGGCAAGCCATCGGTAAGGAGCATCAAGCAGTGGCTACTCACCCACTATCTGTTCCGCCGAAACGAGCTGACGGGATTTTACGAGGTGGAGAGCCGCATCGTTTTAGACGGCAAGTATCCTGACTGGGTCCGCATCGATGACAACATCGAGAACTCCATCTGGAGTGAGATGGACGAGTCGGGACTGCATCTCCCGGAGAAGACCTTGCACAACATCATCAACAGCGACTTCAGCGAGCCGTTCGACCCCTTGGACGATTACCTGCGCAGTCTGCCGAAATGGAAGAGGGGAGAGGATCCCGACTACATCGACCAGCTCGCCGACCGCATCGAGGTGGAGAACCTGCCCGACTACGAGCATACGCAGAGCCTCTTCCGCTATTTCTTCAAGAAGTGGCTGGTGGCGATGGTAGTGGCGTGGGTAACGCTGAAGGTGGTGAACCAGATGATACTCATCTTCGTGGGCAAGGGCGGCATCTTCAAGACCACGTTCTTCCACATGCTGTTGCCCCCACAGTTGCGCCAGTACTTCCTCAACGACTCGACGGGAGCCTATACCGACAAGGACTTCATGGAGGCTTTCAGCAGCAAGGCTCTGCTCTGTCTCGACGAGTTTGAGATGGTATTCGGCAAGAACCTGAGCGCCTTCAAGAGCAACATGACCAAGGTGACATTCTCCATCCGCCGGCCTTACGACAAGTACCGTTCGGAGATGCCCCACCGCGGATCGCTCTGCGGCACCACCAACAACCAGCAGTTCATCACCGACGAGGAGAACCGCCGCTACTGTCCTTGGCTGGTAAAGAGCATCGAGAGTCCGATAGACCACCCGATAGACTACGACCACGTGTTTGCCGAGGCAGTGGCACTGGGTCAGGAGGTGATGAGCCATCCTAAGGGCGAGCCCCTGGAGTGGACATACTGGTTGACGAGGGACGACATCGAGCTGATGCGCTGCCACAACCGCCTCTTCATGGTAGCCAACTATGCCGAGGAGCAGATACTCCGTTACTACCGGGTGCCGGATCCAGATACACCGCTACAGTTCATCAAGTTCCGCTACAGTGCTGAGATACTGGAGAGGATAGGTGTGAACCCTGCCCTTCGCCAGAACCTGAACAACCAGAACATCGGTAACGTGATGAAGCGTCTTGGATTCAAGAAGATTCACAAGAAGAACGGCAACGGCTGGGCGGTGATCGAGAAGGAAGGTAGCGAAATCAACAACGATGCCTTCATCGATCCTAACGATACCGTGGAGGACTAAGTATCTTGGTTACAGTCCATAAGTATCATGGTTACGATGGCTAAGTATCATAGTTACGTATCATAACTCTAATAGATAACATTCAACATTTAAACAACGTCAATGGATTTACGAAGTTACACCAAGCAGGAGTTAGCCCTGCTCTATTTTCCGGATTCCGACCCGGACGTGGCAAGAGCCCATCTGATGAGATGGATAGTAAGATGCACCCAGCTCTATGAGCAGCTCAAGAAGAGTGGATACAACAAGAGCTGCAAGGAGTTCAATCCTCTGCAAGTATCCTATATTTTCTTCCATTTGGGAGAACCCTGATATTTATCAGTGATAATCGGTGAGTATCGGTGAGCAACGATGAGCATCGGTGAGTTGGGAATGAGAAATGTTGTATCTTTGCATTGTGATTCAGAAAGAGGAACATTAACCATTAACACTTAAAAACTATGTTGCTTTACGTACTAAAACTAAATCAGAACGCCAAGATGCCAGAGGCATACGGCAAGTACTACGCCTATCCAGTCATCACTCAGACGGTAGACATCGACGGCCTGGCCGAACACATGGCTAGCCACAACACTCCTTTCTCAAAGGGAGCCATCAAGGGCATGATTACCGATATGGTATCGTGCATCAAGGAACTCACCTTGCAGGGTATCGCAGTGAAGATTGACGACCTCGCCATCTTCTCCATCGGCATCCGCAACAAGGAGGGAGCCGCCTCAGAGAAGGAGTTCACCATCGCCAAGAACATCGACGGTTTCCGTCTCCGTGCTCGTGGCACCGGTGAGTTCAGCGCCAAGACCATCAACCTCGAAGCCACGCTGAAGAAGGCCACTGCTCTGTTGGGGGATGGCACCACCCCGGATACCGGGAAGGATACCACTGGAGGTGACAACACCGGTCAGGGTGGTAGCGAGACCCCAGGAGGTGGCAACACCGAGCAGGGCGGTAGCGGAACCACTGAAGGCGGAAATGTAGGCTTGTAGTAGTCCTAGCCTCCCGGCATCTGAAACAAGAGAAAGCGCATCGGCAGGATGCAGTCCGGAGCAATCCGAGGGCACATCAGGAATGAAATTCAACATTGTCAAATCATCGCCCTGAACGGATGCTTGCTCATCCTGCCCGCTTCTTCTCTTTTGTCTCCCACAGATTTCACAGATTTGCACAGATAATTCTTCGTTGCAAGCAACGGTCTTATACTCATCAGGTCTCACTGCAAAAAACTCCGAAGGAGTCAATAATCCGTGAAAATCTGTGTAATCTGTGGGAAAATTAAACACTAATCATTAATCACTAACAAAAATGAAAAAGGAAACAATCCAGAAAGTCATCAACTTCGTCATCACCGTCCTCACCGCAGTCCTCAGCTCCTTCTGTGTGCAGAGCTGCAAGTGATATTTTAGTTCTCCCACAAATCTCACAGATTTACACAGATAATCTTGTTGCAAGCAACAGTTATCACCAAACCTCAATGGAAAAACTCCGAAGGAGTCAATAATCTGTGAAAATCTGTGCAATCTGTGGGAGACAAACATTAACTCTTTAAAATCCATAGAATCCAATGAAGAATCAAAGAAAAATCGATCTGATTGTGGTACATTGCAGTGCCACACGTATTAACCAGGACTTCCCAGTAGAAGCATTGGAAGCCTGCCACAAGGCAAGAGGCTTCAAGAGCATCGGTTACCACTATTACATTACGAAGGATGGCGTGGTCTATCCCTGCCGTCCAGAAACCGAGGAGGGTGCTCACGCCCGCCACTACAACGCCCATAGCATTGGAATCTGCTACGAGGGTGGTCTTGACGAGAAAGGCAAGCCTGCCGATACTCGCACTCCAGCCCAGAAAGCATCTCTGGAAGACCTCCTCTACAGTCTCGCCCTCGACTATCCCGGTGCCGAGATTCTAGGTCATCGTGACCTCCCCTGGGTTCGCAAGAGCTGTCCTTGCTTCGATGTCAAGGAATGGCTGAAGGAAATCGACTTCCATCTCTAGAAAACCCGAACAGTTCCCGGATATTCGTGCTATTCGAGAGATTCGTGTTCAAAATCATCCCAACTTGTAAGTTCTAAAAAGCTTATGGGTTGGGATTTTTTCTTTGTTTATTCACATCATTTCTGTATATCATCAATACAGCATCCCTACTATATTACAAGTAGTTACACCTATCAGTTTTTTGAAAAATGTTATATTTGTTCCTCATTGCAGTATCGCTCTGCACTTGTCGTCGCTCAAATGAGGAATATTATTTTTATACTACTTTTGAGAGGATTACCTCAGGGGAGGTGCCCATCAGAGGCAGTATGTTCCAAAATGGAACTAACTTCTTTGGTTTCTGCTTCCTTCCATCCTTGAAGGCCAAGCCTTCTTCTATTGAAATAACTGTTCGTACCAACGAACCTATTTCTAATTTATCTTCGGTAACCTTACGAAGATTATCAAGATAGGATTTCTGCAACTCCCTTAAATCCATGATAATGCTTTTTGAACTGATTGGCGGTCACGAATTACGCATAGCATGTCTTTGCTTGCTCCTGCCGCAGCTGCCATATCATACATGGTTATCTTGGAGTCCTCACCTGTCTTGTCCGCCTGACGTTTTGCACGTTTCCAAGCTCTGTCTTCATGGGACTTATCAGATAGGTCAAAGGATTCTACATCCTTGCACTTTTCAATCCATTTATTCAACATCTTCACATCAGCTACAGACAGTTCATCCATATCGCATTCCGTATTCTTGGAAGCTAGAACAAGTTGATGACCATCCTGAGAGATAGCTATATTCAATGAATCTGCAAAATCCTTCAATTCTGGCGAAGAAAGGTCTGCCTTGCCTTCAATACCACGCAACACCTTATAGGTTAAAGCAGGTACAGGACCATGTTTTCTTGCAACAAAGGTATCGTAAATGATTGGCAATCCATATTCCTTTAACTGATCTTGCTGCGCAAAATACATAACCTTAAAGAGATGAATATAATCAACTCCTTCTGGGAATGCTTTCAGAATGTAAAGCACTACTGCCTTTATTTTCAAAATCTGATCTATTGTCTTCATTATTGTATCTCCTTTTTTTAGGTGCAAATATAAGGGTTTTCTGTGAAACTACCAAATTTTTGGGGTGTTTTTTCAACTCCGCCCAATTACTTATAGAGATCTACGGTGATATCGAATGGTGAATCGAAATCGTTCAGCATCTCGGTCTTCTTTCTTGATTATTCCTTATCTTTTTTTATCTCGTCAGCAGGTTTCTCCACCAATTTTCAGCAGCAATTGACCATAATCCGCAAGTTTTGCGAGTTGAAAATTCTATAGTTGTACAACTCTGGAGTTATAGTTGTACAACTATAGGGGTCATAGTCGTACGACTATAGATTTTCAAGAGACCAAGTATATTTTTCATTTTTTATACACTGCTGATTATCGTAAATCACCGTTAGAACGTAACTACTGATTTTCAGTAGTTAGCACATCCAACATTTTTCAAAAAAAAAGCATATTATTAATTGGTATTGCCAAAGCTACCCATCAGGCAGCCTTGACATTCACCTTTTTGTTCGAGTTATAATTACATGGGATTAGGGACATGAAGTCTTGCTCCCCCTCCATCAGTCGGGTGAGTATATCTTCTATATAATCGCCAAAATTAATGTCATTCAACTTGCAGCTCTCAAAAAGTGAGAACATAAAAGCTATGTTTTCCGCACCATTGAGCCATAAGAAGAATCAAGCTTGATCTTCTTTAGCAACCTCATTAGTTTTCCTACGATGGAATATGTCTTTTAAACTCCATGAGTCAGTTGTAATCTACTGCCTCATCTTTACAATACTTGCGCAAGCTACGACCTTTGCGATTTTGGTTGTAGTCTTACAAACGATCAACGCTCATAATGCTCTAAGAAACGTTTCAAGATTGAGTTTACAGTTTTTGGAGAACGGCTCTTATGAACTATAACGCCTATAACTATAGCGTCAGGATACACCAAATAATAGATAACATTAGGATCTAAAATTATATGGTGTACAGTGTATTCTTTCGTAGAATACTTACGCTCCAAGACTCCTTGTTCAGGAAACTTCACTAAAGCATTAGCCTACTTCTGAATTCGCAGCAAAGAATCAACCGCAGTTTTCTGCCCAAAATTATCTGCAACATATTGAGCTATTTCTTTCAGGTGTTGCAAAGACATTTCCGACCAAATTACCTCCATCCCAACTCCGACTTTATATAATCCACTACTTGAGAATTAGGAACACAACGACCTGCCAAATAATCTTGATGAGCAGCCTCAAAAGACTTTCTCATCAGTTTTTCGTCTAAAGAATCCAAAAAATCATCAGTATCTTTTGTTACACTCTCTGACTCCAAAGAAGTTTTCTGAAATGTCAACAAAAAATTCTCTACTAGATAATCTACACTGATATTATGTAATTTAGCATATAATTCAGCCCCTCTGTATATTTTGCTATCTACAGTTATTGTATTCATAATTCTTCTCCTATTTTAAACCGTTTAAAATGAATTCGATTGCAAACATACACATTTTTCTTGCAACCTCCAAGTTTTTAATCGTTTTTCTTTCACCTTTTAACGTTTCTTAGGAGGGAAAATTTTGCAGCAATCTCTCAGCAAGGCGGTGAACACCATCTGTGTTTTGCCCAATCTGTAGACTGCGAAGCCTACAGGTTGGGATTTTTGGAAAAGGACGTTCTTCTCGTTCCCCTCCAGACAATCGCTGAAGAGGTATTGGGATGCCTTGGTGGGGCAACGACAGCATCATGAAGAATCCTTAGCGCTGAATGCCTGTCGCTTTTATGACATTTGGGCGAGCCTGATAGAGGTTCTGGATATTTTTCTTTTTCATACCACAAATGTTTTATATGTTATAGGGTGCAAAGTAAATGCAAACGAGCGCAATGAAAACTTGCTTTCAAATTGCCGAGTGCAGCTTTGCTTATGCAAAGGTAATGCTTTTTTTGGGAACGAAGAAACTTTTGGGGAAGTTTTTTGTTCGAAACTTGGAAATGGACTTATTTGGACCATGAGTTTTGCCTTTTTCAAAGTGCAAAAGGCATAGAGTCTACGTGCCCCACCTTCAATAGAATTGCGATTATTTTACGCATCATCTGCGAGTGCCTTATGCCTAAACATGGAGCCAGACGGTGGAGAGGTAGCGGCGCCAGATGGCTAGATGGGCTGAGGAGGTGATCTCCTCGCAGATGCGGACTAGCGTGGTGATGAGAGTTTGCTCGGCTTCCTGAATGCGCGACTCCAGGATCTCGCCGGTGACGTCGGGGGAGAGGGTGATGGCGAAGGCATTGAGTAGATGATTACCTACAGAGAGGTTCTCTACCGCCTTGACGGGATGCTCCTCATTGCGCAATATCATATAGAGCGTAGGTACGTAATTGCGGAATGATTCCAGGAGTTTCTCGCCTACCACACGATTGCTCTTCTTGCTTCTCTGCTGATGGGACATACCTGCCACCAACTTGGCATTTGCCTTCTCATCTGTCAAGAAATATTCTCGCAAGAATTTATCCCAGTTGGCAAAGAGTACGACATTGCCTTCCGCATCGGTCATCTTGCCAATGTGGGCATAATAGGTGGTAGTGGAAGGAATCTCCTTTTGTTGGTCGGCATCATAGAAAGTCTCACGAACACTGACCTTGCGGATAATCTCATCATAGCTTTCATTCTTGATAACGTTCTCCTCTACAGAGCTACCAGAAAGGGCGGCATAGTCGGTTGACGTCGTATGCGTGAGGGCAGCATAAAGCTCTTGACGAGAAAGACGGGTGGTCTTATCTGTCAAGATATTTGATACACCTTCAAAACCGGAAGTTGGGGTCAAGAAAGGACGAATGAAGTTGCGACGCCAGGTATGATGAACTGTACCGGGATTCTCCCTCTCATATCTAATGAGCGAAAAGATGAGCGCTACATCCTCCTTGCTAAACCCAGCAAAGGCATTGGCAAGGGCATTCATCTGCCGGGCTCGGAGAAACTTGCACAAGCCGCTCCAGGTAACCTCATTGCAGAGCAAGGTTACCATATCATCGAGCATAACGAGCGCCTCATCCCCATAGCCACATGCCTGGATGGTGCCCAGGATGCGGTCGATGGCACGGTCGCGCTGGGTGGCATCTCCCACCCTATGGTCCTTGATATTGGTGAGGCGCACCAACTGGAACGCCCAAAGATTAGGAATGGAGATCGTGACAGGAATAACGGAATCTTTCTCATAATCAAAGAGATTGAACACCAAACGCTTGTCACCATCAAAACGAGCCACGAAACCAGTTCTGCCAGCAAATGGACCTTCCACTATCTTGACCACTTCATTATACTCCCCCTTCTTGGGAGAGAAGGCATAGTCGGTATAGGGGCGGTCGAGAAGCACCATCTGGTCGTGGTAACTATCTATGAAATCACGGAAAATAGCCATCTGTTTTTCAGGCACTGTGAGACAGAGGGAACGAATGCTATCATCGCCATCATCCATCTTCTTGCGAGAAAACTGGATGGAGGCTTCGGGATATTCCTGATTGATAAACTCGCTAAGCGCCTGGAAAGTGGCGTAAACGAAGATATAGCCCGTATAGAAAGGAACCTTGACATCCTGGCTGCGCTTTCTGATACGGACCGTGGTGTTGCGAGGGCAATACACTTCCAAAATATTCTTGTTGAACTGCTGGTATTCACGAATAGCGTCCTCGAGCCTAGCCTCTTGGTTAGGCTGAGTACGCACCAAAAACCAGTTGTAGTCTACTATTCTATCTTGTAATGGATTGTGTATTGTCTGCATTACTTTACTTAGGGAAAAGTTTTATTTTCGTTACTAGAACTTTATTTTATCGAGATATATCCTAGTATGCATTCTTATCTGGCAAGATGATGCTCTTAGCCGTCAAGAGGATAATCTTGAGATCAAGCCAAAACGACCAGTTTTCGATATACCAGATGTCTCTCTTGATACGTTCCTCCATCTGCCAAAGTTCCTTCGTTTCGCCACGATAGCCCGTAACCTGGGCCCACCCCGTGATACCTGGTTTAGAGAAATGGCGAACCATATATTTATCAATAAGAGAGCCGTATACCTCGGTATGATGCAACATGTGCGGACGAGGACCTACGATGCTCATATCGCCCTTCAACACATTGATAAACTGAGGGAACTCATCGATATTCGTCTTACGCATAAAATTGCCAAAGGCAAACTTTCTAGGGTCGTTCTTGGTGGCCTGTGCCATGTCTGCATCTTTGTTGACATGCATGGAGCGGAACTTGAAGCACATAAAGGTATCACCATTCAAACCCGTTCTTGCCTGCTTGAAGAAGATAGGTCCAGGGCTCTGGATCTTGATGATCAAGGCAATAATCGGGATGAAAGGCAGCATGCAGAGGCATACCAATCCACTCACCACTATATCGAAAGCACGCTTGGCAGCACGATTTGATGCACTGGCAAGTGGCTCCAAATGGTCAGTATATATTGTCTTGCCCATGAAGTTGCGAGCATCCAAATGCAGCTGATATTCACCAAAGAGACGTGGCAAATAGAAAAAGTGGATCACATTCTTGTTACAGAAATGCATAATCTTCACTATTTCGTCGGAGTCATCATGCGAGAGGCTACAGAATATCTCTTGCATTTTGTTTGGCTCACCATTGATGGCATTATTCATAGAATCCGCCATCAACTGGTTAAGTTGCGCAATATTGCCCTTTCTCACCAATCCTTCAGGAGCCTTTGGTATATCCTCATCGGCATAATAACCCAACACATGATATCCAGCAGAGGGATCTTCTGTCATCGTATCATACATCTCAACAACAGCTGGATCATTACCCACAAAGAGCACGGAACGACTATTATATCCCTTTGTGCGATAATATCTCAATAGATTGAGTTCACAAAGTCGAGCCACGATGAGCACCAAATAGAAAGATGCTCCAAAGATAAGCGCAAACGAGAACATCTTGCCCCCATTGCTGAGTAATCGCAAGAATACAAACAAGCACAATGTAGAGGTAGCTGCAAGATAAAACGTTCGCTTCATCACCATCAAAAAGCCGATGCGACGCAGGTGAATAATAGTAGAATGGAAGTATTCGCCAAGAAACAATGCTGCATTGGCTGCAAAGAATGTAATCTTTGTAGCCTGATCGAAGTAGTCTGGTACCAACTGTCTACCCCACTTCATATAAGCAAACAGCACCAAATTTAAAATGACGAAATCAGCAACTATCACCAATCGTCTCACGAGGTTGTTTCCTCTATAGTTTGCGCTCATTATCATATCTTTTTTACCCCCCCCCATTTTCATTGTTTTCGTTTCCGTCCCTAGAATGATCCATTAGCTGTTGTTTTAAAGTATTCATACTTGATTTGCAAAGATACGCTTTTATTTCGAAACCACCAAGTTTTTTCAAAAAAAATATTCGTTCATAATGGTTCAAATCAAAAAATGGACTTAAATGAACCAAAAAATCTCAGTTTCGGGGACAATCGAAACTGAGATTTTATAAGAATGGATTACAAATCGAGTGAGGCAGATGTGAGGTCCACGGCTTGAGCCTTGAGGGTGCCCTTGCCTTTGATGACCACCACACATTTGCCGAAGAATGCCTTGCGATGAGGGTCGGTGAAACGCTCCAGACTGGTCTGGCAACCATTGTCGGTGCCTAGGATGACTGGGGCTGAAGCAGCTGATGGCGACTTCTCTACCGAGAAGAATACTTGATTCGTTGCGTTCGGACAGAGATTGCCATCCTTATCCACTACATTGACCTCTACGAAGGTGGTAGGCTCGGCAGCGCCGTGAGCCAAGGTGCCTTGATAGGTCTCCTTCAATACCAGATGGTGAGGAGCTCCAGCGGTCTTGATGGTCTGGGAGGCTATCTCCTTGCCATCCTTGCGAGCCACAACCTTGACCTCGCCGGGCTGGAATGCCACACGCCACATCACGTGATACTCGGTGCTCTTCCGGTAGGCATCGCCCTCGTTCTGGGCTCCATAGACGGTCTTCTTGCGGATGCCTTGGCTCTTGCCATTGATGAAGAGTTCCACCTCATCGGCTTGGTTGTAATAGCACCACATGTCGATGATCTGACCAGGGAGCCAGTTCCAGTGAGGGAAGAGATGGAGCACTGGCTTCTGCGTCCACTCGCTCTGATACATATAATAACTATCCTTTGGCAAGCCGGCTAGGTCGATGATACCAAAATAGCTGCTGCGGGCTGGATAAGCATAAGGGGTAGGTTCGCCGATATAATCGAAACCGGTCCAGATAAACTGACCGCCCACAAAGTCATTGTGCTTCACCACATTCCAAGTCTCCTCGTGGGTGCTGCTCCAAGAGGCATGCATGTTATCATAAGCCGAGCACATGAAGGAAGGGTCGGTATATGGCAACCACCACTCCACCGGTGCCTTGTAGACGCTGTCGCTTGGCATCATGTAATAGCCACGAGTCTGGAGGGCTGATACACTCTCGGAGAAGATGAATGGCTTGCCAGGGAAATTCTGAGGCACATCCTTGACCCACTGATGATGATAATTGAAACCGATGACATCCAGGGCACCACTCTTGAAGAGATGGTTGTTAGGGTCTGGCTCATTACAACCAGCGGTGACAGGACGGGATGAGCCCCAAGGGTCGTACTGGCGAACTATCTCTGCGAGATGCTGGGTGAGGAGCGAATTGACACTGAGTTCATCGCCGTTAGCCAAGGTGGAGGCATCATGACCCGCATTGAGAATGAGGTTGGCCTGCTCCAAGGAGAGGGTATCGGCAGCGGCATTCGACCACTGTTCGAGCACCTCATTGCCTATGCTCCACATGAAGACACTAGGGTGATTGCGGTCGCGCTTCACCAAGTCGGAGAGGTCGCGCTGATGCCACTCGTCGAAGAAACGGGCATAGTCGTTCTGCGACTTCTTGCGTCGCCACATATCAAAACTCTCGTCCATCACGAGAAGTCCCATGGAGTCGCACATATTGAGGAGCTCAGGGGCTGGAGGATTATGACTGCTGCGGATGGCATTCACGCCCATATCACGGAGAATGGTGAGTTTGCGATGCATGGCATCCTCATTGACCACAGCTCCGAGGCATCCAAAGTCATGATGCTCGCAGACACCATTAATCTTCATATTCTTGCCATTGAGGAAAAATCCCTTCTGGGCATCAAACTTGATGTCACGGAAGCCAGTCTTGGTGGTTTCGGTATCCATCACCTTGCCACCCACGAGGAGTTCACTCTTCACCGTGTAGAGATAGCCATCCCCGATATTCCACAGATGCGGATGAGTCACCTTCAAGGTCTGGGTCTCGCCACCCACGCCCTTAGCCACTACCTTGCCAGCGGCATCGAGAATGGTATGGCGCACGGTCATCTTCTTGCCTCCTGCCACATGGGCATCCACCTTGATCTTCACCTCGCCCTGCGGAGTGGTAGAAACATACTGTCCCCACTGGGTGATGTAAGACTCGGCAGACTTCTTGAGCCAAACGTGGCGATAGATGCCACAGCCCGAATACCAGCGGCTATTGGGCTGGTCGCTGTTATTGACACGCACAGCCACCACGTTATCCCCCACCTTATTTATATAAGGGGTGATGTCGTACTCGAAAGAGCTATAGCCGTATGGGCGAGTGCCTAGCTTGTGACCATTGACATAGACCGTGGCATTCATATACACGCCATCGAAGGCGATGACATAACGCTTGTTTTTCTCCTTAGGATTGACGGAGAAGTGCTTGCGATACCAACCGATACCACCTGGCAGGGCTCCACCGCTGGCTCCCGAAGGATTGGCTGGGGAGAAGTCGCCCTCTATCGCCCAGTCGTGAGGCAAATCGAGATGGCGCCAGTTAATATCCACATAATTCACCTGCTCCATGCCTGCACTGTCGGCAAGCGTAAAAAGCCAGCCCTTGTCGAAGAGCTGGCTTCCACGGGCGCTCAAAGACTGAGCGCCCGCCATAAGCATGATTATCGCTAAGAATTTCTTCATTCTATATTACTTGAGTTTTACAACAACCTGCTTGCCTGCGTAAGATACCATCTTACCCTTAGGAGCCTTGTCGAGGCTTACGCCCTGCTGCTTGGCAGCATTGACAAGGACCACATTGAAGCGGCGCTTCTGGAGCATGCCATCGAAACTGCCCTTGCGAGCACCGATGGTAACGGTCTTCTGAGCATCATTATACTTGATGTCGATAGTGGCATACTTGCCCTTCTCGTAGTTGTAGTTGGTACCCTCGTCCTCATAGATGGTAAACTGACCGTCCTTGCCAGCATATACATAGAGGTCGATGAGCTCAGCCTTCTTCTGGTCGCTCCACTCCATCTCAGGACCTACAGGGAGGATGGCTCCCTCTGGTACGAAGACTGGAATCTTCTCGAATGGCGCATCAGCCACGATGGTCTGACCACCAGCATAGAACTTGCCTGTATAGAAGTCATACCAGCCCTTCTGCTTAGGGAGATATACATTGCGGGTGTACTTCTGGTACTCGCCCACAGGACATGCCATGAGGGCAGAACCAAACATCCACTGATCCTTGATGTCATAAATGTTGTCATCGCCATTGAAGTCCATCACGAGGGCACGCATCATGGTGTAATCCTTGAGATGAACCAGACCTGCCATACTATAGAGGTAAGGCATCAAGCGATAACGGAGCTTATCGTAAGCCACGATGGTCTTATAGGCAGGATGATTAGCTGGGGCAATGTTCCAAACCTCACGTGTAGGCCACTGACCATGGGTGCGATAGAGAGGTACGAAGCAACCAAACTGGTTCCAACGAGCCTGGAGCTCACGCCACTCCTTGAGGTCGGCATTCTCCACGCCTGTCTCATCAAACTCCTTCTGAGCTGCCACGTAGCGATTCTCCACACAGAAACCGCCCTGGTCCATACCCCAGAATGGGAGACCAGCGATAGAATAGTTCAAACCGGCTGTCATCTGCGCACGCATATCCTCCCAGCGGGTAGCGATATCACCCGACCAAGTGGCGGTGCTATAACGCTGCTCACCTGCAAAACCAGAACGAGTCAAGAGGAAGACACGCTGGTTAGGGTTCACAGAGCGCTGACCATTGTAGATGGCATCGGCATTCACGATGCTATAAGCATTGAAGTATTCGGTAGAAGTACCGAGGGCAGTAGGACCAGAGAGTGCCTTGCGATACCACATAGGGGTACAATCGCGCACATTAGGCTCAGAGGCATCCATCCACCATGCATCTACACCAAACTTATACTTAGAATAGAGATTCTCGTCCATCTGGCGCCAGAACATCTTGCGAGCCCCAGCATCGTAAGCATCATAGAAGGAACCACGGAAGCCGAGCCAGTCGTGGATATCGTCCTTGATGGCTTGGTGATACATCCAGCCCTTGCTGTCGAGCTCCTTATAGTTCTTCACTGTATCATAGAACTTAGGCCATACAGAGATCATGAAGCGACCGTTCATGGCATGCACGCTGTCGAGCATAGCCTGAGGGTTAGGATAACGAGTCGGCTCAAACTCATGGCTGCCCCAAGAATCAAGAGGCCAATAGTTCCAGTCCTGTACGATATTGTCCACAGGGATGTGGAGGTCGCGGAACTTCTTGAGGTTTTCCTCGATGTCCAGGCTGCTCTGATAGCGCTCACGGCTCTGCCAGAAACCGAGTACCCACTTAGGATAAACTGGAGCCTTGCCTGTCAGGGTGCGATAACCAGAGATTACATCGTCGGTATTCTGACCAGCGATGAAGTAATAGTCCATATCTGGTGACATCTCACTCCAGATGCTGAGCTGATTTTTCTCAGCCTCAGAACGAGGAGCGGCTACACGCAGTCCGCAATAAGATACATCGCCATCTGGCTGCCACTCGATGCGGATAGGAGTCTTGACACCCTTCTTGATAGGAGTCTCAAACTTATATGAATTAGGATTCCAAGCCGTACGCCAGCGCTCAGGCACCACGAGCTTGCCATCGATATAGATCTTCATATAGCCAGCATAGTAGAGGATGAACTGGTAGAAGCTATTGGCAGGAGCCTCTACATAACCCTCGTATACCACCTTGGAGCCATTCAAGGCAAAGCCCTGAGGCAGGTTTTGGATGCCACCCTTGTCTGTCTGCTTGCAGACCTCAGAGCCCTCTGGCATGGCATACTCGAAATAGATGCTATCCTCGCCACGTACTATCTTTTGGCCATCCTTAGCCACGTAAGTACCTGTGAGATGACCTGCGTTGCCATCCTTGTCATAAAGCTTGAAGGCACGGTTGAGCTGGAGATAATCCTCAGGATTACCCCAACGGCAGTATGAATAAGAATCCCAAAGGATACCATAGTTCTTATTGGAGATAACAAAAGGCACGCTCACCTTGGTATTGTACTGGAAGAGGTCTTCGTTCTTGCCCTTCATGTTGAGCTCCTCGCTCTGATGCTGACCGAGGCCATAGAAAGCCTCATTGTCTGGGCTATCGAAGAGGGCACGCCATGACCAGCCATGCTTCTGCGCCTCTGGCACCTTGGCGATATCTACACCCATCTCACGGTCTGGCACGGTGAAAGGCTTAAAAGTCTTGCCACCCTGAGCCACCTCATTGAGGAGTACATGGTCCTTGAGGTCGTAGAAGGTGATATGACCAGTAGCCTCGTTCAGTACGGCACGCATGGCAGCGGTAGTGATGACGAGGTTGTCGCCCTGCTCCTCTACCTTATAATTAGCCTTGCTATTCTGAGGCACGATAATCAAACTCTGCTTGTTGCGGAAACTTGGCTCAGCAGTGGCCTGGACACGGATAATCTTATCGCTGACCACCTGGAGGCGAATCTGCGAAGGTCCATTACTCTGCTGTTGTTTCAACTGAACGGTCAGATAGTTACCATCCTGGCTGAAACCGGCTGCTTGCAGGCCTGAGGCACTCAAGAACAGCACCGCCGAAATCATCAACGTCTTAGTTAGTTTCATTCTGTTGTTTTAAGTTGTTATTAAAAATTTGCTGCAAAGATACGAGAAATTTCCCGTATCCTTGCGTGCAAATGTTTATTTAGGGGGTATGAAATGTTAACTCTTCCATAAAAAGAAGATTTTTTGACCCTTCAGGTACAAGTTAGCACCCTCGGGGCTGGATTGTCCCCATCGTTCAGATGAGACTATTCTGATTCGTTCAGACTCTTCTTGTACTGAGAAGGGGTTACGCCGTAGGCATCCTGGAAGTACTTGGAGAAGTAACGAGGATTGTTGAAACCTACCTTGTATGCCACCTCACTGATGGTGAGATCAGTGGTCTGGATGAGATGCTCTGCATAGGTGATGCGCTTGCTGCGGAGATACTCGGAAGGAGTGGTACCCGTGAGCGAAATCATACGTTTATATAATTGTACGCGCGAGATGCAGAGATGCGCACTCAATGACTCTACCGAAGTGTCTGGGTCGCTCATGTTGTCGCGGATATAGATGTCTACCTGCTCCAGGAACTTGCGGTCAGCATCGGTCAGCTCCATATCGCCCAGCTCTCCCTTAGGGATGACCGGTCCGTTGCCCTTAGGCTTGGCAGCATCCAGATGATTGATGGAGCGGCGAGCCCAGCCCAGCAGGTTGCGGATGCGCAGATTGAGCATATCAATATTGAATGGCTTGGTGATATAATCGTCGGCGCCATTGGTAAGTCCCTCCACCTTCTGCTCGGAAGCCAAACGGGCTGTGAGCATCACGAATGGGATGGAAGCCGTCTCGTCATTGCTCTTTACCAATCGGCAGAGTTCGTTGCCATCCATCTCTGGCATCATCACATCGCTGAGGATGATGTCTGGGCGGTCGTCGATAATCTTCTGCCAAGCGTCCTTGCCGTTGACTGCCTCCACTACCTGGTAGTCGCTCAAGACATCACGTATAAACTCACGGAAGTCGTCGCTATCATCTACCAAGAGCACCTTAGCCTGAACCACCTTGCGAGTGGTCTTCTCTGGATTCTTGCGAACATGCACGCCATAGAGGGCATCCGGAGATGCGCCCTCCTCTACATCGGCGATGGTCTCGGCATCTGCCTCGTGGAGGGTAGCTATCACTGGAGCTCCACGCAGACTCTCCAGATGGCTGGTATTGCGAGAGGTCTCGTCGCTATCAATTGGCAGGTCAACGATGAAGATGGTTCCGCCGCCAGGATTGTCCTTGACATCTACCCTACCGCCATGAAGCTCCGTGAACTTCTTGACCAGATTGAGTCCGATGCCACTGCCTCCCTCTGGGTGGTCCTTGACCTGGTCTACCTGATAGAAACGTTCGAAGACGTGCTTCTTCTCCTCGTCGCTGATGCCCTTGCCGGTATCTGCCACGCTGATGCGAATCATGTCGGTCTTCTTGCCTTCTATCATCTCGCCCAGCGCTACATCCAGGGAGACGGTGATGCTACCGCCGTCTGGAGTAAACTTATAGGCGTTGCTCAAGAGGTTGTTGACTATCTTGCCCACCTTGTCGGGGTCGAAGTTCATATTGAGTCGGGTGGTATATGACTCGAAACCGAGAGTTACCTTGTTGTTGGCAAGGATACGGAAGGAGTTGCAGATATTGTCCACGAAGCTCACGATGTCGGTACGGGTCTTGGTCAACTTCTCCTTGTTCTGGTCGAACTTGCGGAAGTCGAGTATCTGATTCACCAGATTGAGCAGTCGGGTGGCATTGCGGTGGATGAGTTCCAGCTTGCGTCGCTTGGCTGGGTCTTCCTCGTCGCGTATCATCGCCACCAATGGAGAGATGATCAGGGTGAGCGGCGTGCGAAGTTCGTGGCTCACATTGGTGAAGAAGTTGAGTTTCAGCTCGTTCACCTCCTTGGTCTTCTTGATGCTATCCTCCTTGCTCTGGAGTTCATACTTCACTCTCTGCTTCTCGAGCATACGACGGCGGTAATACCAGAGTGCGCCTATGACGAGCAGGATGTAGAAGATGATGGCCATGGTAGAGAGATAGAAAGGAGGATGGATATGAATCTTGAGCTCACTCATCTCCTCACTCACGCTGCCATCGGCATTCACCACCTTAGCCTGGAGCACATAGCTGCCAGAAGAGAGATTGGTGAAGGTAACCTCTGGTCGGCCCTCTGCCGTCATCATCCACTTGTCGTTGAGTCCCTTCAGGCGATAGAGGAAGCGGGCACGGGCAGGCAGGGTAACCTCATTGGAAGCCAACTGGATGGTAAACGCCTTGTCCTTGTAAGAGAGGTCGAGCTCAGGATTGAAGTCGAGCGACTCCTTGAGAGGCACTCTTCCCTCAAACTCCTCGCCGGCAGTCAGGGTATGGTCGAAGAGCACCAAGCCACTGAAGAGCACGTGGGCCTGCTTCTTGCCCGGACGGACGATGCGAGGATTGATGATATTGATACCATCCTGACCGCCGATAGCCACCGAGCCATTGCGCATCAGACAGATGGAACGCTGATTGAACTGGCGGCCCTGCAAGCCATCGAGCGAATTGAAGCTGGTCATGGTGAGATTCCACTTGCCATCATCATCCTTGGAGAGGCTGACACGGGTCACGACAAACTCGGATACCAGCCAGATGTTGTGCTGCTTATCTTCCAAGACAGAGCAGCCCACGGCTCCAAGCGTGCCATTCAGTTCGTTGATGTTCTCACGCTGCCCAGAGTTGGCGTCATACATCATGATGCCACCAGGCGAAGCCACCCAAAGGATGCCTCGGCTATCGATGATGGCACTAAGGAAGGAAGGATTGTCGAAAGGTTGTCCGTCCTTGGTGCCATTCACATTGGTGATCTTGTGGGTATGGAAATCGAAGAGCGAATAGTTCTGGGAGTGAGCGATGAGTGCCTGGTTGTTGTTGAGCACAGAGATGGAGTTGATGTAATCGCTGGTGAGCCCAGATTTCTCTATATTATAAGTGGTGAAACGCTCGGTAGCAGGGTCGAAGACTTGAAGTCCGCTACCCAGGGTGCCCAGGATGAGCTGATGCTGAGGAGTCTCGGCAAGACACCACACACTATTGTTGGAAAGTCCGCTATTGGTGGTATTGAAAGCCTTCCATCTGCCGTTCTTGTACTGAGTCAAGCCGCCATTGAAGGTACCAAAATACATGGTGCCATCCTTCATGGTGGTGCTGCTCACGATGACATCGGAGGTAAGACCCGTCTGAGCTCGGCCAAATACCCAGCTCTGACCCGTGATAGGATTGTAGCATACGATGCCATGGTCGTTGGTGCCACACCAGAGATTGCCGATGAGGTCCTGGGTGATGGTACAGATATCGCCCAATGGAATGGTATTAAACTTGGTGGAAGCTGGTGAGTAATAAGCCACACCGTTCTTGTAGCTACCTACCCATACGCCATCTTCCTCGTCCACATACACCTTCTGGAGCGAATTGTCCACGATGCTGCCCTTGGCATTGCTGTGGAGGAACTGGCGGAAGAGGCGGGTATTGTAATTGAGCAAGATAAGACCATCATGGTCGGTAGCCACCCAGAGATTGCCCTTCTTGTCGGCAGCCACATCACGCACGATGACTGCTCCGAGCAGAGGAAGCTGGAAGCCGAGGGCTGCGAGATATTCACGCACAGGCTTCCACTGACCATTGGCAGGATTGAGCACAAAAGTTCCGCTATTGGCAGAAATCCAAATGCAGCCCTTGAGATCGATGAAGATATAGCAGCCATTGTCATTGGAAAGATGATGGTCCTTGAGGTAGGTGTTGTACCAGACCACACACTGACCATCGCCATTGATTCGGGCGAGGGTGCCATCCAAATAGGTGATGAGTAAGTCACCATTGAACTCCTTGATATCGCAGATGTGACCATCCATCAAGCAGCCAGACTGTGGCTTCTTGGTAAACTTGAAGAGATAGGTGTTCTTGGTCTTGGCGCTGTGGTAATAGCAGCCCTGGCCATAGACGAAGAACCACATGTCCTTCTGTTTGTCGATGAGCATCTTGAAGGGAGGTCCCATCACCTGGATGCTCTTGAGCCACTCCTCAGGCTTACGGTCGAACTGCTCGGTATCGTAATTATAAATGCAATAGCCGGCAGAAGTATGCACCCAGATATTGCCATTATAATCTTGCTGAAGTTCATCGACAGAATTACTGAGCAGCGAGTGTTCATTACTGCTGCTATACAAAAATGTCTTCATTCGGAATCCATCAAATCTGTTGAGTCCCGACTGAGTACCCAGCCAGATGTAGCCATTATGGTCCTTGAGGATGGCTTCCACCTGACTATTGCTGAGTCCGTCGCGATTGGTCAAGCTACTGAACTCAATGTTCTCGAAAGCAGCCCTTACCTGTACGGGCTGCATGGTGAGCAGCACGACAAGCATTATTAGTACATGCTTTAGATAGGCTAAGTTTCTATTCATATCTTATAATAGGTTTATTGTTTGCTTCTTCTGATGACAGCCTATTTCAAAAATGTTCGGCTGATTGGTCTTCTAGGTTCTCTCGATCAGTTCTTTTCCGAGCTTTCCCTGATTTTGAGAATCATTGGCACCACCTCTTTATATATCTTGTCATCGCCCTTGATGCTTCTCATGAGCAGTTCGCACGCCTTGGTGCCTTGCACGTGCGCCTGGTCCATGATGGCTGTGAGCCGAGGAGTTACGAAGGCGGCGGTGTCTCCATCCGTAAATCCGATGATTGCCACATCCTCTGGTATGCGGAGCCCCTTCGCCTTGATGGCATCGAAGGCTGCATAGGTGATGATGTCATTGAAGGCGAGGATGGCATCGGGGCGTTTCTCGCTCTCCAGGAGTCGGAGCGTGGCATTGCGAGCCACGTCGAAGTCTATCTTGTCGCACACCACCAGGTCACGGTCGATGGGGATGTGATTCTCACGGAGAGCCTCCAGATAGCCATGCTTGCGGCGGCGCACCATGTCGAGATGGTTAGGTCCACCGATGAAGGCGATGCGCTTGGAGCCGGTCTCTATCATGTGCTGGGTGGCCTCCTGAGCGGCTACATCGCCATTGCCCACCACCTGGGAGAACTTATCCTCCAGACAGCAACGGGCAAAGAACACCAGCGGCACGCCCATATCGCGGAGCTGCTCGAAGTGGGAATAGTTCACCGTGTCCTGCGCCAAGCAGGCAATGATGCCCTCCACGTGCATATTGAGGAAGTTGTCAAGAGCCCTAGCCTCTCGCTCATGGTCCTCATGGCTGTTGGCACTGATCACGGAATAGCCCAAGCGGGAAGCATAATCCTCTATGCCATCGAGCACGGCTGCATAGTAATGGGTCACTAGGTTAGGCACGATGACGCCTATCACCCTCGGTGCCTCCTTGCGCAAGCTCTGGGCAAAGGGGTTGGGTCGATAGTTGAGTTCCTTGGCTAGCTTCTTCACCTTCTGTGTCATCTCCTCGCCCACCTCATGGCTATTGCGGAGGGCTCGGGACACCGTGGCGATGCTTACTCCCAACTGGTCGGCTAGATCCTTTAATGATGTTCTACGTTGCTTCATTTATGTTATTATTTTTTCGGCGCTCATGTTATTATTTTCTTCCACACTCCGCACCTGAGTTCTTAATGTTAGTTGATGGTTAGAAACGGACTTTCTGCACGAATGCATCTAGTCACCTGCAAAAGTACGGAAAAATATCGAAATTCGCAAACGTTTACGTGATTAATTTTTCAGAAAATGTGATTAATTTATCAGAAAACTAGTAATTTTGCACACGAAAGTAATGAATAGTTGATAATAAATTAGTTAGAAACAAAAGGCTCCAGGGTGTCGTGAGACAACCTGGAGCCTTCATTTTTATCACTTGTCTATGAACTAAATATAGTATTCTGCTGAATCTACCAAGCCTGCACGGAGGGCATACTTGGTGGCCTCGTGGACATTGTTCACTCCCAACTTGCGGAAGATGTTCTTGCGGTGGGTGTTGACGGTATGGAAACTGGAGAATCGCTTCACGGCTATCTCCTTGGTGGTCATGCCCAGGGCGATGTCCTTGAGGATTTCGGTCTCGGTCTTGGTGAGGTTGATTTTCTCCTCTTCCTCGTGCTGCGGCGTGAGGAGCACCTCCATCATGCGCTGGCAGATGAATCGATTGCCTGCCACACAGAAGCGGATGGCTTCCTTGATCTCCATTATCGCACTCTCCTTCAGGAGGATGCTAAACTGCATGCTGCTAGCTATGAGAATCTTGACGAAGTCGGCGCTCAAGTCCTCACTAAACAAGAGCCAACGGGTGTAAGGGAAACGCTGGTTCAGAATCAGGAGCTCATCGGCATCATTGATGTCGAAGAGGGTGTAGTCGAGCACCACCACCGTGTCCTCGTTCTCTCTGAGTGCCAAGAGAAGGTCGGCTTTGTCTTCCACATATTTGGTTTCAAGTCCTTCCATTTTCTCAATCACGTAGGTCAAGCCTGCGCGAGTGATGTCTTGTTTGTCTGCTAGCAGAATTTTCATATTCCTTATTTATTACGTTATTATATATATGTCCTATTTTCATTATTTTCCCACGAACATGCAGAGAGATGCACTGATACGTATATATATGCAGAGAGATGACCTAGCGTTTTGCTAGGTCATCTCTATATGCTAGAATGACATGAGGAATCCGAAGCGGATGCCCCACTTGTCGATGCCCGGATTGTTGAGATAGGTGATGCGGCGCACATAGTCCACTCCAAAGAACTTGAAGATGTTGTGCACACCAGCCACTACCTCCCAGTATGGGGTGTTGCCCATCACATGAGCATTGGCTGGGAACTTGTAGAGCATCTGGTCGCCCTGGTTCTCAGTCAGGAATGGGTTGTTCTTGTCGGTCAAGTTGCCCCAGAATCCCTTCACTGCCACATACTCGCGCCACTTCAGCTTCTTGATGAGCGGGATGCGGTTCAGGAGCTTGCCGTTCATGTCCCAAGCCAATGACCAGAACACCTGGCGGTCGTTGAGGAACTCCCAGTCGCGCACCAAGCTCACCGTAGCCTCCTGCTCAAAGTAAGAGAGGTTGATAGGTGGCAAGAGGAGCTCGGTGAATGGCACCTTGTTCCACTGGATCTTGCCCACTACATTGAAGTCGAGGTAACCGAAGCTGCCCAGCCACTGGCGCTTGTAGATGCTAGCGGTGGTGATGTTGCTGCGCAGTTCGCCACCCATGAATCCCTTCAAGCCGATGGAATGGGAGAGCCCGAACTCTGGACTGTCCAGGTTGATAGGCAGGCGCTGCTGCTTGGTGTTGACATAGGTCACACCTGGGTTATAGTCGATGCCCACGCTAGCCACAGTGGTGCGAATCTTCTTGTCCTCGGTGCCATCCAGGTGGTAGTAGTGCAAGAGACCTGCCGTCTCATTGCTCTGCCAGCGGATGGAAGAATCGAAGCGGAAGCCCCAATCAGTCTCGTAAGTGAACGAGAGCTTCTGGCGATTGTAGAAGTACATCTCGTTCTGAGTGGCTGCTCGGAAGGTCATGAAGATATTGTCCTTGTTGTGGAGCAGGTTGTCATCAGATGGTGACTTCACATCGTAGGCAGTCTCAAACTTGATGTTGCGCATAGGGAACTCAAACGGACTGTTCTTCTTCTTGTTCAGCGAATAGGTGAACTCGCTACCGTAATACCACTTGTGGCTCTTGGTACCGTAAGCTCCATATCCACTCCAGAACCAGTGAGGGTTGAGGGCTGCCATCGTTCTACCAGCCAAGCGGAGGCGCACGCCGTCCACATAGTTCTGGCTCAGGTAGGTGTTGATAGGTCCGAGGTCGAACTTGCTCTTCTTGCCACCGGTACCGCCGCCCAGTTCCACATAGTTCTCCATGAGCGCCTTGATGCCCGTGATGATCCACTTGAATCCCTTGGAGTTTTCCATGCGATGGATGAAACTGTCCATGGACGATTCGCTCTTCGTGAGGTCCACCTGTCTGTACTGGTTCCAGTAAGCCTCGTCACGGTTCATGGCATCGACATCGTGCCTTATCTTCGCCTTGCCCTTGAAGAGTATCTTAGGCAGCGGATCGAAGGAATAGTCGGTGAGGCGCGTATTGCGGACCACCAGCAGGTCTTGCAGGAGACTGTTCATGTGCATCTCTGCCACCATATCGTCCTTGGAGAGCACCCACTCGCCATTGTCCAGTCGGGTGTACTCCTGCTCTATCTTCATGTCCTTGACCCAGTTCACATCCGTGTTGTGAGGCATGTAGAGATTACATTTCTTCACATGGAGGGTGCTGTCGGCAAGCACGTAGAGTTCGCCACGGAAGCCGAAGTCCTGGGTATTGGCAGGGATAAACTGCAGGTGATAGCACAGGTCGCGGTCCACATACACCGTATCCTCCATATAATAATGATAGAAGGAGATGGCGGTTCTGCCGATAGGGGATGGGAATGGATACTGGAGGAGGCGCACATAGTCATCATAGATGTCCACATCGGTAAACACCTCCTTGAGGGCGGTGTTGATGATTTCGCCCGTCTGTATCACCTGTCCGATACCATTGCTCTGCTGTCCCTTGATGATGTCCTTCTCGGTCTTAGGGTCCTTGCGATAGATGTGCTGGGAGACGGTCTCATTGATCTGCACAGGCAGGGTGAGCTTGTCATTGTATGGAGATTTCTCCACTTGGTCCAGCAGATACTGTCGCTTGCTGAAGAACTTGCCCTCCATCTGCTCCTTGGTGATGTCGTTGAGGGCGAGGGTTATCTTCTGATACTTATCATATTGATAATAGTCGTGATTGGAGAGGTCGGTCTTCTTCTTGGCGGCGATGACACGGCGCATGAGTTCCACGGCTGGGTTCTCCTTGCGCTTGTACTTGCCCTTCTTGGACTTGACCACCACCTCGGTGAGTCGCTTGCTGTCGTCCTTGAGTTTCACCTCCAGGAAGTTGAGCTTCTCATTGATCTTCACGGTCTGCGTCTTATAGCTCAGAGCGCTCACGGTGAGCATCCACTCTGGGTGCTTGTCGATGGTAAACTTACCTTCCCCATCGCTTGATACGGCTATCTTGTGCCCCTTGTACTGCACGCTAGCATAAGGCACGGCAAATCCATCCTCGTCGATGACGCGGCCCGAGAGCTTCTGCTGGGCTAGCATCTGCAACGTGGAAACCACCAGGAGGAGGAATGCCATCATCAGTCTTCTCAATCTCATATCCTTCATTGAATCTTTTCTTAATTATTACAATTATGTATACCTATTTATATATATAGGGACTCCATCACGCCACCCACGGCTGCACCCAAAGCAGTCAAAAAGTGGGAATTTCTGCCCCATTTCTCTAATTCGGGTGCAAAGATATACATAATATTCTGAAAATAATCGAAAACTATTTGGATATTTTAGTTTTTTAGCGTAATTTTGCACCCAGATTGATAACAATCAAATAAAAAGAATAGGAAATAAGACAAACAGAATAGTTTAGAAGAGATTATGAATGATACAGGTAATCTGACCGACGAGCGACCACCCTTGCTGCCCGTCATCATAGGAACAGGACTGGGAAGTGGATTCTGGCCTTGGGGACCGGGAACGGCAGGATCGGTGCTCGCCACCCTCATCTGGGCGGCGATGGCATACTGGGGAGGCATCACGGGCGTGGCGCTGCAGAACACCACCTTCTTCCTGGTGATATTCTCCACCATCATTGGCACCTGGGCCACGGCTCAGCTGCAACCCTACTGGGGCGAAGACCCTAGCCGAGTGGTCATCGACGAGATGGCGGGCGTATGGATTCCGCTCTCGCTGCTCACTCCGCTCACCCAGACGGGCGAGGTGAAGGATGCCTGGTGGTGGGCGCTGGTGGCACTGGTGCTCTTCCGCTTCTTCGACATGGTGAAGCCATTGGGCATCAAGAAGCTGGACCGTATGAAGGGAGCCTTCTATGTGATGGCAGACGACCTGCTGGGCGGTGTCTATGCCGCCGTGGTCATGGTCATCATCAAGGTGGGCTGGGCACTACTTGCATAACCATGCGCTCTTATCTTATAAGTATACAAGCATAAACTAACATTATTTTAAAAATATACAAAGGAAATGAATTATAGAGATTTCTTACAGAAAGTAATCTATCGGATTATCAATCCTATCATCAAGGCGATGATCGCAATGGGCATCACGCCTAACATCGTGACATTCATCGGCTTCCTTGGCAACATTGTGGCTGCTGCCTTCTTCCTGGACGCAGCATGGATGCTGGGCATGGACGGAGTGATCATAGACGAGAACACTGCCAACCAGCTGACTGGCATTGACGGATGGGACCCACACAACTATGTCGACAGTATGCAGACCATCGGATGGGGCGGACTGATTATCCTGGCTGCCGGACTCTTTGACATGATGGACGGCCGCCTGGCAAGAATGAGTGGCAAGAGCAGCCTCTTCGGTGCGCTCTGGGACTCTACGCTCGACCGCTACAGCGAGCTGGTGAGCCTCTTCGGCATCTGCCTCGTCTTCGTGAGAATGCAGGGCGGCGAAGAATGGTTCTGGATGGGCGTAGTAACCTTTGCTGCCATGATAGGTTCGGTGATGGTGAGCTACGTGAGAGCACGCGCAGAGGGTCTGAACATCGAGTGCAAGGTAGGACTGATGCAGCGTCCTGAGAGAGTGGTGGTTACAGCCGTCACAGCGATGCTCACGGGTATCACGGGCAACATCTGGTGGCTGGCTGGCGGCATGATCCTGATAGCCGTGCTTGCCAATGTCACTGCCTTCTGGCGTGTCATTCACTGCTACCGAGTGATGAAGAACAGCTAATATATAATAAGGTGATAATAGCCAATATTATATAGGCTTCGAAAAAACTGCAAGAACTGTAAGTGCAAGATTTTTATAAAAACAAACTATGTTTAGTATATATCTGATCATACTCTTCATCGTGCTGATGCCGCTGAAGAAGACACGCCGGTTTGCCATCTACTTTCTGCCGTGGTTTCTCTTTGGCATCATCTACGATTCGATGCGCCTGTATCCCAACTACATGGTGAACACAATCGACGTGAAGCACCTCTACGAGGCTGAGAAGTCGCTCTTTGGCATTGTGGCTCAGACTCCTGCCGAGCTCGCCGCCGTGGCTGACCACTCCAAGCTGATGATACCGGGCGAATACTTCAAGGTTCACCACACGGGATTTGCCGACTTCTGGGCTGGCATCTTCTATCTGTGCTGGGTGCCTGTGCCTATCGCCTTTGCGCTGTATCTGTTTATCACCAAGCAGAGACAGTGGTTCAAGCGTTTCTCATGGGCATTTCTCTTGGTCAATGTGATAGGCTTCATCGGCTATTACATCTACCCTGCCGCTCCGCCTTGGTATGCCATGAACTATGGATTTGAGCCGGTGCTCAATACGCCAGGCAACGTGGCAGGACTGGGCAGATGGGACGAGATGACGGGCATCCCTGCCTTCCACAGCCTATATGGGAAGAATGCGAATGTCTTTGCCGCCGTGCCAAGCCTGCATGCCGCCTATATGCTGCTCACCACCATCTATGCCGTGCTGAGCCATAAGCGCTGGTACACCTGCCTGCTCTTCGGCATCATCTGTCTGGGCATCTGGTGGACAGCCATTTACACGGGCCATCACTACATCATCGATGTCATCCTGGGCATCCTCACCACCATCACAGGCGTATGCCTGATGGAACTGGGAGGCCTCAAGGGATTTCTCGGGGAGAGAGAAAACTTGAGATACTGATTTAGTTAGGAGTTGGGAGTTAGGAGTTGGGAGTTAGGAGTTGGGAGTTGGGAGTTAAGAGTTAATATTTTATGAGTAAAAGTATTGTCTATGAAAAGAGTTTAAACTTCTCGATAAGAGTTGTTAACTTGTATAAATGGTTGTGTGAAATAAAACATGAGTATGTTTTGAGTAAACAACTGCTTCGTTCTGGTACTAGTATTGGTGCTAATATTGCAGAAGCTTTAGGAGCTATTAGTACAGCAGATTTTATCTCAAAATGTTACATATCTTATAAGGAGTGTAAAGAATCTGTATATTGGATAGAATTATTGTTTCGTACTTCATATATTGATGAAAATCAACACCGTTCATTGGTTAATGATGCAATAGAGTTAGAAAAGTTATTGGCGTCCATAACAAAAACTATGCGCGACAAAAACTCCTAACTCCTAACTCCTAACTCCTAACTCCTAACTCCCAACTCCTAACTTTTAAATACAAATTTTCTTTGTCCTGGATAGTTGACCAATACCGCTACCAAGAATGACACTACGCACTTCGGAATCATATAGTGGAGGCTGATGTGCTCATAACTATTCAGATACTCCGTAAGTGCGATGGTGCCACCGGAATTGAGAAACCAGCTCAGCGCCCAGACGATGAAGTATCGCCAAGCCACGCTTTTCTTTTTACGGTTGGAAGTGCCAAATACATATCGATAGTTGAGACTGCAATTGGCGATGCCACCGCTCATCACGCCGATGGCATTAGCCAGTCCGTAGTAGATGCCAATGACATCCGACAGGAAGAATGCCAACCCGAAATCCACCACCGAGGCGATTGATGCCGTCAGTTCGGCCTTGCCGAATGTCATAAGTTCTTGCTTTATCTTGCCCATTATATATTTATGAATATTAATATCTATCCGAAGTCTTAATGGCGTTAGCCTAACTCCTAACTCCCAACTCCTAACTCCTAACTCCTAACTTTTTAAATTCTTTTTCTGAAACATCTTCTGCGGCGATGGTTCTCGCTCTCCAGATACTGCCACTGGCTCTGCACGCCCTTGTTGCTCTCCATCTGCGGCATCGCCTCAGCCCACTTGAATCCGTAGCGGCGAAACTGCTCGATGAGGTCGGCAAAGATGAGAGCGTTTGCTCCCTTGTGGCGATACTCAGGCAGCACGCCTATCAAGACGAGGTCCACGGTGTCCATCTGATGCCTCTTCAATACCTTGAGCAACTTGAGCCAGCCCAGAGGCAGCAGCTTGCCATTGCCAATCTGCTGAAGGGCTTCCGTGAGCGATGGGAAGGAGACGCCAAAGCCGACGAGCTTGTTGCCCTGATTCGCATCCACCACGCCCGTAACCAGATTCACATCAGCTATGCCGATATAGTCTTTGACGTATTTATCTATCTGCTTGTCAGTGAGTTGTTGGAAGTCATAGAGATCCTTGTAGGTCTCGTTCACTATCTTAAACACCTTTCTGCCCATGCCGCCCTTCATCAGCTCTTGCTTGGTGAACTTATGCACGTGCAGATTGTATCGCTTCTCTATCATCTCGGCGGTCTTGGCAAACTTAGGCGGGGTCACCTCAGGCACCTTGACGCGATATTCCAGCCAGTCATTGTCCTTCTCGAAGAGAGGTTGCGCCTGCATGTGGTCCACGTAGTAAGCGAAGTTGTAATTGACGAACATAGTGGATTTCTTGTCGAAGCCCTCGATGAGCATTCCCTCACGGTCCATGTCGGTGAAGCCCAGCGGTCCCACCATCTCGTTCATGCCCTTCTGGCGGCCCCAAGTCTCCACGGCTCTAAGGAGCGCCTCGGATACGGCGAGGTCATCCACGAAGTCGAACCAGCCGAAGCGCACCTGCTTCTTGCCCCACTGCCTGTTGGCCTCATGATTGATGATGCCGGCTATTCTGCCCACAATCTTCGCCTCCTCGTCCACGGCCAGGAAGTATTGCGCCTCGCAGAAGTCGAAGGCTGGGTTCTTCTTCGGACTGAGCGTATTCCACTCGTCGAAGAAGAGATATGGCACTGCAAATTTATTGCCCTTATAGAGTTCGGTATAAAACTTGATAAATGTCCTAAGACCCTTTTTTTTTGATACCGGTATGATTCTTATATGACTCATTTATATTTTATTTCTTTATTAATTACTTGTTTTTGTATATTGTTGCAACTTCGGAAGAATCCGATGTATGAAAATTCGTTTGCAAAAATACGATATTTTCTTGAAAACCGCAAGAGTTTGCACCGCTTTTTACTGAAAAAGGCAACATTTTATGCATTATTATGCATTATTATATGAAGAGAGGCAAAAAATCGGCCATTTTTTAGTACCTTTGCACCCATGAAAGCAAAGAGAGACAACTATACATTTCTCACGGAGGGTCCCATACAGCAGGTGATATTCACCATGGCCATCCCTACCATTATCAGCATGTTGTCGACGAGTATGTACAATCTCGCCGACACCTATTTCGTGGGCTCCATCAACACGCAGAGCGTGGCAGCCGTGGGCGTGAGCTTCGCCATGATGTCGGTGGTCCAGGCTGTGGGCTTCTTCTATGGTCACGGAGCGGGCAACTATGTATCGCGCCAGCTGGGAGCCAAGCACCAGGAGAATGCCGAGAAGATGGCAGCCACGGGCGTGGTGCTGAGTTTTCTCACGGGTCTCCTCATTGCCATCGTGGGCCACATCTTCCTCACTTCCCTCTGCACGGGACTGGGCTCCACGCCCACCATCCTGCCCTACACGGAGCGCTACCTGGGTATCATCCTGCTGGGAGCTCCGATGATGACCACCTCTCTGACGCTCAACAACTTGATGCGATTCCAGGGCAACACCATCTATGCCATGAAGGGCATCATGTCGGGTGTATTGCTCAATCTGATACTCGCCCCTCTGCTCATCCTCTACTTCGAGATGGGCATCACGGGCGCAGCCATCGCCACGCTCATCAGCCAGTGTTTCGGCTGCCTGATGCTGCTGTGGATGACCACCAAGGGACAGAACATCCGCATCCGTCTGCGCAACTTTTCGCCTACCAAGGGCTATCTGAAGGAAATCGTCTTTGGCGGCACGCCATCGCTCTCCCGCCAGGGTCTGGGCAGCATATCCACGCTGATGCTCAATGTGGCAGCCGGGGCTTATGGCGATGCAGCCATTGCGGGCATGAGCATCGTGACCCGCATCTGCTTCTTCACCTACGCAGTGGTCATCGGACTGGGACAGGGATTTCAGCCGCTCTGTGGCTTCTGCTATGGCGCCAAACTATACGCCAGAGTGAGGGATGCCTTCTATTTTTGCATCAAATGTGGCACCATTTTCCTCTGCATCTGCGCCATGATCGGCTTCGTTTTCGCTGAAAACATCGTGGAGCTCTTCCGCAGCGACCCCGACGTGGTGAGCGTGGGAGCCATGGCACTGAAGTGGCAAGTGATTAGTTTTCCGCTAGTTACCACTATCGTACTGACCAATATGCTGATGCAAACCATCCGCAAGCCCGTGCGTGCCAACCTGGTGGCTGCGGCAAGAAGCGGCTTGTTTTTCATCCCGCTCATCTTCATCCTGCCCCACTTTTTCGGGCTTCTGGGCGTAGAAATGTGCCAGGCGTGGGCTGATGTTTGCTCATTTTTGCTGGCTGTGCCTATCGCCTGGAGTGCGTTTAGGGACATGAGGAGGATGAAGGCGATGGAGCGTGCCGGAGAGAAATGCGAGCGTTAAGAAAATCAAGGGAAAGTTAAGAAAAACAACTCATAGTTTCTTGGTCCAAAAGTCGATGAGATAAGCACCGAGAAACTATGAGTTGGCATCTGCAAAACCAACAAACAAGCCAACACGTCTTGGCAAAAATCAAGTCTAAAATCCCTTACACTTACAGTTCTTGCAGTTTTTTCGAAGTACCTGTTTTTCTTATCATAGATAGTATATTATATATTTATATAAATATAAATATATAATATAAAATAATTACTTATAATTTGATACCTCATAAATGGGTCTCGAAAAAACTGCAAGAACTGTAAGTGCAAGATTTTTTGAGCCACACGTATTCTATCTGCAAGAAATGCTGGGAGCTGGGGAAACTGGGGAAAAACTCGGGAATATGATCCAATTTGGCAAAAATGGGGGTTAACTGGGGGAAAAATTTCTTTCTTTTGAAACTTTTTTGTAACTTTGCACCTTGAAAAGAAATAGAGGGAAAAAAATGGAGAAAGATATGGAGCAGGCTGCATGCAGCTTAACCCACAATCAGAAGGCTATGTATAGCATGGGACTGGACGTGGGCTCTACTACAGCCAAGATAGCAGTAATGGACGACGTGGGAAAGCTCGTCTACTCAAAATACGAACGACACAACGCTCGTGTGAGCGAACTCGTGTCTCGTTACTTCGACGAGATACAGCAGCTGGTGGGCGCAGACGCCCAGGTGAGCCTCTGCGTAACGGGCAGCGTGGGCATGGCTACCGCCGAGCAGCTCGGGGCTGAGTTTGTACAGGAGGTGGTGGCTGCCTCCATCTATGCCAAGAATGCACATCCCGAGGCCAAGGCGCTCATCGACATCGGTGGCGAGGACGCCAAGGTCATCTTCTTCCATGGTGGAAAAATGGAGCTGCGTATGAATGGCAACTGTGCCGGCGGTACGGGTGCATTCATCGACCAGATGAGCGTGCTGATGGGCGTGGACAACCAAAAGATGAGCCAGCTTGCCATGCAAGCCACTCACGTATACCCGATGGCTGCCCGCTGCGGTGTATTCGCCAAGACGGACATCCAGAACCTCATGGCGCGCAACCTGCCCGAGGCTGACATCGCTGCCAGCATCTTCCACTCCATCGCCGTACAGACGGTGGTGACTCTCTCCCATGGCATCAACTTCGAGGCTCCTATCCTGCTCTGCGGCGGTCCGCTCACCTTCCTCCCTGCGCTGCGCAAGGCCTTCTGCGACTATATGCATCTCTCTCCTGCCGACTTTATCGTATCCGAGAATAGCAATCTGGTGCCTGCGCTGGGCTGCGCATACCGTGCCAAGAATCTCGCTGAAAAGAAGACTCACGCAAATTTCGCAGATAACGCAGATAAGCTAGCGTCAAACAAAAACATGGGTGACAATAACGCAGATTTTGTATCGCTAGCGACACTCCGTAGCCGCCTGAATGTGGAGACCACAAGCGAATGGCACAGTTCGCTGCTGCCTCTCTTCAAGAACGAGGAGGAGCATCAGCAGTGGATCAAGAGCAAGGAGAAATTCTCTGCCGATACCAAGCCGCTAGCCAAAGGCAAGCAGCGCATCGTCATTGGCATCGACTCGGGCTCTACCACCACCAAGATTGTTGCTCTCAGAGAAGATGGAGACATCGTCTTCACCAACTACCGCCTGAATCTGGGCAATCCTATCAAGGCAGTAGCCGATGGCCTCAACGCCCTGAAGCAAGAAGCAGCCCTCAGAGGCTCTGAACTAGAGATTGTGGGCTCTTGTTCCACTGGCTATGGCGAAGAGCTCATAAAGGCCGCATTTGGGCTCGACAGCGGCATTATCGAGACGATGGCCCACGAGAGGGCAGCCGCATCGCTGATGCCAGACGTAAGTTTCATCCTCGACATCGGCGGACAGGACATGAAAGCCATCTTCGTGGAGAAGGGAGCTGTGGTGAGAATGGAGCTCAATGAGGCCTGTTCTTCGGGCTGCGGAACCTTCATCCAGACCTTTGCCAACAACATGGGCTACTCGGTACAGGATTTCGCCAAGCTCGCCTGCCAGTCGAAGGCTCATTGCGACCTGGGCACTCGCTGCACCGTATTCATGAACTCTAAGGTGAAGCAGGTGCTCAGAGAGGGCGCCAGCGTTGCCGACATCTCCGCCGGCATCTCTTACTCCGTAATCAAGAACTGCCTCTACAAGGTGCTCAAACTGCATGGCAATGAGAACCTGGGAGGCAAGATAGTGGTACAGGGCGGCACGATGAGAAATGACGCCGTGGTGAGAGCCTTCGAGCTGCTGACGCATACCGAGGTGGCTCGCAGCAATATGCCTGAGCTGATGGGTGCCTACGGATGTGCCCTCCATGCCTTGGCGCAGACAGAACACTCGGATATCACGAATCACACGGATTTAGGCAACACGGTAAAACGCAGTACAGCCTCATCTCGCTCCATCGACAACCTGCTGAGCCTTGCCCACTATGATACCAAGCAGCTGCAATGCAAGGGCTGCGAGAATCACTGCTACGTGTCTCGCTACACCTTTGCCAATGGCAACAAGTACTATTCGGGCAATAAGTGCGAGCGTGTGTTCAACAACAAGGGCAATGGAGATGAGAAGGGAATGAATATTTATGCATTTAAGTACCAGCTGCTCTTCGACAGACCCACACAGGGGGCATACCTAGCGCCTGGCGAGGTAAGGGGGAAAAACCTTGATACACCAAAACATGGAATCAAAGTTGGCATCCCTCGCATTCTCAACATGTACGAGGAGTACCCTTTCTGGAATGCGCTGCTCAGAGAGGCAGGTTTCGACATCATCCTCTCCTCCGAGTCCACCTTCTCCAAATACGAGGGCGCGCTCAATACGGTGATGAGCGACAACATCTGCTTCCCTGCCAAGTTGGCTCACAGCCATCTGAAGGAACTGAATGAGAATCAGGAGGTAGACCGCATCCTGATGCCATACGTGGTATATGAGCACAACGATGACCCAGAGCACAGCCTCAACAGCTTCAACTGTCCTGTGGTTTCGGGCTATAGCGATGTGATCAAGAGCGTACTGGACCTGAAGAAGCCACTCGATGCCCCAGTCATCAACTTTGCCCAACCCAAGGCGCTGGAAAAGCAGATTACCGATTATCTCAAGCAACTGGGGGTAAGCAAGAAGACTGCCCGCAAAGCGCTGAGAGAGGCCCTCTATGCCCAGGCAGAATATGCTGCCGAAATCAAGAAACAGGGCTGGGAGATTCTGAAAAATGAAGAAACAGAGGCTCAGAAGCAGAACAAGGGACTTACGATTCTCCTTGCTGGCCGTCCTTATCATACTGACCCGCTGATTCAGCACAAACTGAGCGAGATGATTGCCAACCTGGGAGTCAACGTCATCAGCGAAGACATCGCCAGAGGCTCATCAGAAAACAACGAAGCATACAACTGTCAGCCAGAGACTTATCTCGTTAAGCAATGGGCGTATATGAACCGCATTCTGAAGGCAGCGCAATGGGCAGCCGAACAGGGCGATGAGGTTCATTTCGTCCAGATGACCAGCTTCGGCTGCGGTCCAGACAGTTTTATCCAGGACGAGATTCGCGACATCATGAAGCGCCACAACAAGCCTTTCACGCTCTTGAAGATAGATGATGTAAGCAATATCGGCTCCCTGAAACTCCGTGTCCGCTCGCTGATAGAAAGCCTGAAGGGAGTGAAGAATTCATCACTCAACACTCAACATTCATCACTCAACATTCAACATTTACACCAGACCAAGGTGTTCACCAAGCAGGACGTTCATCGCAAGATACTCGCCCCATTCATGACCGAGTATCTCACGCCTATCATCCCTCCTATCCTCAAGCTGATAGGCTACGACGTGGAGGTATTGCCGATGAGCGACGAGGTGAGCGCCGAACTGGGACTGAAGTTTGCCAACAATGAGGTTTGCTATCCAGCCACCCTCATCGTGGGCGACATCATCAAGGCACTGAAATCGGGCAAGTACGACCTCCAGAACACTGCCGTGGTGATGAGCCAGACGGGCGGTCAATGCCGAGCCACCAACTATGCCGGTCTCATCAAGCGAGCCATGGTAAGCAATGGTTTCCAGGACGTTCCGCTGCTCACCCTGGGCGTAACAGCCTCAACGGGCGAGGCATCCGGCTCCACCGACGACAAGCAAGACTACAATGAGCAAGAGGGCTTTAACATCCCTTGGCTCAAGTACTCGCAAATCATCATCACCGCCATCCTCTACGGCGACGCCATCAATGAGATGTACAACGCCTGCATCGTGAGGGAGCGCCAGCCAGGCATCGCCCGAGAGCTGAGAGACAAGTACATGCGCCTCATCGACGAGCCTATCGCCCAGAACTCAGCCAAGGGACTCATCAAGCTCCTGGAGCAGGCAGCCGAGGAGTTCGACCAGATGACCATCGACCGAGAAGTGCCCCGTGTGGGCATCGTGGGCGAGATCTTCCTGAAGTTCAACCCCTTCTCCCATCAGTACCTGGAGCAGCACATCATCCAGAAGGGCATCGAGGTGGTGCCACCGCTGCTGGCACCATTCTTCCTCCAGGAGTTTGTGAATGTGGAGGTGCAGAAGCACATGCGATTGAGTTGCACCAAGGTGCCCGACTTCGTGGTGAAGGGAGCCTACAAGGGGCTCATAGGCAGACGCTTGAAGCAGGTGAACAAGGCAGCGAGCAAGTTCCGCTACTTCCGCCGCTTCACCAACATCTATGATGATGCCAAGGAAGTGAAGGGACTCGTATCACTGGCAGCCCAGTTTGGCGAGGGTTGGCTCTTGCCAGCCGACATCGTGGGCTACATCCGCGACGGCGTGGACAACATCATCTCCCTCCAGCCCTTCGGATGCATCGCCAATCACGTGATAAGCAAGGGTATAGAGAAGCGACTCCACGACCGATTCCCTCAGCTCAACCTGGTATCCCTGGATTTCGATTCGGGTGTGAGCGAGGTGAATGTCACCAACCGTCTGCTTCTTTTCCTCGACTCCATAGCGGGGTAAAGGAATAGCTATCAGCGAGCCCCCAGAAGAGACAAAATCAAAAATGAGGTTATTTTTTTGCCCCTCTAGCGAAAAAATAACCTCATTTTCTTTGTATTTTCTCAGAATAATCGTATCTTTGCAGTCGAATTTTATTGATACATTATAGAAATGAGTAAAGATACATTGACTCATCAGCTGACGGAGACCATCGACGAGCTTTCCAGTGCCGAATCACTGAGAGGCCTCTTCCATCAGCATCGAGACGGAAATCCACTTCCTTCGGGCAAGGCGCTCGAAGAAATCATCAGTCTGTCTCGTTCCATCCTCTTCCCAGGATATTTCGGCAATTCTTCTGTCAATATCTCCACCATCAAATATCATATAGGAGTGAGAGTAGAGAAACTCTACGAGATGCTCTCCGAACAAATACTGGCAGGACTCTGTTTCGCCAACGACTGCGAGACCGAGACCCAGCAGGAGTTGCAGCACCAGCGAGCCAAGGCGGGTGTCATAGCAGCCAAGGCCATCATGGAGTTTCCTAAGCTCAGAAAGATACTAGCCACCGACGTGGAGGCTGCCTACGAGGGCGACCCTGCGGCTGTGAGCCTGGGAGAAATCATCTCCTGCTATCCCGTGATCAAGGCGATAACCAACTATCGCATCGCCCACGTGCTCTATGAACTGGGCGTGCCATTGATACCACGCATGATGACCGAGCTGGCTCACTCGGAGACGGGCATCGACATCCACCCTGAGGCCACCATCGGCAAGCACTTCACCATCGACCACGGCACGGGTGTGGTCATCGGAGCCACCTGCATCATCGGCGACAACGTGAAACTCTATCAGGGCGTGACGCTGGGAGCCAAGAGTTTCCCACTGGACAAGGACGGCAACCCTATCAAGGGAATCCCTCGCCACCCTATCCTGCAGGACGACGTCATCGTCTATGCCAACGCCACCATCCTGGGCCGCATCACCATCGGCAAGGGCTGCGTGGTGGGAGCCAACGTCTGGGTTACAAAGGATATGCAGCCTAAGACCAAGAAATATAAGAAAGAAAAACAAAGTTTATTAGATATAGAATTCAATAATGGAACAGGAATTTGAA